>Ga0209036_1001321_pt1 | contig 10552 bp, 8 predicted proteins | sample MarorgKNORR_S2LV_3_FD_188222 | JGI IMG/M metagenome (GOLD analysis project Ga0209036, IMG submission 188222) | Marine microbial communities from the Southern Atlantic Ocean, analyzing organic carbon cycling - DCM_A/KNORR_S2/LV (SPAdes) (version 2) | ecosystem: Environmental > Aquatic > Marine >... | reverse complement strand
CTCATGGATCAGATGGTAATAGCGTTGTTGGCTTATGGCCTTCTTTAGCGGGCCAAAATGAGAAATATCTTGTTAAACAATTAAGGCTAGTCAAGTCAGGTGATAGAGTTATAGACTCTATGGTCGGTCTTCTAGACAACTTACAAGATTCCGATTTACAAGATATAGCTGCATTTTATGCCTCGCAAAAGAATAAGGTTGGACAGGCTGACGAATCAAAAGTCGAACTTGGCAGGAAACTATATTATGCAGGTAATTTAGAAAAGGGTGTCCCAGCCTGTTCTGCTTGTCATTCACCAAGAGGATTAGGTAATGGTCCTGCGGCTTATCCTCTTTTAAGTGGTCAGCAACCTGACTACGTAGCAAAAGCGTTAAAAGATTACCGATCAGGTGAAAGAGTTAACGAAGATCCATCAAAAATAATGGCTTCAATAGCCTACAAGCTAGATGATGTAGAGATTGATGCTCTATCCAGTTTTGTTCATGGTTTATACTAGAAAAATGTTTCGTTCTGTTGTTATTTCCGTTTCATTTGTATTTTTTCTATTGGGGTGCTCAAACGAAGAGCAAAATGTTTTAGAAGTAAGTACAGGTGAGCAATTCAGAGAAGGGGTTCATTATGAAATTGTAGACAAACCTACAACTGTTAGAGACCCCTCAAAGATTGAGGTAACCGAAGTTTTTTGGTTTGGATGTAATCATTGTTATGCTCTAGAGCCGTATATAGCTAGATGGAAAAAAGATATGCCCTCAGATGTGGCATTTATAAAATCTCCAGCTACTTGGAATGAAATGTTAAAAACGCATGCAAGAATATATTACACAGCAAAAGCCCTAGGCATAGAACAGCAGTTCGTTCCTGCAGCTTTTAATACCATTCAAAACGAAGGAAGAATGCTTACTGGTAATACAGAGCTAGAATATTACTTCAGAGGTTTTGATATTGAAAAGGATAAATACAAAGCCGTCTCTACTTCGTTTGGAGTTAGAAATGCCGTGGATCAAGCTGATAAGAAAATGAAACAATGGCAAGTAACTGGAGTTCCTTCGCTCATAGTTAATGGTAAATATAGAGTCTCAGCTTCAAGAGCTGTTCGCACAGATCAGTTATTTGATGTTGTTGATTTTCTTGTAGAAAAGGAAAGAAACTAAAATCTCTCCCCTAGACTTTGAACAAATTTCCTATTTCCCCTCTCTTTATTCCTGCCAATAAACTTGAATGGATAGCTAAGACTTTCGAAAAAGGTGCTGATAGTATTATCTTAGATCTTGAGGATTCTGTTCCTGAAAACGAAAAATCCCAAGCCAGAGAAGATCTTTATTTACATCTGAAAGAAAATAACTATGAGGGTAATTTAATAGTTAGAGTCAATCCAGTTAGCGATAAGATCGGTCAAGAAGATATTAAGCTTTTAACACAGACAAGCTTGTCCATAAATGCTTTTATGTTACCGAAAGTTGAAGAGAGCTCGTCCATATCGTCCTTACCAGACGTGAATCTGATTGCATTATTAGAAACCCCAAGATCAATTAAAAATATTTCTTCAATAGCTGCAGAGAAGACAGTCAAAGGATTAGCTCTTGGCGGTGCCGATTTAAGTGCTAGCTTAGGTTCTACTATGGACTGGGACTCTCTTTTGTATGCAAGGTCAAAGATAATTCTAGAGGCTGCTATTAATAACTTATTTTCAATTGACAGCCCTTTTATGGATATAGAGAATTTAAAAGCTCTAGGAGAAGAGAGTAAAAAAGCCAAAATGCTTGGTTTTAATGGAAAAGCAGCAATTCATCCTAGTCAGTTAGAAGTCATTACTGACTCTTTTCTTCCAAATGAGGAAGAAATATCAGAGGCAAAAGAAATAATTAAAGCTTTTAATCAGTCCTCATCAGCCGTTATAGCATTTAATGGAAGAATGATCGATCAGCCAATAATATTATCCTTAGAAAAAAGATTAAGACTTGTAGGCATTGATCCAAAGAATATAGACTGAGATTATTATGGTTAAAAAAATGAAAGAAATATCACCTGGTCGTTATAGAGAATCTTTTGGTAGATATTATGAGGAGTTCGTCATAGGGGATGTTTACGAGCATAGACCCGGAAGAACAATAACTCAATCAGACAACATTTGGTTCACTTTATTGACTATGAATCAACACCCCCTTCATATAGATGATGAATACGGAAAGGGAACAGAGTTTGGAAAGACATTAGTGGTTAGTCCATTTACGGTGGCACTAATGGTTGGTATGAGCGTAAGTGACATAAGTCAAAAAACGGTAGCTAACTTAGGCTGGACTGACATCAAGATGACTCATCCCCTTTATGTTGGCGATACTCTTTATGCTGAGTCTGAAGTAATAGAAAAAAGAGAGTCAAAATCAAGACCCGATGAAGGAATTGTTACTGTCAAAACAATTGGAAAGAACCAAGATAGTGTCGAAGTAGCATCATTTATCAGATCTGCACTTATTCCTAAAGAAGGAAAAGCTGTTGAGGATAAAATCGATTATTAAATCTTTTTCTTTCTATTCAATGAGAGCTTGATAAGTCATAACTTGAAAATCGCTTCTTATATTTATATGGGTATAAGGTCTAACTTGCGTCATCATCAATCCAACTAGATCCTTCTCTCTATCAATCCAAGATATAGTGCAATATGCCCCTCCCCAATAGGCCGAGCCTTCTGATAAGGGAGTTGAAGCTTTTCCTCTATCTACTATGACCCCATAACCCAAACCAAAACCAGTTCCCGGCCCGGTGAGCCAAATTGGTAGATCATCAGTATGATTCTCTAAAATTAAAGATACTGTACTTGGAGCAAGGATTCTTATGCCATTCAGCTCTCCTGCATTTAATACCATTTGTTGAAATCGTAAATAGTCTCTTGCAGTAGAGACTAAACCGCCTCCGCCACTAAATATATTTCTTGGAGAGGTTATCCAACGGCTTTTTTCTGAACCAGGATCTTGAAGTTTAATTTTATTATTTTTCCCTGGAACATATTGTGCAGTTAGTCTGCCTCCTTTTGTATCTTCTAAATAAAAGTGTGTGTCCTTCATATCTAAGGGCATAAATATCCTTTCTTCTAAGAAGATATCTAGGGATTGTCCAGAGATTATTTCTACAAGATGGCCAACAACGTTAGTGGCTGCTGAGTATTGCCATTGCTCACCTGGATGATAATTTAATGGAAGTTTTGCTAGCCTATCAATCTGTTCAGCATTACTTTTAGGCCTTGGTAAATTCATAGCCCTTCTGTATGCCTGTCTGTTGCCTATATAAGAATTTGCAAGCCCTGCAGTATGAGTAAGCATATCTCTGATAGTGATTTCTCTTTTAGGATTTTCTAGTGTTCCAGTTTTTCCGCTTACATCGCCAGTTGAACTTACTTTCGTTTGAGAAAATGAAGGAATAAATTTTGATACAGGATCATTGAGCTGAAAATGACCCTCTTCCCATAAAATCATCAAAGCAATGGATGCTATCGGTTTTGTCATAGATGCTATTCTGAAGATTGAATCTTCTTGTAGCGGAATTTCATTCTCAACATCCATATAGCCTTGAGTTTTTAAGTGGACTATCTTTCCTTTTCGCATTATTGCAGTTAAAACTCCTGGGGTTAGGTTTTCATCGATATATTTTTGCATTGCGGGAGAAATTCTTTGAAGCCTTTCTTTAGAAAATCCTGCTTCTACTGGATCTAATCGTTCTATTTCGTTTGTAAAAGAAGAAGTTGAGAATGAAAATAATACTACAGTGAGAATAGATAAAAGATTTCTTATAGATATATTCATTAATATTTTTATTTTTTAGCAATAAAAGTTAAATAATTCTCATAAATTAGCATAAAAAATAAACTTACAACTCATAAATTTTTCTATAACTAAGCCTTTTTTTTTGCTATAACTAAGCTTAATTATTAGGGGAGAGAGCTATGGGAGATATTTCCATCAAAGAAAAAAAATTACATTGGCACTTGCAGGGAAACTGGGCTCCTGTTGAAAAAGAATTAACTGAGCATGAACTAGAAGTAAAAGGAGAAATACCAAAAGATCTTTCAGGTTTATTTGTTAGAAATGGATTTAATCCTGTATCGGGATATAGCGATCATTGGTTCTTTGGAAATGGAATGTTGCACGGTGTGTACCTCGAAGATGGAAAGGCATCTTATAAGAATAGATATGTGAAAACTCCTTATTATGAAGAAGATCTCAACGTTATGTCCTCATTTGGAAATTTGGCTGCTTCTCCAGCAAATACCCACATAGTAAATCATGCTGGAAAATTATTGGCTTTAGAAGAAACATCATTACCTTGGAGCGTAAATAAAGATCTAGATACTCTTGGTGTGGAAGATTTTAATGGAAAGTTAGATACGGCTATGACAGCACATCCAAGAGTATGCCCTGAAACAGGAGAAATGCTTTTCTTTGGTTATTCTATGTTTAGCGAACCTTATTTGAATTACTACAGAGTTAGCAAAGAAGGTGCTTTAGTTCAATCTGAAGCTATCGAGTTACCTAGACCTGTAATGATGCATGATTGGAACATTACAAGAAACTATGTTGTTTTTATGGATCTACCAATAGTTTCCGATATGGATTTGGCTGCAACAACAGGATCTCCATTTGGCTTCAAGCCAGAATGTGGTGCTCGTTTAGGAGTTATGCCTAGGGATGGTAATAATGCGGATGTTAGATGGTTTGATATAGATCCTTGTTTCGTTTTCCACAGTTTTAACTCATTTGAGGTAGACAATAAGATAGTTTTATACGTCTCTAGACAGCAAGAGGCAATGGTCGGTGGCTTCAAAGATATTTATGGAGGCGAAACCACAGTCGCAAGATTATGGCGCTGGGTTATAGATTTAGAGAAAGGGACTGTATCAGAAGAACAATTGGATGATGGCGCATGTGATTTTCCAAGAATTAATGACGATCGAATAGGCCTCTCTTCTGAGTTTGGTTATTGTATGCAGTTAAAAACAGATGTAGAAGACCTAACTTTTGGAGAGAATTTATTCAAATATCACTTGGAATCTGGCAATAGAACTGACCATCATTTAGGAAATAATGTTGCAGGAGGAGAGCCTGTATTTGCTCCTAAACCTGGCGCTGCCGGTGAAGACGAGGGATGGATACTTTCCTTAGTCCATGAAAGAGAAACCAGAAAGTCTAAGCTTGTAATTATAGATGCTCAAGAGTTTGATCAAGAGCCAGTTGCAGAAATAATTATCCCGCAACGAGTGCCTTATGGCGCACACGGTAGCTGGATTCAAAATTAAATAGGAGGTTATTTTGGAAGCACAATATGCATCAGTTTGGGAGCGGAACTCAGACGTAATACCCGATAAGATCGCTTTGATATGTGGCGACAAACAAGTTACTTGGAAGGATTACGATGATAGGGCTGCTCGATTAGCTACAGCCTTAACTGAAGCTGGTCTTGGAGATAATTCAAAAGTAGGGCTTTACCTACATAACTCAAATGAGTACTTAGAAGCTCAATATAGTGTTTTTAAAATTAAGGGCGTGCCAATTAATGTTAATTATAGGTATAAGGAAGAAGAGCTCATCTATCTTTTAGATAACTCAGACTCTGAAGCAGTCTTTTATCAAGGATGTTATTCACAACAAATAGAGGCAATCAAGGATAAGCTTCCCAAAGTTAAGTTATATATACAAGTTGATGACGGCACTAATGAGCCTTTGGCTTTCGCCTCAGATTATGAATCCGCAATCTCTTCTTCTGATCCGATGGAGAGAATAGAAAGATCAGGTGAGAATATATATATGCTCTATACCGGAGGGACTACAGGCATGCCTAAAGGGGTTATGTATCAGCATGAAGGACATCTTATGGGCATGTTAAATACAGCTGGCGCTTGGGGTCTGATTCCTGTCCAAGAAAGATTAGAAAAAGAAGACCTAGAATCTGTTAGTAAAGAGGTTAAAAGACTGGCTGACGAAGGAAATTTACCTGTTAGCATTCCTGCTTGCCCATTAATGCATGGAACAGGCATGTGGCTTGGTGCAATCATTCCACATTTAGTTGGAGGAACAGTTGTTACCCTTCCTCAGTTGGGTTTCGATCCCGATAACCTTCTTAAAGAAGTAGAAAAAACCAAAGCTAATAACATCGTAATTGTGGGAGATGCATTCGCTAAGCCCTTAATGGACGCCTTAGATGCAGCTGAATCAAATGGTAAACCTTATAATTTAGAGTCAGTTAATACTGTTATTTCTAGTGGTGTAATGTGGAGTTCAGAAGTGAAACAAGGCTTGTTGAAACATCATGATATGGTTTTAGTTGATGCTATGGGTTCTACAGAGGGCGGTATGGGCTCTTCAAGAGCATCTAGAGATGCACCTGCTGAGACTGCAAAATTTGTTTTAAATCCTGGAGTAATTGTGATCACTGATGAAGGTGAGATAGTAGAGCCCGGGTCAGATAAGATGGGAAAAATAGGAACAAGTGGACTTGTACCTTTAGGATATTTTAAAGATGAAAAAAAATCTGCAGAAACATTCAAAGAGTTTCAAGGGACTAGATATAGTTTTCCTGGAGACTACGCTAAGGTAGAAGCTGATGGAACCATTACACTTCTAGGTCGAGGTAGTAACTGTATAAATACAGCTGGTGAAAAGGTTTATCCTGAAGAAGTTGAGGAAGCTATAAAAAGGCATGACGATATTTATGATTGTTTAGTAGTTGGTCTGCAGGATGATAGGTTTGGCCAAAGAGTAGTTGCGCTAGCTTCTTTCCAAGAAGGCAAAGAAATTGAGGAGCAAGACTTAATCTCATACACAAGAGAGCATTTAGCTGGATACAAACTTCCTAAGCAAGTTCTCTTTGTTGAGGAAGTAATGCGTGCACCAAATGGTAAGGCCAATTATAAATGGGCAAAAGAGACAGCTGAGAAAGAATTAACATAGGATAAAACATGGACGTAAGTGAAGCAGTAGATTCGAGACTTTCGGTAAGAGAATTTTTAAAAGACCCAGTAGGCGATCAATTAATTTCTGAACTCCTTGAAAAGTCCTCTAGGAGCGCCTCTGGAGGCAACCTCCAACCATGGAAAATATATGTCATAAACAATGAAGCCATGGACTCTTTTCACAAATTTCAACAAGAGTGGTCAGACCCGGAAACTCCAGCGTATGCTATTTATCCTGAAGATCTGAAAGAGCCCTATAAAACTTCAAGGTTTGAGGTGGGTGTTCAAATGTATTCTATTTTAGACATAGGTCGTGAAGATAAAGAAGGTAGATTTAAACAAATGTTAAGAAATTATGACTTCTTTGGAGCGCCAGCTGCTTTTTTCTGCTATGTAGACAGACAAATGGGAACCCCTCAATGGTCAGATTTAGGAATGTTTCTTCAAACGTTTATGCTTCTGGCGAGAGAGGCAGGTTTAGATACATGTCCTCAAGAAGCATGGGCCATGAAACAAGAAAGTGTTACTGCTTTCGTTGAAGCTCCGGAAGAGGAAATGTTATTTTGTGGCATGGCAATTGGTTATAGAGACCCTGAAGCACCCATTAATAGCTTAAGAACTGATCGAAGGCCAATTGATACCTGGACTAAATTTATTAAGAAGTAGCCTTAAATTACTACCTCAATAAGACTAGGCCCTTCGGAAGCCAAGCTCTCTGATAAAGCTTTCTTAAATTCCTCTACTGTCGTCGTATTGTAGCCAGTCACCCCAAGAGATTCTGCCAAGGAAGGCCAGCTTATCGCAGGATCATCTAACGAAAACATAGATGCAGCCCGTTCTCCTGTTCCTAGGGCACCCACTCTATCTAGCTCCACTTTTAAAATAGCATAGGATCGATTTGAAAATATAATATTTGTAACGTTTAAAGATTCTCTGGCTTGCGTCCATAGAGATTGAACCGTATACATAGCGCCTCCGTCTCCGTGTAAACAAACAACTGGTCTATCTGGAGCTCCAATGGCTGCACCAGTTGCCAGGGGTAGTCCTTGACCTATAGATCCACCAGTAAGGGCAAGCCAATCCAAAGGTTTTGCATTCCAAGCATGTGGTGTTACAAAGAAACCCGATGTTGCCGCTTCATCACATACTATGGTTTCCTCTGGTAGTAGGCTTGCAAATATAGGGCCAATATTTTCCGGACCCAGCTTACCCGAACTTGGCATGCTTATATCTTCATTGGGCATAAATCTTTCGTCTATCTTAGATCCTTTGAACAATTCATTTAGAGCATATAAGGCGTATTTGCCATCTTGATACGGAGAGCATAATTCAATCAGGTCTGCTTCTTCAGGAGATAAGTAACTTTTCTTTCCAGGATAGGCAAAAAAGGAAACCGGTGGTTTGGTACCTATGAACACTATGGTATCTATTCCCTTAAGATACTCTTCTGCCATTTCAGCAAAATATGGGATAGGCTCTATTTTTGTAATCCCTCTACCTCTTCTGTGTTTTTTTACAAATGTATCTGTAGCCAATCTACAGTTGGAAGCTGTTGCAATTTTACCTGCCAGATTTACTGATTCTTCATCCAGAAAATCACCACCCAGAAAAAGTAATGCATTATTGCTTTTAGAGAGCGCATTAAATGCTTTGTCTATTTCTTTATCATCAACTTTAGGAGGTTCAGGGATTTTAACTACTGGACCAAGTTTATCTGTTTCTCCCCAAGCACAATCTGCAGGTACAAGCATTGTGGCAATTTGACCTGGAAATTTGTGTGCCTCTGACCAGCCTTGGCTCCCTAAGGCAGAAAGATCATCAGGAGATGAACTTCTACCGACCCAATTTGATGCGGCTTTTGCTAGACCATCTAGGTCCGAAGTAAGTGGAGCATCGTATTGAAGATGATATGTTGCGTGATCTCCAACTATATTGAGCATGGGTGTTTTAGCTTTTCTCGCATTATGGATATTTGCAAACCCATTCCCAAGACCAGGCCCTAAGTGCAATAAATTAGCCGCTGCTTTGCCTGTGACTCTTGCATAACCATCGGCTGCACCAGTTACGACTCCTTCAAATAAACCTAACACAGGTCTTATTTCTGGATGGTGATCTATTGCAGCAACCAAATGCATCTCTGATGTGCCAGGATTGGCAAAAACAACTTCTAGACCATTGGCAATTAAAGTTTTTAGCAGGGCGTCAGCAGAATTCATAAATTCATTATAAACCTATGAATTTGAGTCTACTAATTTCTATTAAGTGGAGTGCCTTAAGACAATCGTATTAGATTCGCTTGTCAATTTTTTTAACAAGGAAAGTAATTTCCTAATGTCGCAGTACCTGACCTGCACGAACTTTAGTAGGCTCCCCGTCAAGGACATTGACTTGGCCATTGACGATTGTTGCTTTAAAGCCTCGTGACTTCTGGATGTATCGCGGCGCATCACCAGGAAAGTCATTTACTAATTCAGGTTGTAACTCAGTCACTTCGTCTGGACTAAACACATTAATGTCTGCTTTCATTCCAGTTTTTAGAACACCTCGATCTTTGAGGCCTATAACCGCTGCTGGATCAGCTGTCATTCTTTTTATAGCTTCAGGAAGCGTGAATACACCTGTCTCACGAACATAATGAGAAAGCATGAAACTAGACCAGCCTCCATCCATAATTTGAGAAACATGTGCACCAACATCACCAAGCCCAGGAATTAGATTTTCGCTAGCGAAAAGGTCACCTTGCTCTTTTAGGTTTCCGGCAAACATACGCCAGTTGAAAAGGCCACGACCTTTACTTTCTCTTGATAGGCGTAAGAAAGTTTCAGACCAGTGTTCCCCGGCACATTTTGATAGCTCAATTAAATTCTGAGCAGAGTTATGTTCTGGTGCCTCATCGAAACCTAGAAAGTAGACTTTCTGCAATGGAATACCACAGGATTTTGGTTCGCGGGCTTCTGCAACTAAAGCGTTACAGAAAGTTTCATCATTTATGGCTTCCAATCTTCCTGCAAAATCTTTTGCTCGCAATTCATCCCAAGTTAGACCTTCGACGGGTAGACCTGATTGTAAGCCAAACATGTAACCTGAACCGCGTGTATGAGATGTAGCGGTGATGTTGCGTCCTTCCAAGTTCATTTCATCAAGATGGGTAGCAGCCTTAGTCCCTGAACCTTCTTCACCTGAACAGCCATAGCTAAATAAGACCCTGCTTCCTTCTGTTTCAGCAATCGATTTCATTACCTCGGCATCTGCTCCAACAAGTTGCATCAAACCATCACGAGGCCCTACAACCTTTGCAATCTCTACAAGTTCAGAGCACTCGGCATAGGTTCCAGGAATTGCACGACCATCGGGAGCCTTATGTGGCTCGTAACGATTAGTCGAGAATCCAACTGCACCATCTTTCATTGCTTTTTCAACAATGTCAGCCATCTGCTGCTTTTCCGCCTCTGTTGCCTGCTGATCAAACGATCGGTCGCCCATGACATAATAGCGAACAGCAGAATGTCCCACGAGACCAGCAACATTTAGTGAAGGTTTTAGTTCTTCTAATGTGTCTAGGTATTGACCATAGTGTTCCCAGTTCCAGGAAAGTCCTGAAAGAATAGCTT
>Ga0209036_1001318_pt1 | contig 10555 bp, 6 predicted proteins | sample MarorgKNORR_S2LV_3_FD_188222 | JGI IMG/M metagenome (GOLD analysis project Ga0209036, IMG submission 188222) | Marine microbial communities from the Southern Atlantic Ocean, analyzing organic carbon cycling - DCM_A/KNORR_S2/LV (SPAdes) (version 2) | ecosystem: Environmental > Aquatic > Marine >... | reverse complement strand
AACCGATGTAGTAGCATTATTACCACCAAAACCCTTGGAATTTATTATTACAACATCCTTTTGTTTATCGAATGCTTGATCTTGTAGGTAAAAATCTAAATTATCTTTAAAAACATCGTCTGCAATTTTAGGTATAGTGCAAATTCCTGAACAGTTTTGTGTTTCCATTGCACCGAGTGCACCCCAAAGCTGATCCATTCCAGCTGAACCCATGGTATGTCCAAGTTTTGATTTAAGTGAAGTGACTGGTAAAGATTCAATACCAAATTCTTTTGCAAAAGTTGAAACAATATGAGATTCAGTAATTCTATTTAATGGTGTGCCTGTACCGTGAGCAATAAAAGCCGAATTATCTTTAAGAATCTTGTTTCCAAAAACTTTTTCAACATCTTGGAAGGTTTTGCCTACTGAGAAATAATTTCCTGCGCCAGGGCCTGAAATAGATTTTTTATTCCCATCAGCATTGATATTTACATTAAGTATACAGCCTCTGATATTTGCTCCAGTTTTTAATGCCAGCCTATCACTCATTAGGATGGCAAAGCCGGAAGATTCACCTGTAACAAGACCCATATTGTCACCAAAAGGCCTACAATACTTTGTGTAATCGAGTTCTTCACCTTCGCCAAGCATAGCTTGAAGGTCAGCAAGTCTTTTGTCCGTTGTCATAGCTCCCATGGCATCAAAACCAATAAAAGCAGGGGGCATAATTATAGCCTCTGATGCTCCAACTATAACTAATTCACTTTTTCCACTTTTAATTAACTCTACACCTGCATTCATGTTGTAAGCTGAAGTTGCGCATGCACCAATGAAATGACCTGATATACCTAAACTTCCAGTTACATAAGCATTGATAAAATCAGCAGTCATTTCAGGAAGAGTAAATGAAATTGTTTTTGATGATGCTCTTTTCCCCATCGGGTAAGATGACATAAGTCCATCACCAGAGAACTTATCCATATTCATTACAGCACAACCTGCGAAACAGCCTGACTTATCTCGACCATAATTATCAATTTCCTTTCTTACATCAAAACCACAATCACTAAATGCATCTGCAATACCCATAATTGCCATTCCCAATGCTTTAGGATGTTGTCGAGAAGGATAATACTCTGTTGGATTCAGTCTAAAAGGCAATTGCCCTGCACCATTAGCAGGAAGTTCATAATCATAGCTCCAGAAATTTTCTTTAATAAATTCTTTGTCTATCTTTCTAACTAGTGTGTTTTTTAAAACTTCTGCTTCATTATCAGAAGCATACTTATCAAAGCTTTGGCTCTCTTCAATTTCATCAGCCATATTACATAATGACAATACTGATTTTATGTAGTCTTGTTTATTTTTTTCAGACTCTAAACTATAAGTCACTCTTGTATGGCTTAAATTATGCGAAGCTCTACCTGCAGGAGTTATCCCTCCAAAACCAACGATGCATGGTATAGGTGTTTTACTCATATTTATTCTCCATAGACTTAATTGTATTCATCATTAATGTATTAATGGTCATTGGTCCCACACCACCAGGCACAGGAGTATAAGCTGAAACTATATTAGAGATATTTGTCATGTCAACATCCCCACATTTTTGATTTGGATGATAACCAGCATCTATGAGAATTGCACCAGGCTTCAAATGCTTTGCAGAAATAAATTTTGGTATACCAACCGCAACTACTACAAGATCATAATTTTTTAGACTGCTTGAAAGATTCTTTGTTTTAGAATGAGCAATTGTAACTGTTGCATCTTTATTTAAGAGCATTGCAGCCATTGGTTTTCCGAGAATCTGACTTCTTCCAATTACCAACGCATTTAGACCCTCGAACTCTACCTTAAAGTGGTCCAATAGACGTATTATTCCTAGTGGAGTACAGGAACCAAAAGCATTTAACCCCATACTCATATTTCCAAAACCTTCAGTAGTCACTCCATCAACGTCTTTTTCGAGATCTATCGAATTAAAACACTTCAGCTCATCTATATGTTTTGGAACCGGGTGTTGTAAAAGAATGCCATCTACTGATGAATCATCATTTAACTCATTTATAATCTGTTCAAGTTCAGAAGTTGTGATGTCATTCGCGAGTTTTTTTATTTCTGTTTTTATACCCAAATTGTGACATGCTCGCTCTTTCATACTTACATATGTTGCAGATGCAGGATCGTCACCAACAATTATTGCAACCAGTTTTGGGGGACGACCATTTTCTTTGAGATTTTTCACTCGAGCATGAAGATCTTTGTCACTTATTTCAGCAACATGCTTACCATCTAGTATTAAACAACTATTCACTAATAATATGCTTGAGTTATAAGCACATAGTTTATATGATTTCTTTTTCGGGGCATAGCGCAGTCTGGTAGCGCACCTGGTTTGGGACCAGGTGGTCGCAGGTTCAAATCCTGCTGCCCCGACCAGCGCCAGTAGCTCAGCTGGATAGAGCAGTAGCCTTCTAAGCTATTGGTCGGGGGTTCGAATCCTCCCTGGCGCGCCAATTGCCTTATATTCCAATAGACCTATAAGATTCAATAAGTTTCTTAATAGAATATATATAAGCTGTTGTTCTAAGAGTAGGGTAATCATTCTTATTCCAAATCTCGCTCATATTTTCATAAGCTTCAGTCATCATATCTTCTAAACCCGACCTAACAAGATCTAGCTCTGTAGGACCCTGATTAAGTAAGTTTTTAGTCTTAGTAGATACTTTAGAACCTGTTGTATTTTCTATAACATTTAGTAAAGAAGCATTTTCATACTCTTTTCTTCTTTTCTCCATTCTGCCAAATCTCATATGTGAGAGATTCCTGACCCACTCAAAGTAACTAACTGCTACACCTCCAGCATTTGCATATAAATCTGGAATTATCAAAATACCTCTTTCATTTAAATAATGGTCAGCCCTTGAAGTTAAAGGTCCATTTGCTCCTTCACAAATAATTTTAGTGTTTAATATTTTTTGATTGTCTTCTGTTATGGTGCCTTCTTTAGCAGCAGGTATAAAAATATCACAACCAACTGAAAGTATTTCATCTCTTGTTTTTATTTCAGATTGTTTTGGATATTCTGAAGGTTCGCGAGAATCTACCATCCAATTACTTATAAGGTCTATATCTAGACCCTTTGGATTATAAAAAGAAGTTTTTTTCTCAATTATGCCAATGATCTTGCATCCATGGTCTCTTAGTGCTCTAGCTGCAAAATAACCAACTTTTCCTAAACCTTCAATTACTATGCTTTGGGATGCTAATTTTCCTTTAATTTTTGTTTTTTTAACGTCCTGTGAATCAAAAAAAGATGTTAAAGCATAGAAAATACCTCTTCCAGTAGCTTCTGTTCTGCCATCGACACCACCCATGTTCTCTGGTTTACCTGTAACACAAGCGAAAGCATTAATATCTTGTGGATTTAACCTTTTATATTCATCTGCTATCCAAGCCATTTCTCTTTTACCTGTTCCCATATCTGGTGCAGGCACATTTAGACTTGGAGATATAAGGCCTCTTTTAACAAGCTCTTCAGTAAACCTTCTAGTAATTTTTTCTAGGTCTTCTTCTGAATATTTTGCAGGATTAATTTTTAAACCGCCCTTTGAGCCTCCAAAAGGAACATCTATTACGGCGTTTTTAAAAGTCATGAGAGCTGCCATTGCTTCAACTTCAGAGGCATTAACTGCTGGACTATATCTGATGCCACCTTTCACTGGCTCAAGATGTTCAGAGTGAACAGAACGCCACCCAGTAAATACTTTTATGCCTTTACTTAATTTAACTCCAAAACGAATTGTATGAGTGCTGTTACAAGATTTAATCTGCTTTGCTAAACCCGGTTCGACTCCAAGAATATCTACAGCGTCATCAAACATTTTTGTGACACTCTTTAAAAATAAATTATCTGCCCCCATTTTTCCCCCTATCAATTGCATAATGATATAATTTTTTCAGCCAAAGATCATAAAAAATATGGTGGGCGTAGCTCAGCTGGTTAGAGCGCTGGTTTGTGGTACCGGAGGTCGAGGGTTCGAACCCCTTCGCCCACCCCATTTTTTGCATATAAGTACATAAAATCTATTAATGTTTTAAAGTTTTTCTATAAAGTTTTAAAAAAAACTGTCAAAGTTTTTATTTTTTCACTGAAGTTATTGATTTATATTAAATCTGCTCTATATTCTAATTATGTCCGAAAATAACTTAGTCCCAATGGTCGTAGAGCAAACCTCAAGAGGTGAGCGTGCTTTTGATATCTTTTCGAGATTGTTGAAAGACAGAATTATATTCATTGTTGGTGGCATAGATGACTATGTTGCAAACTTAGTGGTAGCACAACTTTTATTCTTAGAGTCTGAAGATCCAAAAAAAGACATCTACATGTACATTAATTCACCTGGTGGGGTTATAACCTCAGGCTTATCAATTTTAGACACCATGAATTATTTAAAATGCGATGTTTCAACTGTATGTTTTGGGCAAGCAGCAAGTATGGGAGCAGTCCTTTTAGCAAATGGAGCTAAAAAGAAAAGATTTGCTTTACCAAATAGTAGAGTAATGATTCACCAGCCACTTGGGGGCGCAAGAGGGCAGGCAACAGATATAGAAATTCAAGCGAAAGAGATTCTCACACTTAAAGAGAAACTAAATAAAATACTTGCAGAAAAAACTAATCAAACTCTTAAAAAAATTCAAACAGACACTGAAAGAGATTTCTTTATGAACGCTGAGGAAGCTGTTAAGTATGGAATAATTGATGAAGTCTTGAAGGATAGGAAATAGTGGCAGAAGACAAGACTAAATTACATTGTTCGTTTTGTGGAAAAGAGCAAGCAAAAGTCAAAAAACTCATTGCAGGACCAAATATCTACATTTGCAATGAGTGTGTAGATCTTTGTAATGACATCCTTAAAGAAGAAGACAAAAATGAAAAAGATCAAAGTTTTCAAATCTCAAAACCGAAAGAAATCTATTCTTATTTAGATGAAATAGTAGTTGGCCAAGAAGATGCCAAGAAGAAACTTTCGGTAGCTGTTTATAACCATTATAAAAGAGTTTTCAGCAAGGTGTCTGCAGAAGAAATTGAAATTCAAAAAAGTAATGTGATGCTTTTAGGTCCTACAGGATCTGGGAAGACACTTTTGGCTCAGACGCTTGCAAGATATCTTGATGTGCCTTTTGCTATAGCGGATGCAACTTCTCTTACAGAGGCTGGATATGTTGGCGAAGATGTAGAAAATATAATTCAGAAACTTCTTCAAAATGCTGACTATGATGTTGATAGGGCTCAAAGAGGAATTGTTTATATTGATGAGATAGACAAAATATCAAAAAAAGGAGAAAACGTTTCTATCACTAGAGATGTTTCAGGAGAGGGAGTGCAGCAGGCTTTATTAAAGATAATAGAAGGTACAACAGCAGCAATACCACCTAAAGGTGGAAGAAAACACCCACAACAAGAGTTCATTAATGTAGATACAAAAAATATTTTGTTTATTTGTGGAGGAGCCTTTAATGGTCTCGAAGAGCAAATAAAAAAGAGACTATCTAAAGGCACTATAGGCTTTAATACCGAAACTGAAAATATTGAGGAATTACCTATAAACTCAATGTTTAAAAGTGCAAAAACCCAAGACCTTATTAAATTTGGAATTATCCCTGAATTTATCGGAAGATTTCCAATTATTGCTGCACTGGAAGAATTAACGGAATCAGAACTAGTAAGGGTTATGTCGAAAACAAAGAATTCAATTAGTGCCCAATATCAACACCTTTTTAAAATGGATGAAATTCAACTTGAATTCTCAGAGGATGCATTCGAAGCCATAGCAAAAGAAGCAAAAGAAAGTGCTTCAGGAGCAAGAGCAATAAGATCAATATTTGAAGATATTCTTCAAGATTTAATGTTTGATCTTCCCTCGGAAGACAATGTTAAAAAAATTGTGATAGATAAAAAAACTGTGCAAACAAGAGAACAACCATTGAGATTGTTGAATAAAAAAGTAGCAAATTAATGGCATCTGAAGAACTAAAACCTAAGGTAAAAATGCCTATGATCCCTTTGAGGGATGTAGTAATTTTTCCTAATACCGTCTCAACTCTTTTTGTTGGAAGAGAGAAATCTATTTTTTCGTTGGAAGATGCATTAAGAAGCAATAAAAAAATATTTTTAATTGCTCAGAATTCACCATCTAATGAAGAACCAACAATTAAGGATTTACCTACAATTGGAACACTTTCAACTCTTCTTCAAATGATAAAGCTCCCAGATGGAACGGTAAAAATATTAGTTGAAGGCATCCAAAGGGCAAAGTTAAAAAAAATCACTACTGATGAAGGTTATTTTGCTGAGATAGAGAAAATAGATGAGGTCTTAGAAGATTCAAAATATGAGAGAGATTTACTCTCAACAATTAAAAACCAATTTACAGAGTTTGTGGCGGTATCAAGAAAAGTCTCACATGAAATAATAAACCAAGTTGAGTCAATGGGTAGTTTGGCAAAAGCAGTTGATGTTATTTCCTCCAATATTCATTTATCGGTACAAGACAAACAAAATATTCTAGAAAAAGTAGATGTAGTTGAAAGATCAGAATTTCTATCTAGCTTGTTAGAGGCTCAAATTGAGCTAATTGAAGTTGAGCAACGTATAAGAGGAAGAGTTAGAAAGCAGATGGAAAAATCGCAAAAAGAGTATTTTTTAAATGAACAAATTAAAGCTGCTCAAAAAGAACTTGGTGATATTAACGATGAAAAAAGTGAGCTGGATGAGTTACAAAAAAAGATTGAAGAAACAAAGTTATCAAAAGAAGCCTTAGAAAAAGTAAATACTGAGTTCACAAAACTTAAGCAAATGTCACCTATGTCGGCTGAGGCAACAGTAGTAAGAACTTACATTGATACAATTCTGGATGTTCCCTGGAGCAAAGCAACAAAAATTAATTTAGACCTTAAGAAAGCAAAAGACATTTTAGATGAAGATCATTATGGGCTGAAGGAAGTAAAAGAAAGAATATTAGAATATTTAGCTGTTCAAAAAAGGGTCAGCAAAATGAAAGCACCTGTATTGTGCTTTGTTGGTCCACCAGGTGTTGGTAAAACTTCTCTTGGAGAATCTATCGCCAGAGCAGTTAATAGGAAGTTTTCTAGATTATCTCTTGGAGGCGTAAGAGACGAAGCAGAAATCAGAGGCCATAGAAAAACTTATATAGGCTCGATGCCTGGAAAGATTATTCAAAAATTATCAAAAGGGAAAGTAAAAAATCCACTATTTCTTTTGGATGAAATTGATAAGGTTGGTATGGACCACAGAGGCGACCCAAGCTCTGCATTATTAGAAGTTCTTGATCCAGAACAAAATAACACTTTTAATGATCATTACCTTGAGATTGATTACGATCTTTCAGAAGTTCTATTTATATGTACAGCTAATTCATTAAATATTCCACCTCCATTGCTAGATAGAATGGAAATTATAAGACTTCCAGGATACATAGAAGATGAAAAACTAAACATCGCGAAAAACTATTTGGTGCCAAAGAATAAAGAAAAGAATGGACTTAAAGAAAAAGAAATTACATATAGTGATAATGCAATTTTGAAAATTATCAGAAATTACACTCGAGAAGCAGGGGTAAGAAACTTAGATAGACAGATAAATAAAATATGCAGAAAAAAAGTAAAAGATCTTTCTCTAGGTGCTAAAGCAACAAAACTTATAGATAACAGAGTTGTTAGAAATATTTTAGGGGCAGAGCCTTTTAAATATGGTCAACACGATTCCGAGAATTCTCTTGGTCAAGTTAATGGGTTAGCTTGGACTTCTGTTGGAGGTGAGTTATTGCAGATTGAAGCTGCTGTGACATCTGGAAAGGGCAGGGTTATTAAAACAGGTTCACTTGGTGATGTAATGCAGGAATCGATTCAAGCTGCACTTACTGTGGCAAAGAATATAGCTTTAGAAAAGAAAGTAGGGTCAGATTACTTTGAAAAGCATGATATTCATATACATGTACCAGAAGGAGCCACTCCAAAAGATGGGCCTAGTGCAGGTATAACAATGTGTACTGCTATAACCTCGTTAGCTACAAAAAAGAAAGTAAAAGCTAATCTTGCTATGACAGGTGAAATTACATTAGCAGGAAAAGTTTTAAAAATTGGTGGGCTCAAAGAAAAATTAATTGCTGCCAAAAGAAGCGGCATAACTAATATCATAGTTCCTCATGAAAATATGGGTGATATTGAAGAGATTGAATCAAATATACTTAAAGATTTAAATATCATTTCTGTAAAAAATATTACCGAAGTTTTGAAAGAAGCCCTTGTATAGAGCATTCAAACACCCCAAAGTCAAGAAAATGGCCTCTAAATAAAGTTGATTTATTTCGGTAAAAAATCTTGATTTATTGATTTTTAGGGTCTAATGTTATTAAAAGCCTGTAACAAGGCATTTTGAGGAGATTTTATGAATAAGGCTGATTTAATTGATCAAGTTGCCAGCGAGACTGGTAGCACTAAAGTTGATGCTGCTAAAGCATTAGATGCTGTTGTAGATGCTGTGACAGGCGCACTTGCTAAAGGTGATTCTGTTTCACTAGTTGGATTCGGAACTTTTTCTGTAAGACACAGAGCTGCAAGAGAAGGGATTAATCCACAGAATCCTTCACAAAAGATTCACATACCTGCAGCTAATGTACCGGTTTTTAAAGCAGGTAAAGCACTTAAAGCTTCAGTAAACTAAATTTAACTGAGTGATCAGTTTCTTACGGGAGAGGCTACAAGGAATTGTAGCCTTTTCTTTTCTAGGTATAGTTGCCCTAACATTTGCGTTTTTGGGGTTACCTACCTTTACGCAAACATTTAATAACAATGATTATGCTCAAATAGGGAAATATAGTATTTCTCAATCTGAGTATTTCAGGACAAAATCACAGGTGGAGCAAAATCTTAGGAGCCAGTTTGGTGATGGGTTAAATTTTTCAGATCCAGCAATCATAGATATTGTTTCGAACCTAACTAATAATTCCATCATTGAAAAATATACTTTGATTAATCTAGTTGATGATCTTGGTATAAAGGTTCCAGCTAAATACATTGAAACAGAATTATCAAAACTTGAATCATTCCAAGTAGATGGAAAATTCAGTCAAGATTTATTTAAAAACTATTTGATTAACTTTAATTTATCAAAAGAAGATCTTGTGGAAGATTTTGAATCCGATCTTAAACTTAATTTAGCTGTATCTCTTATTGATGCCACATCAAGTTCTTATGATAAAACTATCAACCAATATCTTGATCTACTAACTGAAAGAAGATCCGTAACCTTTGTTGAATTAAATACAGAAAATGTAACAAAGGAAATTGAATTAACAGATGACGCTTTGCAAGAATACTACAGCTCAAATATAGAAGAATTCTCAATACCTGAATCTAGATCTTACTTATTACTTGATTTGAAAAAAACAAATATGGATTTAGGGGTTTCGGAAGAAGATGTACAGCAAGCATATAATCTATTTTTAGAAAATCTACCCACTCCAGAAAAAAGAATTTCACATATCATGATCATAAGAGATAACTATGAAAGTGATGAAGCATATCAAGCTAAAGTTTCTCAGGTAGCTGTTGAAACTAAAACTGTAGATTTTTCGGAAGCAGTAAAAGCATTATCAGATGATTTAGGTACTGTAGATACTAATGGAGATTTAGGTTTTACAAATGGAGAAGTATTCCCATCAGAATTTGAACAAGTAATTAGAGAATTAAAGCTTGGTGAAATTTCAAATCCGATAGAGTTTGAGAGTAATACTCATTTTTTAAAAATCACAGAGTTAACAGGTGCTGAAAATACTACGCTTGAAGATAAGAGAGCAGAGCTAGTTAGTGAACTAGAACAGATTAAATTTGAAGATAAGGTAGCTCAAGTTTCAAGCAGCATCACTTTCTCTGATTATTCAGTAGAAGAGGTGTATGCGTATGCACAATCAAATGATCTTGAAATAAAAGATTTTGAAGGAATGCAAATAGATAGTCTTCCATTTGGTTTTGATAATGCTGGTGTTGTTATTGAGACTGATCTAAATAATTGGTCTAGCCCTTTACAGATAGCAGTTGATAATTACTCTTTTGCATATGTTTACGCTATTGCTGAGAAGACTTACAAAGAGTTTGAGAGCGTGAAAGCTTCTGTTACTGAAAAGTTAACAGCCGAAATGAAATCCGATTATCTTAATGAGGTGTATGCTAGTTCAGAAGACTTAAAATTAGATAAAGATTTTTTAACAAGCGCGTTTGAAGTGGATAATTTTAAAGTTGAGAACTTTAAAGGAATTAATAGATCGACATCATTATTATCAAATGACATAGTTGGCAAAGTCTTCAATAATTCTGATATCGGCCAAATTAAAAAAGAAACAACAAATAATGGCTTATTAATTTATGTTGTAGAGGACAGAATTAAAGGGGATTCAAGTGATGTCTCAGAAGAAGACAAATTAGCTATCCTTGAAGAATCTAAAAGAACAAATCTTCAATTAGCTTTTAATGATTTAAGAGAAAAATA
>Ga0209036_1001313_pt1 | contig 10565 bp, 8 predicted proteins | sample MarorgKNORR_S2LV_3_FD_188222 | JGI IMG/M metagenome (GOLD analysis project Ga0209036, IMG submission 188222) | Marine microbial communities from the Southern Atlantic Ocean, analyzing organic carbon cycling - DCM_A/KNORR_S2/LV (SPAdes) (version 2) | ecosystem: Environmental > Aquatic > Marine >... | reverse complement strand
AGAAATATCGCTGCAAAGAATGGCGAAATTGAAAATCTAAATGAAAATGAAAAGATCGGCATTGGCGTAAGAGCATTAGTAGGTTCTTCTTGGGGCTTTTACTCTACATTTGATTTATCAAATGAATCTTTAAAACAAGCTGGAAAGAAATCTTTCGAAATAGCTAAAGCATCTTCAACAGTCTCAGGAGAAGAGTTACCATTTGCAGACGTACCAGTAGTTGAAGATAGTTATACAACCCCCCATGATGAGAATCCATTTTCAGTCTCTAGTTCAGAACAAATTGATCTTTTACTTTCGTCTACTGAAAAAATGAAAAAACTTGGAAGTTCAAGGGCCTTTGGGCGATTAGATTTTTGGGATACAGAAAAGTGGTTTGCTTCAAGTCAAGGACATAAAATATATCAAAATATTATAGAATCTGGAGGGGGAATATCCTCACTATCGGTTGGTGATGGTGAAACCCAAATTAGATCCTACCCACAGTCTTTTGGGGAATATAGAACTGGTGGCTGGGAGGTAGTTAAAAGTTTTGAATTTGAAAATCATTTAGAAAGATTGTCTCAAGAATCTCAGAGACTTTTGGTCGCACCTCAATGCCCACAAGGAACAATGGATTTAATTCTTGAAGGCAGTCAGCTTGCATTACAAATTCATGAATCAGTAGGACATGCAATTGAGCTTGATAGAATTTTAGGTTGGGAAGCAGCTTACGCAGGAACTTCTCATTTAGATCTTAAAAAATTAAATAAACATAAATATGGGTCAGAACTAATGAACATAATTGCTGACGCTACCCTTCCTGGCGCGCTTTCAACTTTTAAATATGATGATGAAGGAACACCCGCACAACGAGTCGACATTGTTAAAGAAGGAATATGGACGGGTGTTTTATCAGGTCGAGACAGTGCAGCAGTAGCAGGAGTACCTCCTGGAGGAATGGTACGTGCAGATGGTTTTGGAAGGTTACCTATGGTAAGAATGACTAATGTCGGATTACTTCCAGGCGACTCATCATTAGAAGAGATCATAGAAGCAACTGATGAGGGAGTTTACATGGAAACTAATCGTTCATGGTCAATAGATGATTTAAGATTAAATTTCCAATTTGGGTGTGAGGCTGGTTGGTTAGTGAAAAATGGAAAAATAATTGATATGGTAAAAAATCCAACTTATACAGGAATTACACCTGAGTTTTGGGGAAATATGGACATGTTATCTGGTGAAGAAGAATGGATTTTTTGGGGAACTCCTAATTGTGGTAAGGGGCAACCAAGCCAGATAGGACATACTGGTCATCCTGCATCCCCTGCTAGATTTAAAAATACACGAATTGGAGTTCGGGGATGAAAATTTGGGAGGACTTACTTCAAGATATTGAAAAAAATATTCCATCTGGGACAGAATGTGAATTAAAAATGATGCACTCCAAGAGTGCTCTAACGAGGTTTGCTAATTCTCAAATTCATCAAAATGTTGATGAAGAATCTGCTGATGTTTTTTTGACACTACATAAAGACTCTAAAACTATAACTATTTCAGCAAATTTAACTGCCTTAAAAAATCCAAAGGATTTTGTTTCTAAAGCAATAGATTCATTAAATAGTAGTCCAATAGATAAAGGATGGGCTGGTCTTCCAGATTCTTCGAAATCATTCAGTGGTCTTTCTAAAATAGATGAATCAACACCTGACGAACGAGCCAATAAAGTTAAAGAGTTTGTTTCAGAAGGAAAGCAAATGAATGCAGCAGGATATTGCTCAAGCTATACAAACAATTATTTTGTTTGGAATACAAATGGTTTAAATTCATCTGATTCATCAAGTAGTGCATTTATTGATGGAATTTTTAGAACTGAATCATCAGCTGGATCTTCTCACAGGGGAGGGATATTATTATCAGACATAAAAGCTCAACAAGCTGGTAATGAAGCAGCAAAACTTGCTATTGATGGAGAGAATCCAGAAGATATAAAGCCAGGAAACTATGAAGTAATCCTTGGTCATGAAGCAGTAAGTACAATATTAGTTTTTCTAGGTGTTTATGGTTTTAATGCAAAAAGCAAAATTGATGGCATGAGCCCTATAAATTTGAATGAAAAGCAGTTTGATGAACAAATAAATCTTATTGATACACCAGAAGACGATGATTCAATAGGATTTAAAATAGATGCTTCTGGATCTAAGAAAAAGAATTTAGAAATTGTAAAAGATGGAGTTTCAAAATCATACTTTCATACTCGACGAACTGCGAAAGAACTAAACGTTGAAAATACTTTTCACGAGTTATTTGGCTGGGGAGAAAATTTTGGTGGAATCGGAACAAATTTAAAACTTTTAGGAGGCAATGTTTCCCAGGAAGAAATGATTAAAAGTGTTAAAAAAGGTATATACATAAATGAGTTTTGGTATTGCAGAGTTTTAGATCCAATCACTCAAGTTGTAACTGGCCTAAATCGAAATGGCTCTTTTTTAATTGAAAATGGAAAAATAATAAAACCAATTGGTAGATTGAGATTTACACAAAGCTTTATGGCTTCACTTGCTCCGGGAAATATTGTATCTGTTGGAAATAAGTCGAGATATGCAGATTCAGAATTTGGAGAAGGAATGTTAAGAGTTCCAGCTCTTCATTTAAAGGAATTTAATTTTACAGGTGGGGTTTCTGGATAATAAATTATATTTTGATGGAGATAAGCCATTAATTATTCCTCACAGGGGAGGATCTAATTTAGTTCCAGAAAATACACTTCACGGTTTAGAACTAGCTATTGCAGAAGGCTTTTCACACTTTGAAACTGATTTGAGAATGTCTAAAGATGGAGAAATATTTCTTCATCATGATGAAACTTTTGACAGAACAACTAATGTTTCTGGGAAAGTTCAAGACTTTAATTGGAGTGAAATTTCAAAAATTAATGCTGGTTATAAATTTTATGTGAAAAATAATCAAAAAGGCAAAACAACTAAGTTTGTAAAGTTAGTCGACGCATTGATGATGAATCAAAAGTTGAAATTCAATCTAGATTTAAAGCAAACAGGTATGGCAAAAAAAGTTGTAGATATTATAAACTCATTAAATGCAAATGAAAGAGTTTTAGTTTCATCCTTTAGTCCAAAAAGACTAGACGAGTTTTTAAATGAAAGTAAAGGAGATATATTAACTTCCGGAACTTTTAGAGAAAACGCTATTGCACGATTTCTTCCTTTGCAAAAAAGAAATTTTAAGGTTCAGGCTTTACAGGCACCTTTTAGGTGGAAAGGTATTCAAGTTCATTCCAAAAAGCTTGTTGAATTTTGTAAGATAAATAATCTTCAATTGCATATATGGACAGTAAATTCTATTGAAAATCTTAAAACTTGTCTAGAAATAGGATGCGATGGTGTTATAACTGATGAGCCGATTTTGTTTCGTGAATATTTAAACTAAAAAATATTTAAATCGTATTTTGTTTGATAAAATTTTCAGCTTGTATAAAAATATGTTTTTTTCTAGACGGTTCAAGCCTATCAAGAGATCTTACTAGTAAAGCCAATCTAGGGTTGTTTTCATAAAATTCTCTGTTCTTTTCTGTAAATTTCCAATACAAACCATCAAGGGTGTCACACCAGTCACCTTTTTTATAGTTGCTCATTTTTAAAATATAGTTTGAACCACAGGTGTAGGGTTTTGTTGACATCATTCCACCATCAGCATAAGTAGCCATACCAAATACGTTTGGTACCATTACCCAGTCTGATGAGTCAATATACATTTCCATAAACCACTTGTATATTTCTCTTGGATCTATTCCGCATAAATTCATAATATTGCTGATAACCATAAGCCGAGGAATATGATGTATATAACCATCTTGAAGGGTTGTTTTGATACAATCATCAAGAGGATCAATACCAGTAGTTCCGTCGTACCAAGACTGAGTTAATTTCTTTGAGTGATTCCAATAATTACTGTTAATCTGTACTTCGCCTTCTTCATGATAAATTCCTCTTATAAATTCTCTCCAGCCAATTATTTGTCTTATGAAACCTTCTACAGAGTTCATGGGAATGTTGTTCTTTTTAGCAAATTGTAAAGTCTTATTTATCACTTTATCAGGAGTTAAAAGACCAGTATTCAAAAAAGGGCTTATGCAGCTATGAAAAAGAAAATTTTTGTTTTCAAGCATTGCATCTTCATAAATACCGAAGTTTTCGAAACGAACTTTCAGAAAATTATCAAGTTGTTTTTGTGCCCCAGCTCTGTCAACAGGAAACCATATATCATTAAGATTTCCCGGGTGATCATCAAAATTACTATTTATGAGATTTTTAATTTCAACATTATATTTTGATTCTTTAAAAGTAATCATCTCTGGGGGGCTTACATTTTTGGGTATTTTTTTTCTATTTTCTTCATCAAAAGACCACTTTCCACCGAGCGGCTTACCGTTTTCATCCATTAAAATATCCATATTTTTTCTTGCCCTTTGATAAAAGGAAGACATTCTATAAACTTTTTTTCCTTTTGCCATAGAAATAAAGTCATTTCTCTCAAATATAAACATCGGTGACTTGATAATATTTACTTCTACACCTACCTCAGTCAATGTTTCGAGGAACTGATTTTCAAAATCTTTATCTTCAATTTCAAAAATATTAATTTCTGTTATTTTTTTATCTTTAAGAAAATTTATGAGAAAGTTTACGTAACTTTCATTTTTCTTTCGACTGGGTAATTCAAAATAATTTACATAAATAGATTCTTTATGCAATTCATCTCTGTATTCACGCATGCCTGCAAGAAAAAGGTAAAGTTTTAGTTTATGGTGTTTAAAGTACGTACAAAGTTCATAATCTTCAGCCATAAAAACTTCATTGCACTTATTTTTTTTTAAAATCTTTGGATCAAATAACTGATTTCCGAGTATTACAAAAAATTTGTTTTCCATCTTAACCATGAATAGTTTACCATTGTAATGTAGAAGCTATAATTCTATTCAGTGTACGGGGGGGAAATGTATAAAGAAATTCTAGATAGTGGTTTCATACCAAATGAAATATGTGAAAATCTTCCATCAGGTTTTGAAGATATTGAAAAATTAGCAAGTGAGCTCCCAAAAGTTCTTGCTAATGAACAAATTGTACAGAGAGTTGAACAATTAGAGTCAGATAAAGATATTAGCCAATTAAATTTAAGTGAGCTTGAAAGGGCCATGCTTTTGTATTCTTATATTGCCCATGCATACATGTGGGGGAAGAAAGAGGTTGAAAACATAATTCCGCGTCAACTTTCTTTAACTTGGTTTGCCATCTCTGAAAAACTAGAAAGACCTCCAATATTGTCTTATGCATCATACGCTTTAAACAATTGGAAAATACTTGATGAAACAAAACCGTTTGATCTAGAAAACATAGTGATTATGCAAAATTTTTTAGGAGGGGTTGATGAAGACTGGTTTATCATGATTCACGTAGCAATTGAGTATGAAGCAAAAGAAATACTTTCAAATTTGAAATCATATTTTCTTGAAGAAAAGCTAGACCAATCTTATTTACATAAGTCATTAGAAAGCATCCAAAAAATTAATTCAATTATGAATAGAATGCCTGAAAAGTGTGATCCTTTCATTTATTACAATCGAGTAAGACCATATATTTTTGGTTGGAAGAATAATCCTGTTACCCCTGAAGGCGTAATTTATGAGGGTGTTGAAGAATTTGCTGAAGAGCCACAACTTTTCCGAGGTGAAACTGGTGCTCAAAGTTCAATTGTGCCTGCATTGGATGCACTTCTTGGGGTTACTCATTCAAACGATCCTTTAAAAGAGTACTTAGATGAGATGAGACTTTACATGCCTAAAGAGCACAGGGAGCTACTAAATGAGTTGGATAAATGGTCAGTAAAGAATAGAAGCAAATTAGAGATTGATGAAGAATCAGTAAAAATAATAAATGATTTGATAAAGGAAGTACATATCTTCAGAAATAAGCACCTAGAGTATGCAAGAGTTTATATTTACGAGCAGTCTTTAACAAATAATTCAAACTCAAACATTGTTGGTACAGGGGGAACCCCGTTTATGAAATATTTAGATAAGCATTTACAGGAGACAGTCCCATCAAATGATTAAAAAGCTTGGAATTCCAAAAGAGGTAAAGAAAGATGAAGGGAGAGTTTCATTAATCCCTCAACATATAACTCAATTCACTGGCTTAGCTGATATTTTTGTAGAAACTGAAGCTGGGTTAGGCTCTGGTTTTGCAGATAAAGATTACGAAGCTGCCGGAGCTAAAATAGTGTCAACCGCTCAAGAACTTTACGAAGCTTCTGAGATCATATGCAAGGTGAAGGAACCCCAAACTGAAGAGTTCGAAATGTTAAATTCTACACATGTCATATTTGGATATCTTCATTTAGCGTCAAACCTTTCATTGACAAAGACACTATTAGACAAAAAATTAACTGGCATTGCTACTGAAATGATAATGGATGGCAAAGAGTATCCTTTATTGATTCCAATGTCAAAGATTGCTGGTAATTTAGCAGTTCAAAAAGGTATGCAATTTTTAGAGTACTCATCTCAGGGTAAAGGGATCCTTTTAGCTTCCATTTCAGGAGAAAAAAATTCAAAAGTAACAGTTGTTGGATGTGGCGAGGTAGGTAGAAGTTCAATACATAAATCTATACAAATTGGAGCTTCAGTAACTGCCATTGATCTAAATGAAGATATTTTGGAGGATTTAAAGAATAAATATGGAGAAAATATTACAACATTATTGAGCGGAACTGATGAAGCAAAAAGCGCAATCAGATCTGCTGATTTAGTCATAGGAGCAGTATTGCTTCCAGGACGAAAACCACCAATTGTTATTACTGAAGAAGATATTAATCATATGGAAAAAGGTACAGTTGTTGTCGATGTTGCAATTGACCAAGGTGGTTGTGTTGAAGGGGTAAATTCAAATACTCATAGTGAGCCTTTTGAAATTAGAAATGGAGTCATAATATCTGCAATTGCAAATTTGCCTGGTGCAGTTCCCCGAACATCTTCTGTGGAATTGTCAAAAAATTTACAAAAATATGTTGATAATCTTTTAGTTGAAAACTGGTTTGAAGAATACAAAAATGACAAAAACCTAAGTCCGTCTCTCCAAATACATAATGGTCTTTTGCTTTCAGAAGAGGTCGCAGATAGCTTAAGTTTAACCCTATCTAAGCTAATTTAGGTTTCCAGCTTTTTCTGGCGTTACTATAGTTTTCAATTTGATCAACATAACCAAGTGTTATATCAATTTTATCTATACCCTCAAGAATCCTTTTTTGTGAAAAATCATCCAAGTCAAATAAGAAATTTATATCTTCACACTCAACAGATTTAGTTTTTATATGTATTTCTATTTTTGTGTTTGGATTATTTTTAATTTTACTAAAAAGCGCATCGACATTTTCTTGGCTAGCTTCAATAGGTAGTAGCCCTATATTTATGGAATTTAATCTAAATATGTCTGCAAATTTAGTTGAAATAATTGCATCAAAACCCCAGTCTTGAAGACCCCATGGGGCATGTTCTCTAGAGGACCCAGTTCCAAAATTGTCACCTGCTACTAAAACTTTCGAATCTTTGTATAAATCATTATTAAGAGGGAAATTAGGATCTTTTTTCCAATCATAAAATAAATATTCACCATAACCTGAACGTTCTACACGTTTTAAAAATTGTTTAGGCATTATCTGATCTGTGTCAACATTAGACATGTTTAGGGGAAGCATGGTTGTGTTTATAATGTTTAATTTTTTCATTTTATAATTCTCTAATATCTACAAATTGTCCATACAATGCAGCAGCAGCAGCCATTTTAGGGCTTACAAGGTGAGTTCGACCTCCAGCACCTTGTCTTCCTTCATAATTTCTATTAGATGTTGATGCACATCTTTCTCCAGGACTTAAAATATCTGGATTCATTCCTAAACACATTGAGCAACCAGCTTCTCTCCAGTCAAAACCTGCATCAATAAAAATCTTATCCAGGCCTTCTTCTTCAGCTTGTTTTTTGACTTGAGTTGATCCAGGCACAATCATTGCGCCAATTTTTTCTGCAACTTTTTTCCCTTTTACTACTTCCGCGGCTTCTCTCAAGTCTTCAATACGTCCATTAGTACAGCTGCCTATAAAAACTCTGTCTAGGGATATTTCACTAATTTTTTCTCCTGGCTGTAAGTCCATATACTCTAGCGCCCTAGATGCAGCTTCTTTTTCAGACTCTTCTTCATAATCCTCGGGATGAGGAATAGTGTCATTTATAAATATTACTTGTGATGGATTTGTTCCCCAAGATATTGAAGGCTCAAGTTCACTAGCATTTATGGTTACTACTTTGTCAAAAGTAGCATCTTCATCAGAATATAAATCATTCCATTCTGCAATAGCATCATTCCAGTCACCATCTTTGGGAGCATAATTTTTACCTTTTAAATAATTAAAAGTAACTTGATCAGGTGCAATCATTCCCGCTCTTGCTCCACCTTCGATAGACATATTACAAATTGTCATTCTATTTTCCATACTCATATTTTTTATAACATCACCAACATACTCGATTACATGGCCAGCACCTCCACCAGTTCCAATTTTTCTAATAATTCCTAAAATTATATCTTTTGGCCCTACACCTTCCGAAACATCTCCAACTACTTCAACCTTCATAGTTCTTGGTTTTTCCATTGCTAAAGTTTGGGTTGCTAAGACATGCTCTACTTCTGATGTTCCAATGCCAAATGCTAATGCTCCAAACGCACCATGGGTCGCTGTATGACTATCACCACACACAATTGTCATTCCTGGTTGAGTTATACCTTGCTCTGGCCCAATTACATGTACAATTCCCTGACGTGGATCATTAATTCCAAACAAAGTTACTCCAAATTCATCGCAATTATTTTCTAATGCTTCAATTTGAATTTTTGAAAGAGGATCTTTAATTCCCAACATTCTATTAGAAGTTGGTACACCGTGGTCTACTGTTGCAAGGGTCAATTCAGGATGTTTGACTTTTCTTTTAGCCATTCTTAAACTATCAAATGCTTGAGGTGATGTAACTTCGTGAACAAGATGCAGATCAATAAAAATTAAATTTGTGCTCTCGTCTATAGACGTAACGAGGTGCTTGTCCCAAATTTTGTCAAATAATGTTTTTCCCATTTAGATATAAATTATATATTTTTTTCTTTAAATAATCTATAGAGATATTCTTTGTTCGCATTTTTTAATTTCTTATCATTTAATCTCTACTCATTTAAAATAAAACATCATGGAAACAATTATTGAAAAATTCTTGGAAATAGCAATAATTTTAATTGCCGCTAAATTCGGGGCCGAAATTATGAGAAGGGTAAACCAACCTGCGGTAATAGGTGAGTTGGTTATCGGAATTATTATTGGGTATTACGGACTTGGCTTATTGCCTCATTTTAAATCAGGCGATGTTGTTTCAACCTTAGCTGAAATAGGAGTCATTCTTTTATTGTTTGAAGTTGGTTTAGAGACCAATTTAGATGAATTTATTGAGCTTGGATCTACAGCATTACTCGTCGCCTTAATAGGTGTTGTTGCACCATTTGCACTTGGTTTTGGTTCAATCTTTGCACTTGGTTTAGGAGGAGAAAACCAATTTGAAATTGCTTTATTTGTAGGGGCTGCAATGACTGCAACTTCAGTGGGAATAACGGCAAGAGTATTTGGTGACTTAGGTGCCCTTAAGTCAAAAGAGGCAAAAACTATAATTGGCGCAGCTGTTGTTGATGATATTTTAGGGCTTCTAATTTTAACTGTTGTCGCAGGAGTTTTAGGTAGCTCAGGTGATTTTTCAATAGTAGATCTCGGTGTAATTAGTGCTAAGGCAATAGGATTTTTAATAGCGGTAGTAATTATTGGTAGAAAGCTTTCTAAACCGATTTTTAACTTTTTTGTAAAAATACCGTCACCCGGTACATTTGTAACAGGTAGCTTTATATTTGCTATGTTGCTCGGTGCAGCAGCCCATTTTGTTGGATTGCACCCAATTGTAGGAGCATTTGCAGGTGGAGTGGTTGCCGGAGAATCAGGAATGACACATAGAATTAGAGAAGAGATGAAGCCTTTGAATTTCTTACTTGTTCCAATCTTTTTTGTTTATATCGGTTCTGAAGTAAATATACAAACACTTGCTTCATTAGATGTATTTCTATATGGAATGTTGGTAAGCCTCTTGGCTTTTGTAGGTAAATATGTTTCTGCGTTAGGCGCTATGGGCAAAGGCCTGAATACTTCACTCATTGGTATAGGTATGTCACCAAGAGGAGAAGTTGGCTTGATTTTTGTTGCTGTTGCAACTACTACCCTTTCGGATGTAATTACAGCAGATATTATCTCAATAATTATATGGATGGTAATAGTTACAACAGTAATCGCTCCTATATTGTTGAATAGAATCTTGCAAAAAGTACCTTTATCAGAAAGAGATGATGATGAAAGGTTCGAAACACCTGTCGTTGAGTAGTAAAAACACTCCAATAAATTAGATTTTTAGTATCATATTATGAGTCAT
>Ga0209036_1001311_pt1 | contig 10576 bp, 13 predicted proteins | sample MarorgKNORR_S2LV_3_FD_188222 | JGI IMG/M metagenome (GOLD analysis project Ga0209036, IMG submission 188222) | Marine microbial communities from the Southern Atlantic Ocean, analyzing organic carbon cycling - DCM_A/KNORR_S2/LV (SPAdes) (version 2) | ecosystem: Environmental > Aquatic > Marine >... | reverse complement strand
GAAATTTATTGAGATGACAGGATTAAGTAAAAGTTTAACTCCATCGAGAGCAAATGGTTTTCTCAACATATTCCTAAAGATGAAAGCTCAAGCCAAAAACCTCTTAATACCTAACTCTGACAATGAATAAATAAGGTTCAAACAAAATTATCGCTCTATAAGAACATGAAAAAAGTTGGTATCGGTTTACTTGGCCTAGGAACTGTTGGCCAAGGCGTCGCAAATATCATAAGCCAACCAAAAGATAGGCATCCTTTGGTTGGAGAACTTGAACTTGTAAGTGTCGCAGTAAGAAATCTCAAAAAGAAAAGAGATATATCCATCCCAGATTCAATACTTACAACAAACCCAACTGAAATAATAAATAATCCCAATATTCAAATAGTTGTTGAAGTAATGGGCGGTATAGAACCAGCCAAATCATTAATTATCCAAGCGATAAGAGCAGGTAAATCTGTTGTTACTGCCAATAAAGCAGTAATTGCAAGACATGGTGAAGAAATCTCAAATGAAGCAAAAGCCGCTGGGGTTTATGTCCTCATTGAAGCAGCAGTTGGAGGGGGAATCCCAATAATTGAGCCTTTAAAACAATCTTTAGGAGGGAATCAGATAACAAAAGTAAGCGGAATAATAAATGGAACAACTAATTACATACTCTCCAGAATGGATAAAGAAGGAGTTAATTATGCTGAAGTTTTAAAAGATGCCCAAGTCCTTGGATATGCAGAAAGTGATCCTGCCGCTGATGTAGAGGGATCAGACGCAGCTGACAAAATTGCAATTCTTAGTGGCCTTGCTTTTGGTGGAGCAATTAATAGAGCTCACATACCGACAACTGGAATAAACCTACTAGAGGCTATAGATGTTAATTACGCTAGGAAGCTAGGGTATGGAATCAAGCTTTTAGCAATATCCGAGAAAGGTGAAACTCAATCAAGCAGAGAAGACAGTCAACCACTCTCCGTTTGGGTTGAGCCAACATTAGTACCTGAAGACAATCCATTAGCGGGAGTAAATGGAGTTAACAATGCAATCCTTGTAGAAGGAAATCCCATTGGCCAAGTAATGTTTTTGGGTCCAGGTGCAGGTTCCGGCCCAACTGCATCAGCTGTTGTTGCAGACATACTTAACATTGCAGGTATTCAGTCTATGAGTGAAGACAAAATCTTTAACTTAGATCCTCTTCTATCAGCGAAAGGTTGGAGAAGTTGTCACGTAGCAGAAAAGGAACAAATAACTAAAAAGAATTACATACGGCTTATTGCAGAAGATAGTCCAGGGGTAATTGGAGAAATCGGGACTATTTTTGGAAACAAGAAAATATCTATTGAATCAATTGTTCAATTTGATGCAAAGGATAAAAAAGCAGAGATAGTAGTTATTACTCACAAAATCAATCAAGGTCAACTTGAAGAGGCTCTTTTAGATATAGAAAAATTGCCACAAGTCAAGAGAATTGCAGCAAATATGGGTTGCCTTTAGCTAACGAAAGCTAGTCAAATCGAAATTAAGTTGCTAATTATATAAATAGAACAAAGGAAATTTTATCTTAAATTTCTTTTCGGAACTAAACCATGAAAACATCCAAGAACGTAATTGAGAAAACCAAAAAAGAAACAGAAAAAAATATTAATCAAGGAGATTGTGTTTATCTAAAGAATCAAGAAGAACTTTTTCAAGTATTAGGTATAGATAATGCTTATGAAAAATGTTGGGTCAGGGAATGGCCTCTTAATGCTAATGGATCGCCTGTTTTCGAGATATCAATTAAACAAGTATCTCCAAATCAATAAATATTTTTCTCAGGTAGAAGTAATTATAAAATCTCATACTAAATGTTAAAACTAAATTGTATAAGAAATATTTTAAAAGTATCAAGTATTCTCCTAATACTCCTACAGTTATCTTGCTCCCAATATAAGAAAAGAGAAAATATTATTGTTGCAAGTGCAGGCAAAATTGAATCTCTTGACCCTGCTCAAGCAAATACACTTAGGACATTACAAATATTAAGCGCTCTTGGAGATACTCTATACAAAATAAATAAGGAAGGGAATCTATCACCAAGCTTAGCTAAAGATTTACCAAAAGTAAGTAAGAATGGTTTGCTAATAGATATTCCACTCAAAGAAAATATTTCTTTTCACGATGGAAGTATTTTCAATGCAGAAGCGATGGCATTTAGTCTTAATCGATTCAGAAAAATTGGAACTTTAAATTACCTATTAAATGACAAAATAGAGGATATTGAAGTCAAAGGAAAATTTCTTTTAAGAATAAAATTAAAAAAACCATCGAGTTCATTAGCAAGTCTTTTAACATCAGTAAATTTGACACCTGTCTCTCCTGATTCATATTCAAACTATAAAGATAGTTTCAATAATAAAAAGTTTGTAGGGACAGGACCTTATTTCTTAGAAAGTTTCAACTCAAGTCAACAAATAATAAAGCCATTCAAAAATTATTGGGGAGAAAAACCCCTAAATAAAGGTATTAACTTTATAAATTATAGTAATTCTAGTACTCTTTTTGGAGCTATAAAAACAAAGGAAGTTGACGTCCTCATTTCAAATTCTATAGATGATTTGCAGCGATTAACATTAAATAATATGGCTAAGAAAGATCAACTAAAATCCGGAGAGGGTGATCCAATAGAGATAGGATACATTACATTTAAAAGCAATAAATTACCTTTAGAAAATAAAGTAGTTAGGAAGGCTCTTTCCTACACTATTGATAGAGAATTAATTAGTCAACAAGTAAGTTTCGGAACAAGAGAACCATTAAGATCAATTGTGCCTCCTCAACTACATAAAAAAGAATTTAAGCCATGGCCTAAATATAATCCTAATACTGCAAGATCTTTATTAAAAACAGAAGGCTACTGTGGAACAGAGATTCTTTCTATTCCATTAACATTTAGATCTAATGTACCTGCAGATAAATTACTTGCCCTTACTTGGAGAGATCAAATCAAAAGAGATTTATCTGATTGTTTAGAAATAACTTTAAATGGAATTGAGTCAACCACAGTCTACAAACAACTTTCCGAAGGGGCTTTTGAAGCGGTTATATTAGATTGGACTGGGGCATATCCTGACCCAGAAGCATATTTAACTCCCTTACTAAGTTGTAATGAACTAAATAATAATTCTTGCCTCAAGGGTGAAGCTGTATTCAGTGGTAGTTTTTGGGGTGATAAAAAATTACAAGAACTCTTGGAGAAAAGTGAAGAAATAGATGGAGAAAACAGACTAAATAATTTAATTAAAGTTGAAAAACTTGCAGCACAAGGAGGTGCCTACTTACCAATTTGGCTCGTTAATCCTAAAGCTTGGTCTCTAAAAGATATAAGCCAACCAGAATTTTCAAAAGATGGATTAATTATCCTGAAAAACTTAGAAAGAGACTAGTTTTGTCAACTAAAAAGGCACTTTTCAAATATATCCTTTCAAGATTAACTCTATTGCCAATAATGCTTTGGATCATTTCGAGCTTAGTTTTTATATTATTAAGAATTGCTCCAGGCGATCCGGTAGATGCAATTCTAGGCACTCGAGCGAATGAATTTGCAAGGGAAAGCCTAAGAATTAAACTTGGATTAGATAAGCCTCTAATTAATCAATATATTGAATATTTAAATCAATTAATTCATGGAAATTTAGGAATCTCATTAAACACACAAGAACCTGTAAAAGTAATTATTTCAAAGGCTCTTCCAGCAAGTTTGGAATTAGCTATATTTTCAATATTAATAGCATCATTAGTAGGTTATTTAATTGGTTTTTTAGGAGCAGTTAAGCCAGAAAGCAAAATAGATTTTTCAGGAAGGATTTTTGGCATTGCTACCTATGCTCTCCCCCCTTTCTGGGCAGCAATGTTAATTCAAATTATCTTCGCTGTTTTTTTAGGTTTGTTACCCATTGGTGGAAGATTACCTCCCGGAGCTATTCCTCCGCCCCCAATCACTGGTTTCTTACTTTTAGATAGTATTTTAGATAAAAACGTTGAAATCATTTTTAGTTCTATTCAACATTTAATATTACCCTCCGTCACTCTAGGGATCTTATTAAGCGGAATATTCAGTCGAGCATTAAGATTAAATCTAGAAGAAGTTTTAAAAAAAGATTACATTGAAGCCGCCAAAAGTAGAGGTATAAATAACTCCAGAGTATTAGTTAAACATGCCTTACCAAATACTCTTCTCCCAATATTGACAATTACTGGCTTAACAGTTTCTTCTTTAGTTGGTGGAGCACTTTTAATTGAAATAACATTCTCATGGCCTGGAATAGCTCTTGGACTTCAAGAAGCTATAAATCAAAGAGATTATCCTGTTGTACAAGGAATAGTTGTTGTAATATCTAGCCTTGTTGTAATGATTAGTGTTTGTATAGATATCGCTATTGCATATATTGATCCAAGGGTTAGTTATTGAATATTGATAAGTTGTTCAATTACATTACTGTCTAAGATATGAAACTTAAGCTCGCCTTTAGTTAAATTCGTATTCAAAGGGACTGTTTTATTCTCTTCTAATTTTTCTAGGAAGTTGATGATCTCAAAAGCTAATAAGCTCTGAACAGAAAGTGGATGATATCCAACTATTGATTCTCCTAGATTAAATAAATCCTTACCTTTAGACTGATTCATTTGTCCCTCTACTCTAATAGGTGAAAAATGGCTAGCTCTCTCAATTAAAAGGACTCTACTTAATGGGCTTGAACTCAAAGCAAGCATTAATCCTAGTTGTTCACTAATAGAAGGAGTAACCAAATCAAAAGTTCCTCCTGTAAGGAAAAGAGGAATATTTATTTTATTTTCTAAATTTTTTGGCCACAAAAAACTCCCAAAACTGTTCATACCAACAATAGCTGAAAGATTTTCTATACCATTAGTATCTGACAAAGTAATATCTATTAGTTGACATTGTAAAAGTGAAGATAAATTAGAAAGAGAAAGATTATCAAGTACCTTCTGACATCTATTTTCAAGCTGGTCATCTATTTTTACTCCTGAAGCCAAAATAGCTGTGAGGGCTCCTAACGAATGCCCCATCAAGACAACATTCTCTGCCGATAAATCAATTGTTCCTGATTTTTTTGCCTTGAGGATGCTATCGATATCGTTCAAACGTTCAGGAATTATTTCAGCACCTGGTAAAGGTAGTCTTCCTTTTACCAAGGCTTCCAATGCTAATGAGTCACTACCTGGATGATCCAAGACAACAACAGGCCAACCATTGTGACTAAGACTTCTTGCAAGCCAATTAAAATGATTACGATCTCCTCCTAAACCAGGCATTAAAAGAACCCAATTTTTTCTATTTTTCTTCCTAAAAGATGGGTTCCAAACCTCTAAAATTAAAGGCTCTTTTCGATGAGAAACAGTTAAGGAAATTAATTCATATTCGGTTTCTTTTATTTCAAGAGGTAAAACATTCATTGCCTCTCTCTTAACTGATAAATCATTAATTGAGACTAAATCAGTTATGAGTTTCTGTTGTTTGTTTAACTCACTTCTCCAATTATTAGCTACTTCAATCCACCCATCCAAATCAATGTGAATTGCTTTAACAGAGAGAGAATTTAAAAGATCAAAAGTTGTCACCTCATCTTTTTCATTTAAAAGTTTTTCTAGAGTATCGAGAACACTTTCGCCAGAGCTGTCTTCATCCATAAGTATTAGATCACTTACTTCATCAAGCAATTTTCGTCCTGACCAACTTCTCAAAATTTGTCTTGCCATACTTTTATCTCTTACCAACGGTGTACTTAAAAACTTTGCCAAACCTTTCCTTTCCTTAAAGCCAAGTAAATTAAGCCAACTAGCTAATTCAGAATTTTTTTCCTCTGCACCATTACTCCAATCAATCAATTCTTTTATCGAAATTGGGATGGACATTCCATCGAAATGAATTTCAAATCTCTCTGCTGCTTGAAGTTTTGGATAAAAACAATAAGGAGCTAGTAAGCTTCCAACTGTTCCAAGAACAACTAATTTTTTAATGAATGAATTTGTTCTCAACTTCTAGTGTTAGCAATTATTGGGAGAAATTCCCTGTATCCCTAAGACTAATCATAAAAGCTCGTTTATGGACAGCAATAGGAGCAGGAGGGGTATTGTATTTAAGTCCGATAATATTCAATAGTTTAGGTTTTTCAGCAGAGCAAATCGGAAGAGGAATAACCACAGCTGCATTTGCTGGAATAACGACAAGATTTGGGACGGGATATTTACTTGACAAAAAATTTAGCTCTATAAAAGCAATTAAAGTTGCATGTTTATTTGCAATTTTATCGGATTTTATACTTTTTTATTCGCAAAATTTCTTAGCTTTCCTTTGTGGTCAGTTTTTCTTAGGAGCTGCAGCTGGAATATATTGGCCTTCTGCGGAATTAGCTATTCCATCAAATTGCAATACCAAAATAAAATCAAGTGAAGGTTATTCTCTTGCAAGAAGTGCTGATGCAATTGGAGTCACATTAGGGGTCTTACTTGGCACTATAGGATCTTATTTTGAATTTCCAAGAATAATATATTTAATAGATATTTTATGCATGTTATATATATTAAATATATTATTAAATAAGCTAGGCATAAGTAGAAACAAAATTGCTTTCAAGATCAAAGAAGATTTAGATGTTAAATATAAATCTCGTGAAAAAAAATACAATCTGAAATGGATAATAAGTTTACTACCTTTATTATTAATAACTCTATTTGTAACAGGAATAATGAGTTTATTACAAAGCATCCTTCCTATAGATTTAGCGAACGGAGGTATAATAAGGCCACCATTCACAGACCAAAAAGTAGCTACATTATTAACAATTAAACTCATTTTACTTGCTTTTTTTCAATGGCCAGTGGGTTATATTTTAAGAAATAAAAATTCACCTTTTAAATTCAGATTATGCTTAATATCGCTACTCATAGGTTTTATTTTTTTGTCACTTTCAAATTTCTTACTTGACGGATATCTATTAATACTTATAGCTTTCATACCACTAACAATATCTCTATGTATATTTTTACCCTCTGCTTCAGATGCAATTATAAATTCTGCTCCAATTAAATATCAAGGTTCAGCCATAGCCTTATATTCACAATGTTTTGGCATTAGTTCTTTAACAGTACCTTGGATGGCAGGAAAATTAATTGACACCTATGATACAGCCCTTCAACTATGGTTAATTGTTAGTATTCTTTGTATACTTTTAGTACCAATATCTAAGAATATTAAATAATAAAATATTTAATTTAATTCCTATTCATCTCTTCAATTCTTAATTCCCTTAGATATAGAAAAAGAGGAGCTGAAAAAGCAAATGCGATTGTAAATGTAGTCAATATTACAATCCATAGATTTTTCATCTCTAATCTCTTTGATTCAGAAATTATCCAAACGAATACAGCTGATGACCCTATAAAAAGATCTCTAGATAATGACTGAGAAGCTGGATTATTATTAGCTAACTCTATAAATAATTGAATATCAAAAGCAGGTCCATAGCTTTTTGCAAATTCAATATTTGCAAGTGTAGGCAAAACGGCTCCTAATATAGCCAAAAACAAATAAATCCATTTCAACCATTTAATCTGTCTTACCATAAGTAATTTTTAATTTAATAAGAAATAATATATCAGAAGAATTATAAAGTTTGTCTGTTTTATGAATAAAAAAATATCATAGTTCTACATATGAAACTAACTTACTATATTAGAAATAACATAATATATTGCGAATGAGAATTGATGCTCCTAAAGAAATACTTAGCCTTCCTAACCTTAAATTAGCGGTGATCGGTCATGTTGAATGGGTAACATTCTTAAAGGTTGATCAGCTCCCATTAGCGGGACAAATTTCGCATGCAAAAGATTGCTTTGAAGAAGCAGCAGGTGGTGCGGCAGTCGCAGCTGTTCAGATGGCAAGGCTAATAAATAACCCTGTTGACTTAATCACATCATTGGGCAAAGACAATTATGGTGAAAAATGCTACGAAAGACTTACTAAACTTGGTTTAAATTTAAAAGTAGCTTGGCGAGAGAAACCAACTAGAAAAGGTATTAGCCTAATCAGCAAAGATGGAGAAAGAGCAATTACAGTTATTGGAGAAAGATTACAGCCAATCGGTTCTGATAATTTACCTTGGAGTGACTTGAAAAATTACGATGGTGTTTTTATTACCGCTACTGACAAAGAAGGAATAAGATTCGCTAGGAAAGCTAGATTCCTCTCTGCAACTCCCCGAACAGGTCAACAAACCCTAAAGGATTCAAAAGTAAAACTCAATGCATTGATTGGCAGTGGTCTTGATCCTGGTGAAAAGATAAATTACGAAGAACTTGAACCTAAACCAGACATATACATTTCAACAAAAGGTGAATCAGGTGGAACAATTTTTCCTGAAAATATTAAATACAAGCCCATTACGCCTAGTTCTAAAGAAATAGACACCTATGGTTGTGGGGACAGTTTCGCGGGGGCTGTGACTACTGCTCTCTCAGCAAAGCTAAATTTAGAGCAAGCGATTAATATAGGTGCATATTGCGGTGCTGAATGCTCAACTCATTACGGGCCTTACTAAAATGAAAAAGCGAGAGTATAAAGATTCCAAAAAAAACAATAATAATTCTATTACATATAATTTTATAATCCTAATTATTTCAACTATTTCTCTTTTTGTTGAGTCAATAATAACCATTATCAGTTTATTTAAAAAAGGTATTTTTAAAAAAGAAATACTTTCAAAGAAAACAGATCTAGGCTTCGACTTGATAATCAAGAGAAAATAAAGAAACAAATGGAAGAGAACTCAATTTGAAAATCTTCATTTAACTGGCTTTATTACTAGAAGTTGCTTTAATTAAATAAGATCATAATAATCAATAGTGAAATTGATTCCAATATTAATAATAGTATTCTTTTTTTATATATTCTTAACTTTAAAAAAGAGAAAAAAATTGTCTAATAGAAAGACTTTAATAGAAAGATTCAAGAAAAGGTTCAAGAATATCAATGTTCGTCGAGAAAGGATATCTGAAGAATTTACAAATTCTCTTTTACTTGATCCTTGCAAAAACATCCCTTTAGGTACATGGTATTCAGAGGATGAGCTAAGAGAAAAAGCAGATATTCATAGATCTAGATTAAGTAAATTTGGTAAATCAAAAATTAATGGCGAAATGCTATATGTTGGACCAAAAGGAGGGATTTACAAGATAAGTGGAGATGGAAAGAAAAAATATGTGTAAATCTTGAAAGACGAAAATTAATAATTAAAAAAAATCTAATTATTGCTAAACTTAAAAAGATAAATCATGAGTAAATTGAATTTTTACCTAACAGTCTCATTTGGAGAATTAGAGCTATCTAATCTAACTTTTTGGAGCCTTGTTGCTATTACAGTATTATTCGTAGTATCTTTTGTTTTATCAACAATTCCTCTTACAAAAAATATTTCTTCAAAAAAATAGAGTTCAAGCTGCCTTCTTATATTCTGAAAAGTCTCTATTAGCCCAATGTATTTTTTTGATAGATAGATTAGCAATCGAGTTCTTTTCACCTTCTTCTTTCATAGATATTAAATTACTTTCATCAATAAGTTGATTTGAAGGCTCATTTAAAGAAACGCTGTAGCCGGAGATCTTTAAACGATATTTACGAGCAAGGTTTTGAATTGAGAAGCCTTTTGCCCTAGATCGATGTGGCCAAAAATTCTTCACGATAAATCAAGTCTCTTTTTTTAAGAAAACTAAGAAAAAGAGAATTGCAAGTAATTCTCTTTTTTATTAACAAATAATTTCGATTGATTGTTAGATTTTACGCTGCAGGTATAGAAGGTTTATCTCCTTTACATTCAAGACTAGCCCTAGTAGAAACTCCTGTAGTTGGATTCACACCGTCAGCTATTTTACAGAGATTTCTTTGATCTTCACTGTCAAGAATCGCAAATGTAAAATCAGCTCCTTCAATTTGAGCACCAGCAAAACTGCTACCTGATGCAATCATATTTACTAAAATGGAATTTCTAAGATCGGTCTTCTGAAAATTAACCCTGTCCGAAAGTGTATCAGTAAGATCTACACCATTAAGGTTGGAACCTTTGAGGTCTGACAAAGTTAGTGTTGTTCCATGAAGATCGACGTTACTGAAATCAGCATCTCTTGCCATTGCACCAGCGATAGAGGAAAGATGTAAGTCTTCACCATGAAAATCGAATCCTGTGATATCAGAACGAACATAACTTGGAACTTCGTCTCCTTCACCCTTAACTGCCACATTGGCACCAGCAAATACAGGGGTCACCCCAAAAAATATGATTAAAAAGCTGAGTACATATTTGATAATTTTTGAAAAAAGAAGATCAAATTTCATGAGTAAAAATGATAATCCACCTGATTAATGCAATTATCTCTCCTATTAAAGAATTTTAAGTACATTGATAAGACAAATTAATGTAAGAGGGATTATCTAGTGGTTATTACAAAAGAGGTCTTCCAGAGATAAATTCATGCATTACTGGGTTCATCCAATATAGACCTACAAATAACATGACAAACAAATTAAAAA
>Ga0209036_1001309_pt1 | contig 10585 bp, 5 predicted proteins | sample MarorgKNORR_S2LV_3_FD_188222 | JGI IMG/M metagenome (GOLD analysis project Ga0209036, IMG submission 188222) | Marine microbial communities from the Southern Atlantic Ocean, analyzing organic carbon cycling - DCM_A/KNORR_S2/LV (SPAdes) (version 2) | ecosystem: Environmental > Aquatic > Marine >... | reverse complement strand
ACGAAGAAAAACTAAAAAAAATATTCTCAAGAATATTAAATTTAGTAGATGAGTATAAACCTAACGAAGTAGCAATTGAAGCTCCATTTTATGGTAAAAATGTACAATCAATGTTAAAGTTAGGCAGAGCACAAGGAGTTGCTATGGCGGCATCGCTATATAGGAATATTCCTATTTTTGAATATGCTCCTAAAAAAATAAAAATGGCAATAACTGGAAATGGTAATGCATCAAAAGAACAAGTTTCAGGTATGCTCAAATCAATTCTAAATATTAAAGATATGCCAAAAAATTTAGACGCCTCTGATGGTTTAGCTGCTGCACTATGTCATTTTTACCAAAACAAAACTCTAAATAGTTCAAGTAACTATTCTAATTGGAGTAGTTTTATTAAAAGTAATCCTGATAAAATTAAATAGCTTCTCTAATTGATGTAGCAATTTCTTTAAATTCTTCTTCAGAAAAAGTTAATTTTTGTTTTTCAAAATTTAAATCTGATATTGAATTTATCGGTATCAAATGTATATGAACATGCGGTACATCTAAACCAACAATATTTAATGACACTCGCTTACAATTAATTACTTTTTTAATCGCTGAAGAAATTTTCTTTGCAAATAATAATAACTGAGTATATTCTCTATCGTTCATATCAAAAACATAGTCAATTTCTTTTTTTGGAATAACTAAAACATGCCCTTTACTTAGTGGGAAAATATCAAGAAATGCTAAATGATTACTATCTTCATAAATCTTATGAGATAATATCTCTCCACTTACAATTTTCGAAAAGATAGACATAATTAGCTAGACTTGATCGATATTATTTTAAACTTTACAGTTCCATTTGGTACATTTATATCAACAACATCTCCTTCTTTTTTACCTAGTAAACCTTTTCCAATAGGAGAAGTAGACGATATTTTTTTTACTGTTATATCTGCTTCTGATTCTGAAACTATTATATAACTCATTTGCATTGAGTTCTCGAGATTTTCTATTGTAACATGAGTTAATAATCGAACAGTTGAAGTATCTACATTTGACTCATCTAAAATTCTTGCATTACTCAAGTCAAGTTCAAGTTTTGATATTTTAGCTTCTAACAATCCTTGCGCTTCTTTTGCAGCATCATATTCTGCATTTTCAGAAAGATCACCCTTATCCCTAGCTTCCGCAATTTGTCTTATAATATTTTGACGTTCGACAGTAACTAAATGATTTAACTCATTTTTTAAATCATTGAAACCTTGCTCTGATAAATATATAATTTTATTATCCATATACTACTTATTATTATGTATAATTTATAAATTTATTCTCGCACCTATACTGTGAGATCCTTGAAAAGGATCTGTATGTCTATACGAATAATCTAGACCAAATGTTGTTCCACCACTTGTCATTGGAAGTTCAATAGTAAAACCTGCAACAGGCCCCCTAAGTGCAGTTGTTCTATTTTCTGATGAATTGATTCCTTCTTCAAACACATAACCAGTTCTAATCATAAACATCTCTCTGTAAGAATACTCTCCTCCAATTCTAATTTGATCTTTTTGAAATGAGTTAGAAGTAAAAGTTCCAGAGCCTGTAAGTCTATGTCTTAAAATATTTAAATCATACGAGATACCCATATTTAAAAGAGCAGGCAATTCAAACTCAGCAGAACGTTGCTCTACAGTCATTTTATAATCATCATCATCTCCTACAATCCCTCTGAACGATAAACCATCTCCTGAAAAAGACATTCTAGGACCTATGTTTTTTAATGCGATACCAAATTGTAAATTATCTTTTTCTCCAGTAACATATTGTATACCAGCATCAAGTGCTACTCCAGTTGCACCTAAATTTGAAATTTGTTCAGAAATCATTTTTACTGTAAACCCACCATATATGCTATTTGAAAATACATGAGCATAAGACATACCAATATTCATAAATCTTGGAGAGTAGGTTCCTATACCTCCATCTGGTAAATCAGTAGTTGTTATTTCTATTTCACCAAAATCCATGCTCATAACTGACATTGCAACTGTTCCTGATTCACCAACTTTTTGAGCAAAACCAAACGAACTAATATTACTAACTGCATCATTTGCACTAAACATTTTTGAGCCATATTGTAACCACGATGTTTGAGAAAATATTAATTCTGTTTTTTCAGTAAATGCTAATCCAGCAACATTTAAATATACAGCCTCTATTCCATGTATTCCTGCAGCATTAGATCCACCAAGACCAGAACTTCTTGACCAAGGATTAATTAATAATTCTGAAGCACCAGCCTGACCAGCTCTTTGTGGGTTTCCAGCATATATTGGATTAACAGTTAATATTGCTAATAATATAACTAATATTGCTTTAATCGAGTTATTAATTTTTGTCATATTAATTAATTTTTTTCTATAATATTAAAAAGTATCTAAGTCAACCGGCCTCAGTGCCCCAAACCACTTTATTACTTTATCCTTTTCTATCATCTCTTGCTTACCTTCATCCCATAATGATGTTCTAACATGAAAAACATACAATCCACTCGCTACAGGAATACCATAATCATTTTTTAAATCCCAATCAATAGAAGCTAAATTATCATCTTTCTTAATTGTTTTAACTAATGTACCGCTAACAGTATAAATAGAAATAGTTGCTTTTTCAGGCAAATTCGTAACCTTAACTCTATTATCTATTTGATTTGTTTCATAACTTGAATAACCATAATACGGGTTAGGTACAACATTTATGTCTTTAATCCTACTTTCAGAGGCGATAAGCTTCTGTTTTTCTGCATATATTTCATTAGTATTAAAGCTATATGTTGGATTAAATGAATTAATACTATTATGCTCAATTACTCTTGCTTTAGAACTACCATTGAATGACGAAGACGAAGCAGTAAATATCATTCCAGGTTCATAAGTGTTACCGTCATGTGTTATTGATTGACCTCCCCATGATGATATTAATGGCGGTGTTTCATTTCCATAGGCTACTACATAAGTAGAACCTATATTTAACGAAGTGTTCTTATCAAATATTTTATCTGCAGCAACGGTTTCATATTGTCTATATGGTTTTGTTACTCTTAATTTGACAGTGGCTTGATTTGATAACAATGTACGACCCTGTGTTAACAAAGGTAAACCAACCCAAGTAACATTTTGGAAAACTCTCCATTTTCCTACACCTGTTTGGTCATCTAATAATTTATTATATATCCACTGACCATTATCGTAACTTGGTGAATCATCTACATCATCAAAATTACCATTGATATAATCCTCTGTTCCTTTCACCCAGTTTTTACCATTAACTACATATATATAGTGTTTTCCACCAAGTAAATAGCTACCTCCTGAAAAAACTGCTGTACCTGTAGATTGATCTAAACTAGGGAACTCTGAAGTAACAATATTTGAAGTTGGATTCCACATCATATCATTACCATTTTCAGAAGTCAACCATGAGTCTTCAGAAAAAATGATATTTAACCTCTCTCCTGTTTCTAAATCAATTGCATATCCAGGAAACCATCCCATTCCCATAGTACCAGAATTATCAGGATTACCGTCCTTATCGACAGAAGGGCTTTGTCTTAATCCCATCTTTGTTTGTCCTAATATAGATAAGTTAGGGTCATCTTGAGCTTCAACAACACAAGATCTTGTCCACTTTGATTTATCAGAAGTAAATACTATATCAACTGAATTCAACTTAGTAATTTTAGACTGATTTGTTACAGTACTACTTATACCTGGACCGTCCTGAAAATATGATGCAAATCTATACGGCGCCCAAGTTCCACCAGAAGCTTCAAATGAAATCTCTCCAACGAATGGGACATTTGTGTAAGAAACCGTTAAGGATTGTTGAACGGCAGTTTCATAGATACCATTAGGATCATCTGTAATATTATAGTCGCCGAGAGGTGCTCCTAAAGTGCTATTACTTCCATCATATGAACCTGATCTAATCCAATTTAGACCCCACAAGCTAAAAAAGCCACCTTCATCATCTACATCTGGAATACCTGTGAGCCATCTATCCGATGTTTCTTCAAACTCAATATTTCCTGAGATAAAACCATTATTATCATATGTCAATGGGTCAGTTCCAGGGTTTTGAGACTGTTTTACTTTTATATTAAGCCCTAAAGGTGATATAAAAATTTCTTTTCCTAACAAAATATCATCATTAGAAGTGGCAACTATATCACCAGATATTGAATCTCGTAATGTCCAGCTTAAATATGATGTAATTGAATTTGAATTATTTAGTACAGGTTCCTCAAGCTCTAATATATAACTACCCTTCTCAATTTTAGTAGGATCAACAACGGAAACAGAAATAGGACCATGACCTGCTTCATATGTTGGATATAAACTTCTTTGATCTGAATTTGATAAAATATTTTCAATGGTATTTTGAGTGAATTCTAAATTACCACCACCATTTCCTGAACCTTCAACTCTTGTAATTTTCACTCCATCTCCGTAGGATGAATTTAATATCATACCACCATTTTCATGATCTGTAATATGTGGTATTCCAGATGCAGGTTTAATATTTCTTCTCCCCCTTATAAAGGGTTGGTTTTTTCCGTCATACCCAGCTGAATTAGGATCATATGGGTTAATATTTATTTCAGCCGGATTAAAGCCATAAGCAACGGCCATAAAATGATATGTTTTGTGATTAACAAGTCTTGTATTTCCTAGAGCAAATCTATCTTCTGTAACCTGAAAAGAATATTTTGTACCTTCATCAATTCCACCTTGCACACCATCATTTAAGACTCCTGATACCTCCACAACTGGAGTCCAAACCCCCAATTCTTCGTCTTTGTAGTGATTTACAATCTCTTTAACGCCATCTTTTTTATCACATCTAAAAATTAGTCTAGCTAAATCTGGATCATCTAAATCGGTTTGTGAAACGGTTTCGTTTTTTAGTTGATAAACTAAATATCCTTGAAACTTAAAATTAGCTGTAGTATCATTACTCAAATTACTTGGTTGAAAAATATATGGGTCTTTTTCAGAATACAATTCATCAATATTATTTGATGTTACTCCATTAGACAATGTAATTATTAGTTCTCGATCAAGTTCAGTAATTTCTAAATCAGGTGCATCAGGGCCATTCAAAATGTTGAAGTTTGAATTAAATAATGCTTGAGCTTCAATATCGAAAACCTTAACTAAATTAATAGATGCAGTTTGTCCACCAGATTTTGCTCTCGCCCAAACAACACCAGTTGTAATTTCATTTACAGCCCCAGGCTGTAAGGTAAAAGGACCAGCAGATTGCAAAAACCTCCTGTCAGCAGGAATATTGCCAGCAGTAACTTCAGTCCACTCTTGTCCTGGAAAGTCAGGATCAGTTGTTCCTGGAAACATAAAGTTACACAAATCAGTTGTTGCTCCATTTCCACTTCCATGTCCATCACCTCCATATGTCATTGGAACATTGTCTTTCCAAATTCCTCTTAAATAATTATAAAAATGTATACCTTCCGAAGGATTTCCAATAACTGTAAAGTCATTATTATAATATACAAATTTTGACATTATAATTTCTTCATTTGGCTCATCAATTTGACCATCTCTATCATTATCAATTCCGTCGTTAGGATCTGCTATAGGACCCTGAAAAAAGTCTACTCCTATAGCAGGTGGATTAAATCCATAGCCTTGAGCTCCTTCATCTTCAGCGTCTCCATTATAACAAAATCCTAATCCTTTTGAAACATCACATCCTACATAATCGTCCAAATAATAACCTAAATCAGGATCTACCCATTGACCAAAATAGGTTTCATTTAAAGGCTGCGTTGATCTATTAATTATCTTGTAATTATAAAATGTCATGTCATTTAACTCGTTATCTGCAGCAAAACCAAATGCTTGTGCATGAATTTCAAGACCCAAGGGATCAGCCTCACTTTCAGTATGAATATTTCCTTTATCATTAAATACCCACCATAGTGTCTCATCACCATAAAGCTCTGAGGTAGTATCATTACCTGTAATATTATAATCTGGATAATCTCCAGCACTAGGATTATATATTCCATTACCGTCTACGTCCTTAAAAGGGGCTAAATCTCTCATCGCACCATTCACTGGTGGAAACAAATTACCTTTTGCTGGCCATTCTTCTATGGACGTTGGAATTTGATAAGTTGGATCAATTCCTATTCGGGCTTTGTGATCTTCAACTTCAGCTCTAGTCATTTTAAAATGCTTATCCCAGTCTACACAAGTCTGCTCATCAATTGTAGCAGTAGTTTCATCTAGTGGTCCTGTCCAAAAATCATTACCACCTTGCCTATATGTCATTGCCGCTACCTTTAAGTTACCTCCATCATCAACACCACCAATCCAAAGTGCTCCAGCAAACATTGAGTTTTTATTACTACCTTTAGGAATCTCATATTGGGCATCACTGAGATCCCACCACATGTCTCCGGCACCCATTATAGTGGTTCTAACATTATTAACATCTAAGTCAGTTTTAGTTATTGACGGTGCACATCCAGATGCAACTCTAGTATTAATAACTGTGGTTGCTGGAGAATAAATATTCTCTTTTGCTATTAACGAAGATGATAATAGGATTAAAGATAAACTATATATATATTTTCTGTTCATAATTAACATAAATTAAAATTCAATACTTAAGCCTGCTCTAAACATTCGAGGAAGAGCATAATTTGAAGGATTATTAACTTTCATTGTATACAATGTTCGAAAAGCCTCTGGATCATTCTGAGCATTAATAGCATTTTGTGATGCCGATGCTGTTAAATATCCATCGTCTTCAGGGTTTCCAGTGGCCCTATAAACTGAAATTACATTTTTTGCATTTAATAAGTTTTGAACTTGTAAATAGACATTTACGAAAGAAGATTTTTTATCACTCCACTTTATTTCAAATTCTTTATTAATTTTTGCAGACATCTTAAACTGCCATGGTAGTCGAGAACCATTTAAACTTCCACTTAACGTTGATCTATCATTTATTCCAAATGCGGCTTCTTGTGTGATATTTGATTGTCTTGAATATGGTGTTCCAGATCCAGCATCTAATCTAATGTTAGCTCCACTGTTTTCAAAAATTTTAGCACCAAACCATATAGGTCCATTGTAGTCCTTTCCAGAACCATATCTATAATCAACAGATGCTGATAGTGCATGCCTTTGATCAAAATCTAATGGAATTGTTGTTCTAAGATTAGGCTGACCAGTTTCTACAAGATTTATACTTCCGTCAGTCTCTGATCCTGTACCATCAGCAAATTGTAAAGTATAATTAGCTGTAAGTTGTACATTATTTGTTCTTCTCAAATCGTAACTTATTGACATTCCTTTCACTGTACCAAAATCTAAATTACCAAATGTATAATACTGCTGCGGATATGCAGATATAACATTTATCTTAGTAATCATATCTCTTAACTCTTTATAAAATGCAGATATCTTAAGTGCAGACTTTAAAGACAGTGTTTTAGCAAAACCTAATTCATAGTCGATTGTTTTTTCTGGTTTTAAGTCTGGATTATTTAAAGTAGCACCAACATCATTTGCCAAAAATAAATAACCAACTGGATCTAATCTATTGTATCCAGGTGGTCTTTGTGTTAACACGTCATAGTGAGCAAAAAATTGGGCTTCATCTGAAATAGGAAATGAAAAAGCAATTCTTGGCATAAAAATAATTTCAGGAGTATAATCTTCAAATGCATCATCCGCCGAAATATTATTATTTAATGCATCAGATGCTACAGTAGGTCCTAAATAGGGAGCAATTGATCCTCCAGCTGCTTCAGATAATAATGTAGGGTCAGAAATTTTTCTTCCTCCTGAATCATACCAATCATCTCCATTTCTATACCCAACAATTGTGGAAGGATTAGCTACATCATCTACATAAACAACGTAATTATCGCCAATATTAGATGGGTGATCTGTTGTTGATATAACATCTGACGCAGACAAATCTGTATCAACTGTATATGCTGGATATAATAAATACTTATCTTTTAAAACTTTTTGATTTGCATCATAACGATCAATTCGTAAACCTACATTGAAAATAAGATCTTCTATAGCAAATTTATCTTGTATGTACCCAGCAGTATAGATCGGTTGGAACGGTGCAATTTTTCTTGTTTTTTCACCATTATCATCAGTACCTTCAAAAAACTCTTTTAATGTAGGTACTGTTGATAGCTTATTACCATATATATCATATCCATAATACAACACATATTCTGAACTATTATTTAATAACTCGTCAGGGCTAAACATATCTAATGAAAAAAATGATGGGCCATATGCGTCAACATCAATCCATGTATCATCTTTAATTGGATTTCCATATATATCTAATTCCTGTTGAGCTATTAATTTAGCTCTTAAAGTTTTGTCAAAAAATGATTGTTCATCTTCAATAACAAGACGAGGATAATTTACAGTATCTTGATATATACCATTAGATTCTACAGGCATTGGATCAGATAAATCAAGTTCTAAAATATGCTTATTTGTCTGTTGTCTCATCAGCTGCCAAATATTTCTAAAACCATTAAATTGCCAATATGAATCATTTCTTTGTTCAAATTCAAATCCAAAAGAAAATTCATGAGATCCAATATCCGCTGAACCCGAAGCCTTAAATGATGTTTGTGTCTTTTTATCTTTTGCAAAATATGGATACCAATCTCCATTATTAGCGTATAGTGAATAGACTGAAGCTGGACTTTCACCATTTAGTAATCCTATACCACGTAAATCATCTTGAGTTCTGATTACACCATCTGCACCATATGCACCTCCAAGAGAATATGAAGTTAAAAACTCTTGTGAAAATAAATCATAGTAAGAATTAGTATAATTTACAATTGAAGGATTTAGTTCAGAAGGGTCGAATGTCAATAGCGTATCAGAAAATCCTGATAATATTTGACCTTCATATGAAATTGAATCAACTGGGTCAAATGCAACTCCATTTTCATATATTGGCGCCTTGTAAGTGTTAAATTTACCAACATATCCATACTTAAACAACTCATCACTATTATCTGGATCACTAAATGTTCTACTGTAGTTAGTGTAATCCCCTTGAATGGTTAAGAAAATATTTTTAATTGTTGATATATTCTTATCTTGATCTGATGCATCAGCACCAAACTTTTGAGTCAATTTACCAAAAAATCGATATGTGTTTTCAGTTGAATATCTATTATTTTCCCAATTCATCATTGAGTTGTTTCTAGAGTAATCATTGCTTCCCTTGGCAAAATATGAACCACCAAGTGATAAAAAGGTATTGTTTGCAGGTTTAAAATCTAGTTTTCCAGATAATGTAATTCTTTTATCATCTGCATTCATCTTAGCTTGAACATTTTCAAAGTCATCTTCATCTAAAAATGTTGCTCTAGCTTTGATTCCTCCTTCTTCATAAAATTGTAGTGGGTTATTTTGTAAATCCTGTAACTTACTATCTTTAACTTTCCAAATACCAATTGCAGAAGGGTCATTATCATCTACTGATCTAAGTTCTCCAGAGAGAAAGTAACCAATAACTGAACTACCCTTTTTACCATCTTTATCTCTTTTCTTTAAAATTGGTCCAGATAGTGTCCAACCTAACAGATTGTAATTATAATTATCAAATAAAGAAGAAGTTTCATATTCTATGGCTCCAAATGTTTTATTTGAAGGGCCTTTTGTTGTAATTGAAATTATCCCACCAGTTGCATCCCCATACTGAGCACTTAAACCTCCTGTCACAACAGTAATTTGTTCGATTCCAGATGTTGGAACAGATTTTGCTCCTCTAACCTTTATTCCATCAATATAATATGTTGTTGCATTATCTCTTGATCCTCTAATATTTACATCATCTCCTTCATCTTGCTGATAAATTCCAGCCGTGCTTGCTGCAACTGAAGCAACACTTCTTGTTGGTAATGCTACGATTTCTTCAGATGTTTTAGTTTCGCCAGATAAATTATCTTGATCTAATAAAGGTTTTTTATATTCAATAATTTTTATTTCTCCAATAGCTATCCCTTCTTGAAGTTTAACATCTTGAAATGTAATTTTATTAGCAGAAACTATTACTCCTGTAACTTCAACTGCTCCAAAACCAACACATGTTACTTTAATCGAATAGGTTCCAGGTTCAACTGGCTTTATTGTATAATTACCATCAAAATCAGTTGCAGTACCGCCTGCTTGATTACCATTTTTTTCAATAATTAAATTTGCAAATGGAATAGGCTCACCAGTTAAAGTATTTGTAATTACTCCTTTTAGAGTTCCTGATTGTGCAAAAGAAAAAATAGAAACTAAGGAAAAGATAAGAGATAAGTATAATTTTCTAAACATAGCTATGTTTGATTTGTTTTATTTTCTAAAAGACTGTAAATATATAAATTATTTTGATAGATTAAATATGTAATAAATCATTTATTTTTATACTTTGCGCTCATGAAAAAATTGCTTGTAATATTAATTATATTTTCTAGTAATTCTTGCGACAATAAAGAATGCTATGTTGATGATGTATATGT
>Ga0209036_1001307_pt1 | contig 10594 bp, 6 predicted proteins | sample MarorgKNORR_S2LV_3_FD_188222 | JGI IMG/M metagenome (GOLD analysis project Ga0209036, IMG submission 188222) | Marine microbial communities from the Southern Atlantic Ocean, analyzing organic carbon cycling - DCM_A/KNORR_S2/LV (SPAdes) (version 2) | ecosystem: Environmental > Aquatic > Marine >... | reverse complement strand
CTAGGATAATAAAAAATAACAACAATATTGGAAGTACATGTCTACTCTTATAAATCACATTTTGAAAAAATAAGACCCATAAGAAATATAGAATGATGCATCGAATGATTCTTCTAAGGTATTTTTCATATCTCCAGTTTTTCACTATTGTAAATACGCCTACTATGATTAATGAAATAAGAAAAAATGAAAAAAACAAAGTTTGCCAAGATCTCTGAATCCAATAACCGCCAAGCCCATCAGACCAAACTGATTCAATGGTATAGAGTAAACGATTTGCCCAATTATTTTCAGTGATCGCGGTTCCACCGAATTCAGTAAAATGACCTACTGTTTGTTTTTTTGCGGAAACAATTAAACTTTCAAATCCTTCAACAAATAATAATGGAAGTAACCATATAATTATCCCTAATAGAAAAAAAGCTATTTTTTTAAAACTTAATCCTTCTTGCAAATTTTTAAAAAAAGGAATGATAATTAATGGAAAATAAGAGAGCCTGGTACCAAGCAAAACTCCCGTAAAAAAATAACCAGCAAATAAATTATTTTTATTAGTTTGGGGTAAAATAAATAAATAGAGTATTGCTGAAACGAGCGCAAGACCCATCAAATCCGGCATATATCTGTTACCCATCAACCAAATCATTGGATTAAAAAATATTATAACTGCCATGAAAGCACCTTCAGGGCTTTTTATTTCAGTATTTCCTAGACGCAGTGAAAAATAAATTATAACAAAAGTCGAAATTGCGCCAATTATTGAAAAAGCAATTCCCATGCTTGGAATGGTCAAATAAATTATTTTAGCAAAAAAACAAAATACTGGGTATCCTGGAAAATGCGGCTGAAGATTTGATAGGTTGTAGTCATAAAGACTTAAAGCAAAACGAAGACTGTCAATATCTTCAATGTAGTATATAGTTGATACTATGCGGGAGACAAGGCATGCAAGAAGTACTATAAATAAATACAGTTGATTTTTACTAAATATAACAGAATTCATCTTAATCGAATAAACTTAATCTTGCCATTCGGCTATGAAGATATTTGTATCTCCTCTTTTGGCCTGGTTGCGGTTAGATGCGAATACAAAATATTTACCATCTGGGCTGAAAACAGGAAAACCGTCAAAACCATTGAAGTAGGTTACACGCTCTAAATTCGTACCATCTGTATTAACTGCCCATAGATCAAAATCTCTTCCCTTGGGATCTGCCATGTTTGAACAAAAAATTATTCTCTGGTCATTAGGAAAAAAGTAGGGGGCAAAATTTGCACCTTCATTGAATGTGATTTGTTTTTTATCGGTTCCATCGGCATTCATTATTCTTAATTGAAGATTCATTGGTCTTATTAAACTTTCATTTATAAGGCTTTTATAATCTTTAATTTCTTTTTCTGTCTCAGGATAAAAAGCTCTCCAAATAATTTTTTTTGCATTATGACTAAAGAAAGCACCTCCATCATAACCCAATGTATTGGTTAACATTCGCTTATCAGTGCCATCGGTATTCATTGTCCAAATTTCTAAGTCTCCTGATGAGATTGAGGTGTATACCATCCTACTTCCATTCAAAGCAACAGTTGCCTCTGCATCATAGCCACTTTCATTTGTTAATTGCTTAACTTGTGACCCGTCAGAATTCGCACTAAAAATATCATACGACTCATAAAGTTTCCAGACATAGCCTCTACTAAAATCTGGTTTTGGCGGGCATTTTTTATCATAATGATGGGTACTGGCATAAACTATTTTTTCATTTTTCGGATATTCAAAAAAAGCGCATGTAGTAACACCATCACCGGTTGAAACCATATCGACTTTTCCCGTTTTTAGGTCCATGGTATATATCTGATCGCATTGACCCTCTTCATCATGCGATTGAAAAATCAACTTATTGCTATCAGAGCTAAAATAAGCTTCGGCGTTTTCCCCGCTAAAAGTGAGTTGCTTTAAATTTTTAAAATGCTTTTCATTTTTGTGTATCAGTTCATTGGCGCTCCCGTCAACATATGATCCGTAGCGATTTAAGGCATTCCATCTCATTAAAGTCAACGTTCCAAGCGCCAAAAGAATTACTAATATATAATGATAATATCTTGTCATAAATGCCTAATGCTTTACGTTTAGTGTTATTTTTTTATCATTTCTCAATACTACAACTACTGAAGATTCACCGGGCTTCAGCTTTTGTAGCACATCCATATAGCCATAGATATCTTTTATCGCTACGTTGTTAATCTTAATAATTATGTCTCCTTTTTTTAGCCCTGCTCTTCCAGCTGGTCCCTCTGATCGAACACCATCAACGCCTAATCCGTCTTCTATGCTTGTGTATGATGGCATAAAACCAAATGTTACGCTCATCTTAATCCTGGATGTTGCAGGAGCACTTTGTGGTCCAGCCTCCGTAAACTTGGGCTTATTTTTTTTTGAATCAATTAGCAGTATTGTATCATACACCATACTTAAAACTTTTTTCTGTCCAGAAATATTTATCTTAGTCCAGACGTCTCTAGGCGTATGGTAGTCCTGATGGCCTCCAGTAAAAAAAGATAAAACTGGAATGTTGTTTGAATAAAAACTTGCGTGATCGCTAGGTCCAAATCCTTCAGGGTTTTTTTTGATATTTAACATATGTATGGATGATGTCTTATCTAGTATTTCATTAAAATATGGTGAAGTTCCAGTACCCGATATATTCAAAGAAAGATTGCGTAGCCTTCCAATCATGTCAAGATTTATCATAGTAATAATTTTATCTTTTGGTACAGGGGGATTATTTATAAAATGTTTAGATCCATAAATTCCTTGTTCCTCTGCATTGAATGCAACAAATATAATTGAGCGCCGAAGCTTATCTCGATTTGCAGATAGTTTATGCGCTAATTCTAGAATTCCAGCTACCCCCGACGCATTATCATCTGCACCATTATGTATTTCGTTAGAGCTCATGTCACGAGATCCCGAATGGACACCCCCATACCCTAAATGGTCAAAATGGGCTCCGATAACAATATATTCATCCTTATTTTCATTGCCTGGAATCAATCCAACTACGTTTGCAACTCGAAATTTCTCCCTTTTTAAATCTGAAAAATCAAAAAACTGTAAAAATGTATTATCTTGCATTGGTAATAATTTATATTTTTTAAAATTATCCACAATATAACTTATCGCAAGATCAGAACCTCTGGTACCAGGAAACCTTCCTTCAAGTTCATCGCTCGATAGATATTTAATATGCTCACTGATGTCAATTTCATTGAGATCATTATTAAAATTATGGGTTGAGTCGATTAAACTGCTTGAAGAGCAATTAAATAAAAAGATTATAAATGATAATGTATATAGCTTGAGTGTCATAAGGTTTTTTATTTTGATAATGAAAGTAACTATTTTATTTGGTCATCCTAAACGAAATAAAAATGGCACATACTGATGCATGTGCCATTTTTAATTATGCTTCTAATTAAAAGCGCGATTAGTAATTAGCTACATCTGCATCCGTAAAGCCGAAAGATTGCTTGAAAATAGCAGTCATTTCCGCTCCTTTTAAAACATCATGGTATGCCTGCATAGCATCAAAATTTCCATTTGATGGATATACTGGTGCAGTACCCATTAACGCCAAAATGCGTGAAACGGTGGATGAAGGGACTTCGCTTAAGGTATTGTAAAGCAAACCGTGTGCGTAACCTCTCATTTCACCCCAATGATTTTCATAATCAGCAGTAGCAGCAGACGCTGGAGTTACCGTAGCATCACCAACTGCAATAATGGTTGCAATATCAGCAGCAACATCATTGATATAATGCTGGGTTACAGCGGCAACGACTTTCTCCCAAGTTTTCATGATGATGTCTCTTTGAACTAATACTTCAGCCAAAGGTGCCTGGTTTGTAATTAAAGTTCTACCTTGAAGATAGGCATCAAATATTGTTTTGGTATAATCGTAATCTCCACAAGCTGAACATAGATCTCTTTTTGCAGCAGTTACGGCCCAACCGACATTAAATTCTTTCTTAAAATCTATTAATCCGTCAGCGTTTGAATCAACATTTGGACCATTTTTACGAGAATCATCTGTATAAGCGGTATTATAATCTAACGCTGCACCAAAATACCCGAACGATTCATCCCAGTAATGCTCCATCTTTGTATAGTTTTTTCCTTCAACTGCTACCGTGTTGTCTTCATTTGGGAGTTTACCCATGTATTTTGAAGTAGCCTGCCAGTAGGAAATTGCCCCCCAAAGAGTCTTTTGAACCATTTGGTCTAAACGAATACCCGTTGCACGAGTTTTTCCTGCAGCTGCAGCCTCATTCAACATTCCAACTACCAATGTTTTAGCATCTGTATCGTATCCTGGAATTGGAATATCTGCAACAGCATCCAATCTATCATTTAAGTGACTTGTGGAAATATCATGGTATTTTGTCTGAACAGTTGACTTACCGCTTGCTGACAAAATAGCTCTATTAGCATCATCATTTGCCATCATGCTTAGTAAAGTTGCAGGATTTTTTGATCCAGCATCCGTGCCCATTTGTGATTTAATGTCGTTGATAAGAAGATTTCTAACAACCTGCCCTGAATAGGACACGCTGCTTAGATTGTCAAATCTACTTTGAAAAGTGAATGTTGCGGGAACATCTATTTCTGTTACAGCATTATCATCATCGCTATCTTCGCACCCAGTGTACATGAGTAAAGATAGAAAAGAAAAAAGTGCTAGTGTTTTTTTATTGAATATCATATTTATTCCTTTTTTTTGTGAGTAATTATTAAAAGTGATATTCGAAGCCTATATTTATTTGTCTTCTGGGTCCGGGTAAAATACCAGAACTTAAATTCGCCTGCGGCTGACCTGGATTTGAATGCAAGCGCGAACCAATATATATTTGGTCAGTTATATTTTTACCAGAAAGAAAAACTCTGTAATTGGGTGCAATTTGGTAATCAGCACTTAAATTTATAAAATGATAGCTTGGTATCTTGCCTTGAATTCCAAGCTTATCTTCTTCCACAATATTTTCAAAGTCTGTAAAGACTTCATCTACATATCTGAAGTCAACTCTATAAGAAAACCTGTTTCCTAGATGTGAGAGTCCAGCTGTGATAGTATTTTTCGGAGCATATGGGAGTTCTTTTCCTTGAATAGATACGTCTGATCCTGCTGTTCCTCGAACATTTGACTTAATTACACCTTCGTAGACTTCCGTATGTAGGAAAGAATATATAAAATGAATGTTTGGAAAAATTTTGTTAAGCTTAGAGCTATTCAATAATGCATTTAATTCAACACCCATTGTACCAACTTTGCCAAGATTTTTAAATGCAGTACCTCTACCCGCTGCTACAAGATTTTCAATCCCAATATGATAACCAGAAAATTCAAAATCGAGTAAAGATAAACTTCCCCGTAATCCTAACTCTTTATTCCAACTTTGCTCTGCTTTAAGATCTAGCCCTGTATCGTCAAGACTTGCACCAAAATTTAAAATCTTCAAAGCGCCGCTTGATGGAGGGGTAAATCCTCTATGTATGCCGCCAAAGAAGTTTAATCCATATAAGTTTGCTGAGAAGCCTACGCCAGGAAGCAAAGATGCAATGGTTTTATCTTGATATATGGATCCAGCTAATCTATCTACTCTTTCCTGCTCAAAGACCTCAAGCCTAACACCGCTATTTAATGTAAAATTATCAAATTCTATTTTTTCATTTATATAGCCGGAAAATGCGGTGGTTTCATAATGATGACTTTGACCAACAATAGTATCTTGCTCGCTCTCTGAATTTGCGGGGATAAAGTATATTCCATCTCGACTATCAGTTTTTGATCCAGCTTGCTTATCATCTATAAAGCGCTCAAAATAAATACGAGCCCCCACATCAAGTGAGGATGATTTATTTATCAATTTTGAAATTCCGATAGGTGACTCTTTATAATTGTAAGCCTGCTCATAGCCTGCTACATAAAATGTTCTAAGTATTCCAAAATTGTCCTTACCGTTCCCTCTTCGAACTAGATCGGAAACACTGTAATAAGGTTGCGCTTTTGGATTAGCAGAATTAATATCAGATGGAAGCACAAAAATATCATTTTCTCTCCACCATCTTCTGTCAAAAACACTTACAAAAGCTGTTGTGGATTTTGATAGATTTGAATTCAATCTTTTTGTAGAAATTAAATCAATTGCTGTTCTTAAAATTTTGAAATTATCATCTTTTTTGGGATTGAATTTTGGGTTTTGATCAAATGAGTATTGAGTAAGACCCGTATATGTAGCGTTTGAATTCTCGTAGTTTGAATTAATCTTTAAGTAATAATTTTCATCTGGTGATTTATTATAATTAAGCTTTAGGGTTCCATTGAATTGTTCAAAAGCATTGTTTTCTCTAAATCCATCACCTCGTTTTAAAAGAAGCTGAATTTCAGGATTTACTTTTCCGCTTCCAAATCCACCCACTTCTGTAAAAAGACTTCCAAAGCCATTTTCACCAGCTTTAATTTTAAATTTTCCACCATATTCACTTCGCGGGCGCTTGGTAAAATAATTTATCACTCCACCCATAGTTTGGGGGCCATACTGTATAGTTCCGCTCCCCTTTATAACCTCTAGCCTGTCAATTCTTTCAGAGGGCGGATTATAGTACATATTAGGATAAACATATAAAGCGGGCTGAATAGGTACGCCATCTTCAAGAATTAAGATGCGAGAGCTTCTTCTGGGGTTGAGTCCACGAATACCAATGCTTAGTCTTGAATTTCCAATTCCATCATCTGCGTAACCATTAATACCGGGAACTAGCTCTAAAACTTCTTGCGTTCCTAAAGGATCAATTAAATTTATGGATTTTACATCGAGTACAGTTGCAGCTCCCGGAAAGTTCTCATACGGTGCATTTGCATCGGAAATGATTTCCAATTTAGCCATAACAATCGGTTTTATTTCTAAAATAGCATTAATGGTGTATGTACGATTTTTTTCAATAATCAGATCTGATTTATAGTTCTGAAATCCAATGAAACTAATAGATACCGTATAGCTCCCTGGGGCAATATTTTCAAAAAAGAATAAGCCTTCTTGGTCCGTTGCAGTACCTTCACTGAAGCCATCTTGATTAGATATGAGAACATTTGCTCCGTTCAATGGGATATTATTGCCTTGACGAACAACACTTCCTCTAATAGATGTTTCAATCTCGTTTGCGCTTATCAACGAAACAGCTAATACAAATAAAGGCAGAAGGTTTTTTATTTTCAAATCAAGCTCGGGGAATCAATAGATTTCAGGATTATCTCTTTGGTGGGATCTTTCGCCACTACCTGGGAGCGATAGTTTTGCATAGCTACCCTTATCTTCTTCGGGTGCGCTCGGTGCAAGCAATGGATCATCTTCACAACCAATAATCATTACTATTAATAATGGTAAAAGACAAAAACGTAAAACAGACTTCATAATTTCCTTCCAAATCTATCGACTTCAAGCCCCCCGCTGACACTTGAAGCAGTTTGTGGTTTATAAATTTTATGATTAAACATATTATTTCTTTATTTAAAAAATGAACAGCCTAAGCAGAAATTATAGTGGAGTATTTCTAGTCAAAGGCTGTTCAGTATACACGCTTCGAAAACACAAGATTAAGATAATGAGACTTAATCTCATTATCAATAGTAACAAAAATTTTAATCATATGTCAAACTTTTTTTTAAAAATTTTGTATAAACACATATTAAGATGTGAAAAATGCTTTTCCCTGTTTAACTTATTTATAAGATAACAAACACTTAGAAACTGGAATGGATAAAAAAGATACTATTCAAAAAACTGGGGGTCAGTTTATTTTAGATCCCATCAACAGTACCTCAATATTTACTCGTGAAGACTTTACTTCGGAGCATACAGAAATCTATAAAATGGTGATGGATTTTGATAAAGAAAGGGTTTTATCCCAGAAAGAAAAGATAGAAAAATACGATCCAGATTTATCGATTGAACTTCTCAAAGAACTTGGCGAATTAGGATTGCTTGGAATTGATATTCCTGAAAAGTACGACGGAATTGATCTCGATAAAATTACTTCAGCAATTGTTGCTGAAGCGCTAGTTCAAAGTCCCTCCTTTGCCGTTACGTGGGCTGTGCAGACAGGCATTGGGTCGCTTCCTATAGTATGGTTTGGAACCGATGAGCAAAAGAAGAAATATTTACCCAAAATATCATCAGGGGAGTTTGTGTGCGCATATGGTCTTACCGAGCCTTCCTCAGGCTCTGATGCTACTCAAGCAAAGACTTCTGCAAAATTAACGGAAGATAAAAAACATTATATTTTAAACGGTGAAAAAGTATTTATTACTAATGGTGGAATAGCTGATGTATTTGTCGTATTCGCTCAAGTTGATGGAAATAAGTTTAGTGCATTTATACTCGAAAAAGGTACTGAAGGTTTTTCGATTGGCAGAGAAGAGAATAAGCTGGGCATGAAAGGCTCATCTACCGCTCAACTCATTTTTCAAGACGCTAAAGTTCCTGCTGAAAATCTGTTATACAAAGTAGGTAAAGGTGCAACGATCGCATTTAACTGTTTGAATATTGGTCGCTTCAAACTTGGCTGCTCATGTCTGGGCGGGTCTAAGCAAGCAATAACTACTGCCTCACAATATGCGCTTGACAGAAAAGCATTTGGATCATCCATATCAAAATTTGACGCTATACAAAAAAAGATTGCCGAAATGGCAATTCTTACGTTTGCTACCGATAGCATGATTTATCGCACCATAGGTCTTCTTCAGGACGAAATTGACCTTATTGATAAAGATACTCCTGACTATTATATCCAAATGGGTGAAGCAATGGGAAAATATGCTATTGAAACCTCAATGGTTAAGGTGTTTGGTAGCGACTGTAGTCACTGGGTTATTGACCAAGGTTTGCAGGTACTAGCAGGATATGGCTACTTAGAGGAATATTCTTTAGCTCCGGCCTATAGAGATGATCGTATCAATCAAATCTGGGAAGGCACAAATGAGATTAACAGGCAGATAATAACCGGATTTATGATGAAGAAGGCTCTAACAGAAGAATTGCCGTTTCGAGATGCTATTCGAAACATTGATTCTTTTCTGAATGAAGGACCATCTAGCGATAATTCTGAATTTGGCAAAGAATTTGATTCCGTTGAAACTGCAAAGAAATTAGGTCTGTATTTATTTAACGAGTCTCTGGTATTTTTTGGTCAAGATCTAAAAAACGAGCATCAAATTATGGAAATGTTAGCTGATATCTTCACTGATATTTATACCGCTGAGAGCACGTTGATACGCACAAAAAAAATTATGGATTCTGATAACCCAATTTCATCTACTAAATATATATCAAAGGTGTTTGTATCTGAAATGACTGATAGAGTTATTACCAAAACGCATTCCATATTAAATGCGCTTCACGATGGATCTGTATCAGAAGAAACGCTCTCTAAGCTAAGTAAATTTGAAAAAAGAATGCGTCTTTCTACCAATAATGTTCAGTTAAAACGTAATATCTCTGAATACATTTTTGAACAAAAAAAGTACCCCTATTAGGAGCTAAAATGAGCAAATCATTCATAATCGATGCAGTACGTTCACCCATTGGGTTAAAAAATGGTGAAATGATCGGTGTTCGTCCGGATGACCTGACCGCACAAGTTATAAAAGGACTGCTAGCACGAAATTCGACTATCCAACCTGAAATGATCGAAGACGTGGTGGTTGGCTGTGCATACCCGGAAGGTCCTCAGGGACACATCATTGGAAAATCTGTGGGAGTTTTAGCTGGACTACCCATTGAATCAACGGGCAAGGTAATTAATCGCTTTTGCGGTTCATCTATGGATGCTGCGCATCAATTAAGTACCTCCGCAGAGTGCGGTGATATTGATGTTGGAATTGCAGCTGGTATTGAGGATATGTTCTCTGTTCCTATGGGCGGTTTCGCTCCAGATTTTCACCCAGAACTTGCAGAGCAAGAGTTCTATATTGGCATGGGAGAAACTGCAGAGAACCTTGCAAACGATTTAGATATTTCAAGAGACGAACAGGAAGAATTTGCTATGAACTCGCATCGCAAAGCTCTAGATGCATATCAAGCAGGCAGATTTGATAAAGAATTAATCGCAATCGATGTTAATGGGGAATCAAGTGTCGTAAAGGATGATGGTCCTAGAGAGCCAGATAAAGAAAAAATTAAGAGCCTTCGCCCTGCTTTCCTAGAGAACGGTTCGATTACTGCTGCGACCAGCAGCCCTATCTCCATAGGTGCGTCCGCATTATTAATTGGAAGTGAAACATTTTCTAAAAATAATAATTTAAAACCCAGAGCTGAGATTATGTCTAGAGCAATTGCTGGGGTCCATTGGGATAGAATGGGCATGGGGCCTCTTCCCGCTGTGGAAAAAGCATTGAAAAAAGCAAAATTAACTATGGATGACGTTGAAACGATCGAGCTGAATGAGGCTTTTGCGGCTCAAGCATTGTATGTCATCAAAAAAGGAGGCTGGGATCAGAGCAAGATAAACCTTAATGGCGGAGCCATTGCTTTGGGGCATCCA
>Ga0209036_1001305_pt1 | contig 10601 bp, 9 predicted proteins | sample MarorgKNORR_S2LV_3_FD_188222 | JGI IMG/M metagenome (GOLD analysis project Ga0209036, IMG submission 188222) | Marine microbial communities from the Southern Atlantic Ocean, analyzing organic carbon cycling - DCM_A/KNORR_S2/LV (SPAdes) (version 2) | ecosystem: Environmental > Aquatic > Marine >... | reverse complement strand
GCTACTAATAGAGGATTAATTATGATTGATATGATTTTTGAAAATTTTTTCAATAGGTCAATACTCTCCATAAACCTTGCGTAATGCATCAGATATTTCTCCAAGAGTACACTTACTGCTCACACATTTAATAATTTGAGGCATGACATTTTCATCTGTTTTTGCAATTACTTTCAGCGTATCTAGCGAAGATTGAACTTTAATATTATCTCTCTTCCTCTTTAAGTCTTTTAATCTATTTGTATGAAAATCTATTTTCTTTGAATCAATATCTTGAATATGCTGCTCCGTTAAATCCTCTTTATCATGTATGTTTACTCCAACTACAAATTTTTCTTTTTCTTCAACTTGTCTTTGATATTCGTATGCGCTTCTTGTGATTTCATTTTCTATAAAACCATTCTCAATTGCAGAAATCGCACCACCAATATCATCAATCTGATTAATAATCAACATTGCTTCTGTATAAAAATTTTCTGTTAGTTCTTCAACAACATAGCTTCCACCAAATGGGTCAGGGTATGAGGTTAGGCCACTCTCTAATGCAATGATCTGTTGTGTCCTTAGCGCTAATTCTGCAGCATTCTCAGATGGAAGAGCAAGGGCCTCGTCCTTGCTATTAGTATGTAAGGACTGGGTACCACCTAAAACTGCTGAAAGAGCTTGAATAGTGGTTCTAACTACATTATTATCAATCTGATTAGCTGTAAGTGTAGAACCTCCAGTTTGAGTGTGGAATCTGCAAAATAGAGCCTTTTCATTTGTAACTGAAAACCGTTCACTCATGATTTTCGCCCATAACTTTCTTGCTGCTCTAAATTTGGCGATCTCTTCTAAAAAGCCGTTATGTGAATTAAAAAAGAAAGATAATCTTGGTCCAAACTTATTTGGGTCTAATCCGTGGTCAATTGCTGATTGAACATATTCAATTGCATTTGCAAATGTAAATGCTAATTCTTGTACAGCTGTACTGCCAGCTTCTCGAATGTGATAACCTGAGATTGAGATAGTATTCCAATTGGGAACTTTATCATAGCAGAAAGACATTAAATCTGTTACCAATTTCATTGAGGCCTTTGGCGGGAAAATATAAGTTCCTCTTGCAGAATACTCTTTGAGGATATCATTCTGTACTGTTCCTTTTAACTTTTCTATAGTTATGCCCTGTTTTTCTGCAGTTACAATATAAAAAGCTAAAAGTATTGGGGCTGTTGCATTTATGGTCATTGATGTCGATATACTCCCTAGCGGAATATTTTCAAATAAACTTTCCATATCATCAAGAATGGATATTGGTACACCTACTTTACCAACCTCCCCACTTGCCATAGAATGGTCAGAGTCGTACCCAATTTGTGTTGGCAAATCAAAAGCTACAGACAATCCCATTACACCATCTTCAAGCAATTTAAGGAAACGCTGGTTTGAGTCTTCGCTTGAGGTAAAACCAGCATATTGGCGCATGGTCCAGGTTCTTTTTTTATACATTTCCTTATAAAGACCTCGCTTATATGGAAACTTACCTGGATTTTCTTTTTTCATGACAATTTTTGATGTTCTTTTATTTGCTGGTATGCGTCATTAACTGCCTTGAATTTTTCCTCTGCAAGATCTTGCATTTCTTTCCCAAGGTGAGAGACTTTATCAGGGTGATATTTGTTTGCCATTTTTCTGAAGGCTTTTTTTACCTCGTCTTCGCTTGCAGATTCATCTATTTCAAGAATTCTGTAGGGAGCACCCTTATCTTTTGCAAACGTAGCTTTTATAGATTCATAATCATTTTTATTTATATTGAGATAGTTAGCAATTGCCTGAATTACTTGAACTTCTTTTTCATGTACGTTCCCATCTGCTGCAGATAGTCCATATAAAATGTGAATGAGCTCCAAGCGACTTGGATGATCCATTGACCTCTGTATTTGGCGACATACGTCCCGTAGTGGATAATCTTGGTCAAGTATATCTTTAAATACCATCATTAGTTCTTTTGCCTGCAACACTCCGAATTGCTGTATCAGGAAGTTTTTTACATAGTCTAACTCGGACTTTAATAATTTTCCATCCGCTTTCATTACTTTTGCAAGTAGAACTAAAACTGATATTACAAAATCACCATGTCGAGTTTTAGGCGCATATCTTCTTCCAGAGCTTGAGCTATAATCCCCAATGTTAGATTCTGCATTCATTGAGCCATAAGCATATCCTAGAATTGCACCTATTGGTCCGGCAATAACCCATCCTAGTCCACCCCAAAGTAATTTTTTATTTAATGACATTTTAAGCCTAAATAGTTGATCAAAATTTATGCATGAAAGTTAATAATAATGTCAATGAGAGATTGTTTGTCTGCAAATTACCAGTTCTTATATTCTGGTATGAAAATTCCATTCCGAACTAAAGTACTACTATTTTATCAAAAGATTTTGAATCGAGGATTTTATGAAACGCCTTTGGTAAAGGTTAGTAACTCTGGGAAAGGAGTAGACAGTATTCTCTTTTTTCTTCCTCCAGAGAAGAAGGCTGCACAGGTAGTATCTCATTTTGTCAAAAGAAATAATAGCAACACATCTTTGAATTTCAAATTTGTTGTGCACCAAGACAGTCTTACCTTTTACGATAAAATTCAAAAATCTGATTTTATAACCTATACAGAAAATGATGTCAATTGGTTTGGTGCAATAAAAGCTAAGGGAGTCTTAGATAGGATTGGGGATCAAGGTTTTGATGCGCTTGTTGATCTCAATCAGTCATTTAACCAATGCCTATCCTTATTATCTATACAACTCAAAATACCGATTAAGATTGGTTTTCAATCGCCAATTGCAGATGATCTGTATTCTGTGGTAATTCAACCATTAGAAAATAGTTTTTTGGAGGAAAGTTACCAAGTTGTTGAGAAGATCCTAGGTATATACCCTGAATAAATTATTTATATAACTGATGCTGTAAAACTATTGCCAACAGAAATGATGGCGTTTATATTATCCGCCGGTTTTAGAGAGAAAAAGAAATGCTTGAAGGTTTAATCTGTCCAGCTTGTGAAAATACCATTGAAGAAATAGATCTTAGGGATGCCTTAAAGTGCCCCCACTGTGCCACTGATCTTAAAAATAGAAAATATCTTGATTTTCTAGAGTTTTTAATGGCTAATGGTATTGTTGAAAATCTAGACTTTTTTGATCAAGAAGTTTACAGTGATGATGTAGACGATCTTGATCAAACAAAAGAAGAAGAGGGAGACCCTAGTGAATATGAGAAGAAGAAAGATCTTTTCAACATTTATGAAAATGAACTTCATCCAAAGAATGTAGAAGAAGACACAGGGATAAAGGATTATACCCAGTTTGATGGAATTAATGATGATTGGGAGGAATTCAACGAAAGAGATTTCAGCACCAAAAAAGGGTCATAATAAAAATGGATAAAGATAAAAAAAATATTCAACAGATAAATATTGAATTAGATGAAAAGATTAGTTCAGGTGAATATGCTAACTTTGTTGTAGTCACTCATTCGCCAGCAGAGTTTGTTATGGATTTCACAAGACTACTTCCTGGAGTTCCTAAAGCAAAGGTCCATTCAAGGATAATAATGGCTCCCCAGCATGCAAAAGCCTACTTGGCAGCGTTAAATGATAATATTAAAAAATTTGAATCAAAGCATGGAGAGATAAAGATGCCCACTCAAGGTGAGGGATTCTCTTCATTTGGAGTAAAGCCTCCAAAAGAAACTCTCCCTAATTAGTTTTTAAATACAGGTGGGTCACTTTCGTACCAGACCCAAGTTTGACGTCGTTTTAATTCTCTCATTTTAATTATGACCCATAGTGTTATCACCGTCCAGCTTATTATATATCCGATTAAGGCTCCAATTATTACATCGCCAGGATAATGTACTCCAACATACACTCTCGAGATTGCAATTACTGTTGCCAGAAAGAATAGAATTACTTTAAATCTCCCATAAAAATAGGAAAGAATTACCGCTAAGGAAAACATGTTAGACGCATGGTTAGATGGCATGCTCCATTTACCACCTTTTGATACTAATAGATTCAAACCTTCTATTGACATATGTGATGGTCTAACTCTTTCAAAGAATGGTTTCAATATTTGAGCGCAGATAGAATCATTTAGTGACAATGCTATAATTAATAAACAAAGAGAAACTTTTCCTTTTTTCCCTTTAAAAAATCCAAGATATAAAATCAAAAATAAAATAGGTAGGATCCAATTATCTGCATCTGTAATAAATGGCATTACTTGATTCAATATTGAAATATGGTTTTCATGGAGCCATACTAGAAGACTTCTATCAATATTATCTAGAATTTTTAGCATCAAGAATTGGTGTTTTTGGTCAAAGTTCTAGAATGATACGACCGATTTGGTCCCCGCTTAGGATTTTCTCAATTTCAGGGATCATGTTTTCTAAACTCACTAATTTGGAGGTTTTCTCAAGCCCATTTATTTTCCATATAGAAGAAAAGTTTTCCCATATCATTTTTTTCTTTTCAATTGAGCAACCCGCAGAGTCTATTCCAACTAGAGTATTTCCCCTGAGTATAAAAGGGAAAACAGTTGTCTCAAATTTCGGTCCACCAACATTACCACACGTGGTAATGATTCCATCATAATTCATACTTGCAATAATAGAGGAAAGTATTGACCCGCCAACCACATCGAGAGCAGTATCATATATTCCCTTGCTCAGAGGATGATTAGTAGAATCAATAAATTCTTCTCTATCTAATACCTCTGATGCACCAAGTTCCATCAACCATAATTTTTCCTCCATTTTCCCTGTTATTGCCGTTACATCAGCACCAAGTTGAGACAATAGTCTAACCCCAATACTTCCCACGCCACCAGTTGCACCACTAACTACTGTCTTAGAACCTTTCAGCGAAATTTTATCGGACATCGTGGAAATTGCTAGTCCTGCGGTTAAACCTGCGGTACCTAACATCATTGCCTCTCTGGTTGAAATGTTAGAGGGGCACCGAACTGCCCATTGGCTTGGTATTCTAATGTACTCTGAGAACCCACCACTTGTATTCATACCAAGGTCAAAGCCAGTGACAATTACGGAAGATCCAACAGGGAAATTTTTGTCATGAGATTCTTCAACAATCCCTGCTGCATCAATACCAGGAGTGTGGGGGTAAATTTTTGTCACTCCTTTCGCACCAATGGTAGATAGAGCATCTTTATAGTTTAATGATGAAAATTGCACACGAACTAAGAGGTCTCCAGAGGGTAGCTCATCAATGGTTTTATGATTGATGCTTATATCAAAATTGTCATTTTTCTCATGTACTACTATGGATCTAAAACTTTGAGACATCTTCAATTAATATATTATGAGTCACTTTGCTCGTTGACCCAAAATGGATTACGTTTTTCAAAAAAAGATTTGAGGCCTTCTTCTCCTTCTGGGTGTTTGATACATTCGTTAAATAATTCTGCAGCTTTTTGTAAATTGATTGAGGAGGGTTTGGGAATCATATTTTTTGTAATTGCAAAAGCATTTGGGGAACATTTATTCAATTTTGATTTAATCTGGTCAATGTGATCTTGCACTTCTTTTTCTGTTGTTGCCAAATAATCTGCTAGACCGATATCATATGCAATCTTACCATCAATACTATCACCTAAAAGCATTAGCAATCTAGCTTTAGAATAGTCAATCTTGCTTAAAACATATGGTGCAATTTGTGAAGGGGTAAGTCCAAGTCTTGTTTCAGATAGCCTAAAAACTGAGTTATGCATTGTGATAATTACATCAGATGCGCATGCCATCCCGAATCCTCCTGCTATACATGGCCCTTCTATAACTGATACTGTAAGCTTTGGCATAGTACCAATAAGACCAAGTAATTGACCAATTTTCATACTCATGTCAATGGTCATTTTTTCGCTCTGATTTTTATTATAGGTAATGTGATGTAACTCATCCAAATCAGCACCAGAGCAGAAAATATCATTCTTCCCTCTAATTAGGATACCGCGCACTACTTTTTCATCTTTGGCTAAATCTAAAACCTCCATCATTTCAACAATTAATTCAGATGACAAAGCGTTTCTTTTTTTACGATTATCAAGGGAAATGGTTAACCATTCATTTTGAAAATCTAAATGGCAAAGTTTAGTATTTGGTAGATTAATCATATTTTATTCTGTTAAGTAATCAATGTAAAACAACTCAGAATATTTTGCACCACTATTTCTCTATGATAAATGTTTATCAAGTTTTATTTAAACTAGAAAATAATTCATCGTCAACAGGGATTTCATACTCAAGCAATTGTTGGGCATAGGATTTACCTTGAGGATCAATATTCATGCTAGCCATTCCGCCACCTCCAAGTGAATCTTTGAGTAGAAAATTGATTCCATTAATTCCTGGAACGCACCAACTTAAGACCTTTCCTTTTAAAACGTGGGGAAAATAATTTTCTATTGCCTTAGAGGTTAGCTCATTATTTATGTACGCAAAGTATTCAGGTTTTCGAGCAATGACTCCAATGTTAGCATGGTTTCCTTTATCTCCGCTCCTTGCAAACGCTAGTTTAAATAAAGGAACCTTTGATAAATTTTGACTCTTGTTTTGTGATTTTGCTTCCAGTCTTAAATTCTTCATTTTCAGATTGTACCCTCCTTCACTATCTATTTTTACAGGGCTAGTTTGTCCATTAATATCGATCTCAACCTTTACTTGATCTTTTGCATAAAGGAAAGAAAATAACTCTATCGATGGAGATACTGGAGGTCTCCCACCTAAATAATTTATAACTCCAGCCGGCATGCCAGTAACTGCCTGCGCTAGTTCTTGAGACAGTATGATTAGAGCCTCTTTTTGCGGATGTTTCGAAGCAAGTCTCAAGACTATCTCCCTTGATTCTCGTTTGGAATGGTTCTTCCCGTAGATTGAATCGGTACCTATCAAATCATAGGAGGTCTCATTAAGTGGATCTAGCCCTTTTTCTTTTAGAATATTATTTACTTTTTTTATGATTGCGTTGGCAATTATTTCACCCTTTAAACCTGAATCTCTGCCACCAATAACCAATGTACCGTTGACACGATAGCCGTCTCTAAAAGTTGCGGACACTTTGTATTGGTTAGTCGGCGGTGAACCAGATGCGCCGCTAACGTGGACAAGGTTTTTGCCAAAATCGTTAATGGTAACTCCTGTAAAATCACATACAACATCTGGTAGAATATATTCTGCTGGATTTCCAATCTCATATAAGAACTGCTCTGCAACTGTTCCAAATGTTACCATTCCTCCAGTACCTCTAGGCTTTGAAACAATAAAATCGCCATTACTTTCAACCTCAACGATTGGGAATCCCATGTCATCAAATCCATCAATGTCTTTCCAATCTGTAAAATTACCCCCAGTACATTGTGCTCCACATTCAATGATATGTCCAGCCAGACTTCCACTTGCTAATAGATCATAGTCAGATTGATTCCAATTAAACTCATGCATTAAAGGCGCTAAAACCAGTGCACTGTCAACACATCTTCCTGTGATAATAATGTCAGCGTTTTTTTCTAATGCTGCTACCAATCCTGGAGCTCCTAAATATGCATTAATACTTAAACATGATTCAGGAAAAGGATTGCCTGTATCCAATTCGGTAATGCCAAGTTCTTCAATACTAGGTAACTCAGGGAACAGATCATCACCAGTGACGATTGCAATTTTTAGATCTAGTCCCTCTTTTTTGGTGGTTCTTTCTAGCATTGCCCGACAGGATATTGGATTAATGCCTCCAGCATTTGTTAGTATTTTTATTCCCTTTTGCTTAATCAATGGAAGAAGGGGCTCTATCTGTGTTAAAAAATCACCGGCAAAACCTCTATCAGAATCTTTTAACTTTGCTCTTGCCAAAATGGACATGGTCATTTCAGCGAGAAAATCAAAAACCAGGTAGTCAAGATCTCCCTTTTCAACAAGCTGCTTTGCAGCGGTTGAAGTGTCGCCCCAAAATGCAGATGCACATCCAATTCGTACCTTTTTATTATTTTTCATCTTTCTATTTTAGCGAATCCCGAGACATTTTACTGGTTCGTCTTATGAGGAAATCAAACGAACATATCTGGTATAAAATATTAACAGTTTGGAAGTAATTAAAACGTAGTTTGCAATCTCAAGAGCATTACTCTTCCAAGAGAGGGACCACCAATAATTTGAGTATGGCGATGGTTTAATAGGTTCGTGATAGTGAAGTTTGCTTTCAAGTTCTTGGTGAATTCATATCCTAAATGAATGTCAAAGAGAGTATAGGGTTTGATATCTCCAAAGTATATTCCAGAGGACCACTTAAACCCATCAACATATCTCGCATTTAAGGAACCAGTAACGGGCAACTTTCTTGAATTATATTGAAGCTTAAATCCCATCTTGTGTTGTGGTGCGTTGATGGGGTCCATTGCATTGGTGATTGGGTTAAGAAATTCATTCATCCCGAGATAAGAATAATTGGCATCTATAGACCATTCCAGATTTAGAAGTGCGGTTAGACTTGCGTCAAATCCCCACATGTCAACCTCTCCATAATTAATATAACCAACTACAACAGGAGGAGTATATCCAGGAATTGTATCCATGGCTGTGACACCTTTTAACCCTCCGCGCCAATGGTCAAACGATTCATCGTAGTCTTCTTGGTCGACTATGTCATTGTTGGAGATATCCTCAATTGTATTGATTATTCCATCTCCATCATAGTCGGTTTCAAGTACTGATTTTTCTATAACGATCGGAGTAATGAAAGTAACGGGACTCACGAAGCTACTGTAGTGACTTGTGTATATATCCAGAGTACCAAATAATCGGTTGTTAAGTCTACCCTTATATCCAAACTCCCATGAGTTGACTATCTCTGGTTTGATTTCCGGAAGGTCCTTTACTTCCATACCATAAAATCCCTCGATTTTTGGATCAGTAGAAGGATAAAAATAAATTGAATTGCTGGTGTCCACTGGAGCATATATGCCTTCATATGGATTGTACCAGTAAGGATTTCCAACGGAGTCTCTTGGAAATACGTAACCCCCGTCCGCTCCTTGTGCATAAACTTTAAATACAGAAACTCTTGTGACAAATATGTCAAGGAAAAGGGCTTGATTCGTTGGCGTGTTAAATGCTCTAGCCCAGGTTAGCCTGTAGTTTTGATTTTCTTTTGGTCGGTGTACGAGACCAATTTTTGGAGATATTTGAAGTCCATCCTTTTTATCAAAATTAAATTTCCAATCAAAAGGACTATAGCCCATCCCATATCCTTGGTTATTGAATTCAACTAAATCTGTAAGGCGATCATGAGCATCCAGGCGAGTGGCTTGAATCAATTCCCATTTATTATTTATCTTCCAATTAAATTGGTAGTAGGCGCCTAATTCATTAACCGTATATCGATTGTCCTCAGAAGCTTCGTCAATTCCCTCATCAATATTTTCATCGGTCTGACCATCACCATCATTATCCATCCCATCGGCATATACATAAAAATATTGACCACCAAGCCATTTTACCCCAGGCTCTAGCGTTTCTCCTGAATCAAATGTGCCATTGTTATTTGCATCCACAAAGTCTGGAATGCCATTCTGATTAAGGTCATCAAAATCATCACTGTCACCATCGTTATCTATTCCATCGGCTATTGCACCGTAAACTGCGTCCTGGTCAGCATTATTATTCGGTGTCGCAAACTGTGAATTATCTTCTGTGCTCCATCTTGTAAATCTTTCTCCATCATCGTACCATGTATCATCACTTTTATCATCAAACACATATGGGGAGCCAGACTCTCCGTTTCCATTATTATCTCGTCTGTCTAGAAGATCCTTATCTGAAAGAATGGTTCCTCTGGTGTCTGGCATTGTTAAGAAGTAGTCAAGACCCCAAACAAATCTTATGTCTCCGCCTCTCCATTCATTAAGGTGTTGTAATTGCAGACTAAACTTTTTTGAACGATCGTAGATGATACTACCGGTTGCAAGGTTTCTTGTAGGACGAGATGGATCACCTGAGTAGCTGCTATTTAAATAGGATTGTAAAAATAGATTTTTCCACCTCATTCTACTTTGGTAGTATCTATATATCCACCCGTCAGCTAGATAGCGAGCAATCCCGGTAATATTAATGTTTTTTGCCCAAGCAAAACCATGGGATAGGTTTAATGAAAAATCAGAATTGGGTTCCCAGTCTACACGTAGGTCGTAACGATAATTTCGTACATTGAACTCAGGATAATCATCAACACCGTCGTCATTCGCATCTTTATAAACGTTGCTTAAATTTCCATAGTTCAGTGAAAAATCTCTTTCATCAAATTCATCAACGCCATTTTCACCTATGCTTGGCAGGCCATTCCCATCTAAATCATTATTGTCAAATACATCCCACTCTGAATTGCCATTTAGATCTACATATGTTTCGCCATCCCAGACACCATTACCTTCACCATAGTCTGGAGCAATATCACCATCGTCATCATAGTCTCCATCTTCATTAGCATCAGTTGCTGGAACTCCATCAAGTCCAAAATCAAGTAACACAAGGGTTCCAAGTATGTCAGCATAACTTTC
>Ga0209036_1001304_pt1 | contig 10606 bp, 2 predicted proteins | sample MarorgKNORR_S2LV_3_FD_188222 | JGI IMG/M metagenome (GOLD analysis project Ga0209036, IMG submission 188222) | Marine microbial communities from the Southern Atlantic Ocean, analyzing organic carbon cycling - DCM_A/KNORR_S2/LV (SPAdes) (version 2) | ecosystem: Environmental > Aquatic > Marine >... | reverse complement strand
TCCTTTGCCATCAATTTCCGAAAGTCTAAGTTCATTAAACCATACTTCCCCTGAAAGTATATCAGCAGGTGTTAAGGAGGGGTTTTTAACTCCAATCATCAAACTTTTTATACTACCAATGGAGGGGTTTCCTTTGATTGCAAACTTATATTTCTTATCGCCTGGTAAAGATGAAATTGACTCATATTCATCAATTATTTCTAAGTTTTCATTAAAATAGACTGTGTTAATCGAGTTTACGCTTCCGTCTATAGTTAACGCCTTTAATTTTGTCAATTTTTCCAGTAAAAAGTCAATTGAATTTGAATCAGGTTGCCATACAGCCTCACTTGAAAGTCTATTGGATGCACTTTCGTTGTAATCAGTGGGGGTTAATGGAACTTCTATTTGATAATAGTTTTCAGAGAAATCAGAGCCTAATCTAATAAAACCAACGAGTCTTTTGTCATAATCTTCGTTCGCTCCCAAGCCTGGTAATTTAGGACTTCCCTCTAAAGATTCTGCATGTATGTACATTTTCAATCTTTTATATTGTCTCATATCAAAATCGAGGTTTTTATAGACAGCTCTGGAGTCACCAGGGTTAAGGTTCTCAATTTTAACTGATAATGACTGTTCATTTTGTCTTATTATTGAATTATTGGCATTTATTTCCTCTCTTTGAACTCCAGGTGGGAGAACATAGTTAATAGGGACTCTGTTTTCATTTTCTAAAATGTTGACAGACCCGATATCAAATGAAGTATTATTATATGAAATATTTTGTTTATTCAGACTTTTAGTATATCTCTTCCAGTCTGTTCTTACTAAGTCTAGAGTTCCAAATCTAAATGTTACAGGGTTAGAGAAGTCCTTCAAAAAAATTCTCATGAAACGAATAGATCTTAAATTGTCTAGCCCATTAATTGACTCAAAGTAATTACTATAATTACTGTTTTTATAAAATTGTTGGAATACGGGAATTTTGAATTGTATCCATCGTGTTGTTTTGGTCTGTCCATTAGGTAAATCTACTTTTACATTTTCCCTCACATCACTTACAAATGGATGATTTACCACGTTCATGGACTTTTTAATTGGTATTTTGTATTCATAGTAACTATTAATGGTATTCATTGTATTGTCCTGATTAACATCTTCAACATCTGGAATTGTGGTTGAGCCTCTGTTTGCATTGGTTGTTGAAACAGGTGAATTGCCTTGCACACCATTGTAATTTAAATATCTGTTTTGTATTCCTCCAACAGCATTTAGATAATACTCATAATTATCTCCTGCTGGATCTGAAATTGATCCGTTTGAATAAATAGAAGTTTCATCAGAATCATTCAAACCGTCATATCCTAAATCTTGTAAAACTCTATTATTGGGATCCGAATCAAACGAATATATCAAAGACTGAGTAGCTGGAGATCTTCCCCAATTTGAGGTATTTACCAATTGCTGTGAATTTGCTGATGGTAAACCGTTTTCATATAATTTTTTTCCGTCACTTAGTATATCCTCAGAAATATTTCCAAGATTAATAACTAAAGTTCCTAATTCATTTTGTGTTGACTCATTATCACTAAAAGTGTCCAACAACCAAAATTGAATAAACTCTACATTGGACTGTTCAAAATTTGTTGAATTAATTTTTCTAGTTATTCCAGCCCAATTATTTTTTAGATCAGTTTTGAACAAATTAGTTTCGTTATTATTATATGGTCCTTTTTGGCTAGGAATAAAATTTAAATCCAGTGTGTTCTGAATTCTTGACTGTCCCTCAATAAGGTCTTGTTGAGGAAATATTTCATCGATAAAAATTCTTCTAGTTTCATTTTTAGATAATTCATTATCGTCAATTTCAGCTGGTCTTTGTCTTGTGTAAAAAACTGGATCAATGTTATACCAAGCTAATTTAGCTCTATAATACCCCGTTCTAAGATCATTTGTTTGAAATTCAGACCCTTTTACACTTAGTGGAACACTTGATAAGCTCCACGAGTAAGTGTCTTTTAGATCAATGTTCGTTTCAGAACCTTCAAAATCATCAATGTAAATAGTTGCGTTGTTTTCATATCCAGAACTTTTTGGTCTACCAGCATGCAAATAAGCTACCTCACCTTTTAATGAAACTACAGAGGGAACATTACTTTTTATGTTTGGAAGTTTGTTAAGTAATCTGGTGATAATTGGAATTTCTGAGGAAAACACACCATTTACACCCAACATTGTATTATTTACAGGTTCTACTCCGTAATTGGCCTTCTGTGTGATTGATCTTTCGCTTAAGTTCATCAATGTTCCTCCAACGATAAAGTTATCATTGAATTTATGCTCAATATTAACGCCTGAAAATCTTTTTTTCTGCTGATTAAAGAAAGAATTACTTTCTGTTGATATGTCAATAGGAGTATTGGAGTTTTTTAGATTTTCATCCAAAATCATGACTCTTCCAGCCTGATAGTTAACAGTATAATCTATTCCTTCTTGTAATTGTCTACCCCCAGCTGTTACCTTGACTGATCCTCTGGGTATATTAAATTGTCCTATTGGAATTCCGCCAGAGTCACCTGAAACTTTGTATGAGCCTCTTAATCTAAATTTATTTTTTTCAATTTTTTCCTCAGCACTAATTTTAGACATGGAGTAAATTTCATTGTAAACATATTTCTTTTGATTTTCATTATAAGTAGTTATATCATAGTAACTCTCACCTGTTGAATTTTTACTTTTTAATTGTTCGAATAAAAATTTTCCAAATGGTTCAACTGAGGGAAAAATTATAAGTCCATTACTGCTGTCAATTGTAAGTTTCGGTACAAAATCAAAAAAACCATCTCCTCCAATTTGAATGTCATTATTCATGTTTAAATTATCAAGGTTAAACAGCGCTAATAATGTTTTACCGTCTATGTGATCTGGCCATGTATTAATGTCAACTGCCTCTATATAATTGATTGGAGACGGGTTTGAATAAAAAATATTTAATTTAAAATCGTCTTTGTTTATTTGGTATGATCCTAAAGAATAAATGTTTTTCATCATTAAGTCCCATACTGGTTGATTAATATTTGTTAAACTACTTTTTAACATTTTTACTATAAGACTATTATTCGAAATCTGAGTTTGGTTGTTTTGTGAACTAACTTCAGTAGACTCAATACCATCATTTGCAAATTCACCTACTTGAAAAACTTGTCCACCAACAGTATATTGAAATGCAACTCCCAAAATTTCATCATTGTTTAATGACTGATTCAATGATATATAACCAAGTTTCTCATTTAAACTGTATTCATTGGGGCCTAATTTTCTTGCGTTTTCCAAAATTGAGTAATCTACTCCTTCGCTGACTGAGTTGGAAATAACCCCAAAACCATTTTTAACTGTTGATATTTCTCTTACTGATGAATTAAGTAATCCATTGTCAATTTTTTCAGGGTCAAACTGATTGACCGAGTTATCTGGATAAATATTTTCACCTGGTTTAATAATAAAATTAGAGTACAATTCGTCTATTTTAACTTTTTCAGGATTTGACTCAGCGAGATCTTGTAGGGCAAGAATATTTCGAACATTCTGTGTTTGATTGACTCTGTTGGTAACCCAAACTTCAATTCTTGTTATGTTTATTTGGGTATTTAAATATGGAATAGTTTTTAAAGTATTTTCATATTTATCTCTAAAATACTGTGTCAAAAAAAAATGTCTATTTTCATCATATTCTAAAGGAGAAATTTCAAACTCCTCAAAACTTCCATTTCCTTTTGCTGATACGGTTTGAGATTGGGATCTTTGTTCTGAAAGAACCGTTGTTACTCTTGTATTTCCAAATTTTAATTCTGACTTAAATCCAAAAAGACTCTGCGCTCCAGAGATAAGTGAGCCACTCAATGGCATACTAACATTACCCAATTCTATTTTTTGAATGATATCATCCTCAGTTGGTGTATAATCCAGCTTTAACAAGTTTTGAAAATCAAAAGTAGATTGTGTGTCATAATTAGAAGTAATGGTTAATCTTTCACCAATTTTTCCATTTAAACTTAAACTTATTGCTTGATTGAAATCAAGACTTATATTGCTTTGATTTCTTGTGGAGAGAGATGGGTTGTCTCTTTTTTGATATCTTGCTCCAATATCCATTGATATAGACCCTTGTGGATTCAACTCAATTTCGTTGCCTCCAAAAATTGTTTGAAAAAAATTTGAATTTAAATATAAATCGGGTAATAAGTTTCTAATTTTTTTTGTGTCATCAGAATCTTCCTCATCTAATATTTTCAGTTTTTCCCTAAAGTAATTTTGAATATTACTTTTCCTAATCATTAGTCTGTATTGTTGTGGTGTAAGAACCAAAGGAGTTCCGATTTCTATTTCTCCTGCTCGTGTACTGTAAATATATTTATCAGTAAATGGGTCATAAGTGTACTCGGATTTGAAGCTTGAAGGCGGAGAGAGTTTGAATTTACCTAAATAAATTATGTCTCCAATTGTATCAAGATTTATAGTTTTTTGACCACTCAAGTCAAAACTAAAAATAAGAACAAATAAAAAGGATAATTTTATTGCTTTTACAGGTAGTAATTTATACAAATCTATAATTTATTTAAAGCACCTTTAATCAACTGTTCAACAGTTATTTCTGGGCTTTCATTAATCAACATTTGGACTATCTTGGTAGTTTGTTTTCTTCCATAGCCTAATACTTCTAATGCTGATAACGCTTCATCTTGATTTGTATTGTAAATATTTGAACTAATTTCATTTTTTTCTGACACTAGACCAACCTTGTCCTTAAGGTCAATAATTACCCTTTGTGCGGTTTTTAATCCAATCCCTTTGATGGACTGAATAGTGGATACGTTTTCAGAAATTATAGCATTTTGAATTTCCTCCGGACTTAATGATGACAACATTGTTCTTGCGGTACTAGCACCAATCCCTGAAACTGATATGAGTTTTTTAAATAAATTTCTTTCCTGTTTATCACAGAAACCAAACAAAGTATGCGAATCTTCTTTAACTTGTAAATAAGTAAATAAGCTGATATTTTCATCATCTCCTATCATGGAAAAGGTATTTAGAGATATATTGACTAAATACCCAATACCATTACAGTCAATGACCAACTCAGTTGGAGATTTTTCAACCAATCTTCCTGTAATTTTTGTAATCATTATTTTAATTTAGATTTTTTTTGTGCATCAACCACAGCAACAGCTGACATATTAACCATCTCCTCAACACTTGCCCCTAACTGAAGAACGTGAACAGCTTTGGACATTCCCATCATAATTGGTCCAATTGACATGGCTTTATCCAACTCTTTGATTAATTTATAATTAATATTTGCCGCATCCAAATTTGGAAAAATTAATGTATTTACATTCATCCTTGATATTCGAGAAAAAGAAAATTTATCTTTAAACATTTCTTTGTTCAAAGCGAAATCTGATTGAACTTCCCCATCCACATTTAAATCGGGAAAATTTCTATGTAAGTATTTTACAGCTTGATTCACTTTTAATGCCATCGGATGAGTTGACGACCCAAAATTTGAATAGGACAACATAGCGATATTAGGTTCCATTCCAAACATTTTTACAGTGTCTGCAGTCATTTTTGCAATAATTGCTAAATCCTTTGGACTGGGATCAATATTTATAGAAGTGTCAGATAGAAAAACAGGTCCCATGTTTGTAATCATAAGGTTGGTGGTTGCAACTTTGTTAACACCTTTTGCTTTTCCAATGATTTCTAACATTGGTTTGACTGTGACAGGGTAACTCCTCGAATAACCAGATATCAATGCATCACCATCATCACTTAATAACATCATTGCAGCATAAGAGTTTCTTTGTTTCATTACATTTATTGCACCAGATAAAGTAACTCCTTTTCTTTTTCTTAATTGCCAATACTTTTCTCCATAAATCTTTCTGTTTTTTTCTTCTTGATCAGATTTAGGGTCTATTATTGGCACTTCCTCATCAAATTCAATCTGAGCCTTTAAATCTTCTATAACATCTTTGTCACCTAGAAGTATTGGATATCCAATACCCTCTTCATAAACGATTTGAGCAGCCTTCAATACATCAAGATGATCAGCTTCAGCAAAAATTATTTTTTTTGGGTTTGCTTTAGCTCTATTCATTAACAACCTCACAATTTTTTTGTCATTTCCCAACCTGCTGTGTAACTTTTCTTCATATTTTTCCCAACATTCAATTGGTTCTTGAGCAACTCCAGATTTCATTGCAGCTCTAGCAACCTCAGGTGGAATTTTAGTTATTAATCTTGGATCAAATGGTTTTGGAATTATGTAATTTTTACCAAATGTTAACTTGGTTTTGTCATATGCTATATTAACAAATTCAGGCACTGACTCTTTTGCAAGTGATGCTAGAGCTTTCACTGCTGCCATTTTCATTTGGTCATTTATTTTTGTGGCTTTCACATCCAATGCTCCCCTAAATATAAAAGGAAAGCCAAGAACGTTATTAACTTGGTTTGGGTGATCTGACCTACCAGTTGCCATTATAACATCATTTCTAGTTTTCATTGCAAGAGAGTACTTTATCTCAGGGTTTGGATTGGCCATTGCAAATACAATGGGATTTTTAGACATAGATAAAAGCATCTTAGATGTCATCATATTACCTTTTGAAAGTCCAATAAAAACATCTGCTTTTTTTAAAGCTTGTTCTAAAGTCTTAATGTTCTTTTTTGTAGCAAACTCTTTTTTTTCAGAGGACAAACCGTCTCTATCAGCTCTAATAACACCCTTACTATCGGTCATGATAATATTTTCTGATTGCATGCCAAAAGCCTTGTACATTTTAGTACAGGAAATTGCTGCAGCTCCTGCTCCACAAACTACTGTTTTAACATTTTCAATTTTTTTACCAGCAATTTCAAGTGCATTTAAAAGGGCTGCTGCAGAAATAATTGCTGTGCCGTGTTGATCATCATGCATAACAGGGATACTCAGTTCATCTACAAGTCTTCGTTCAATTTCAAAGGCTTCAGGAGCTTTGATATCCTCTAGATTTATACCTCCAAATGTTGGAGAAATATTTTTAACAGTTTCAATAAACTTATCCGGGTCTTTTGTGTCAATTTCAATATCAAAAACATCAATACCTGCAAAAATTTTAAACAATAAGGCTTTGCCCTCCATAACAGGTTTGGAGGCTTCAGGACCTATATCACCAAGCCCTAAAACTGCAGTTCCGTTAGAAATAACTGCAACTAAATTCCCCTTGGATGTATACTTATAAACATTATTCAAATTTTCTTTTATTTCTAAACACGGAAAAGCAACACCTGGTGAATAAGCCAGGGACAGATCCCTCTGGCTATTATATTTTGTTGTTGGAACAATTTCAATTTTTCCTGGACTTGGTTTTGCATGATAAACCAGAGCTTCTCGCCTGTCTCTATTTTTTTTCATTCAAAAAAATATTGGATATATATTATAAATTTATGAAAAGGATTTTCAATTAACATAGAAAACAGAAACAATTATAATAACAAATTTTGACTTAAGAAGTTATGTTAAAAATACTTTCCAATTAAAATTAAATACCATTAAGTTTGCAAGACAAATATTTTAATATTGAAAAAATTTACGCTTGTTTTTTTTCTAATATTTATAAGTAATGATTTATACTCACAACTGAGTAAAGTACATTACATTCCTCCTTTAACTGCACAAGACGACCCTGGAGATCAGTGGTTATACATTTCAACACCAAGCAAAACCGATGTAAAATATCAGGTTAAAGTTGGTGGAGTCACTGGAGCAACAGCTGACTCAGGAAGTCTTTACAGTGAGGGTGTGGTTTCAAACGACTCTCCCTCTGTAATTTCATTAGCTGATGATCCTGGTAATACAAATGGTTGGTGGAGTAATCTTTTTATTGAAATTGATCAAACTGAACAAATATTAAATAAAGGATTTATAATAGAAGCAGAGTCTGAAATTTATGTTTCAGTCAGAGTGAATTCTGACGGTCAACAGTATCAAGCGGGCGCATTAGTGAGTAAAGGAAAGTCAGGCCTCGGAACTAGATTTTGGGCAGGAATGCTTCAAAATCAAACTCCATTACACGTTGGTTTTGTATCAGTTATGGCCACCGAAGATCAAACGGTCATTTCATATAACTTCTCAAAAGATGTAAACACAATTGGAGGAGAAAAAAAAGTTGGTGTACCTCTATTGGTTACACTAGACAAAGGAGAAAGTTACATATTAGCAAGCCAAGAATTACAAGATGGGCTTATAGGAACATCAATAACATCAACTAAACCAATCGTTGTTAATTCAGGCTCTGCGAGTGGAAGTTTTGAATCTTCAACTGGGGGGCAAGACTATGGAATTGATCAAATCGTTGGAGCTGATTTAGTTGGATCAGAGTATATTTTTATTCGTGGGAACGGGAACAATGGTTGGGAAAATGTCTTATTAATAGCAGACCAGGATAACACTGAAATTATTGTGAATGGAACTGCCATTGCGACTTTAAACACAGGTGGTTATGTTATTTTAGAAGGTGACAATTACAGTTCCGAATTACCTGGTGCAAATATGCATGTCATAACTAAAGATCCCAATCATAAGCTTTTTGCATATCAAGGAACCGGGAATGTATATAGTTCTGGTTTTGCAGCAGCTGCTAACCAAGGAATGTTTTTTGTTCCCCCATTAAACTGTTCAGCAAAGGGAGATGTTGATAATATTGCAAGCATAGATAAAGTTGGTAATAAAGTGTTTGAAGGAGCAGTTACATTTATAACAAAAAAAGGGGCTACCATAAAAATTAATGACACTGCAATTGAGAATTATGCCGAGGTTACAGGTCCGTCTGATGTAGTTGGAAATGACAGCTATGTCACTTATATAGTTAAAAAATTAACAGGTGATATTTCAGTAAAAAGCGATGACGAATTATATGTTGCATACTTTAACTACAGTGGTGCAGCAACAACAGGTGGGTTTTACTCTGGTTTTGCAGAGCCCCCTGAAATAGTTTATGATGTAGAATTGGAGGTTTTAGGGTCCTGTATCAAACAAAACGGTGAATCCAACATTATTTTAACAGGAACTAGAATTGAAAACTTTGACAGTATTAGATGGCTAAAAGAAGATGAATTTGGTAATTTTATTCCTACTGGAAATACAGAAAGTATATTTAAACCAACACTAGCAGGGTCCTATAAACTTGAAGGTGTTTTGGACTGTTCCAATCTAACATTCTTATCAAATAAAATTGTAGTAAGTATTTGTCCTTCTGACAATGACGAAGACGGTATTATTGATAACATAGATCTTGACAAAGATAACGACGGAATAATAAATGGTATTGAATCCTTTGGAAATGCAATAATTGATCTAACTAATGTAATAAGTCCTTCTTTAACTTTTGAAAAAGACAATTCAGTTGACTCAAAAATATTAGAAAGTGGAGGTGTGATTACTAGTATTCCTGAAAACAAAAACACTTTGGAAGGTAATAATGATGGGTCTTTCAAAACTACTGTTTTTGCTGGAACAGATGTTGAATTAAACTATACGTTATCATTCAAGGAGAAATTAAATATAAAAATAATTGACAACCCATCTGAAAATGAAATTAATAATGAAGATGTTTTTTCTATAAAAGTTTTTCCTGAAACCAAAAATATAACTTTATTAGATCCAAGTAATAATATATATGTTGATACTGATTTTGATGAAAATTTTGAAAATAATGTTTTGTCATACACTGCTAACGAAATTATTTTTAAGCAAAATGTAAACGCTAATAGTACTATTGATTTTAAATTTTTAGCAACTGAAGTAACTGGGATTTCTATCACTCAAAAAAGAACCAACAATAGCAACGATGGATCTTTTAGTGCAATTATTTCAGTACAGGAATTTAATTTAGATACTGATAGCGACAACATACCTGATTACCTAGACTTAGACAGTGATAATGATGGGTGCTTTGATGTCGTTGAGGGTGGTTTTAAAGATGAAGACAATAACGGAATTATTGGAATTGGTGTTCCAAATACTAGCAACAGTGGAGTTGATTTGTTTGGAGGTATAACAAATCACGATTACAATATTGATCCACTGAAAGATCAAAATAATATTTACTTTTTTCAAAAAGTGAGTAGTCCTGTTAAGATAAGTTCATTTCCAGTTTCAGATACAGCATGTCAGGAAGGTGTAGATATTGATTTCAGTATAAATATTGAAACATTGGACAACCCATCTTTTTCTTGGCAAGTGTATAATGAGAATTCAGTAAATTTCGAACCATGGGATGATATTACAAACTCAGACAGTTACTCTGGATCCGATTCCTCAACTCTTACCGTTAGAAATGTTACTACCCAATTAAATGGAAAAAAATACCGGGCCCTTGTCAACTCGGATCAATATCGCTGTCCAACTGTCAGTGATGAAGCTATTTTGACAGTTTATGAAAAATTACCAAATGCAAATGCTGTAAGTAATCTTATAAAATGTGATGATAACTCTGTTGGTGATGACAAGGATGGCTTTATATCAACTTTTGACTTGGATTTAAAATCAGCATCCATTCTTGGTAGTCAAGATCCAAAC
>Ga0209036_1001303_pt1 | contig 10610 bp, 10 predicted proteins | sample MarorgKNORR_S2LV_3_FD_188222 | JGI IMG/M metagenome (GOLD analysis project Ga0209036, IMG submission 188222) | Marine microbial communities from the Southern Atlantic Ocean, analyzing organic carbon cycling - DCM_A/KNORR_S2/LV (SPAdes) (version 2) | ecosystem: Environmental > Aquatic > Marine >... | reverse complement strand
ATCATTGCCAAATGATTTAGAGTCATTGATAAATTATTTCATAGAAAATTTTTCTAAAAATGATGTCACTACAACTCAAAAAAATTTGTGGAAAAGAATTTCAAAATGTATCGAATTAATTCTTTGATTTAATTGCTTCAATAATTTCTTGATGTCTTTTTGCAGATAGTGAATATCCATAAAAAATGATTAAAGGAACTATCATTAATAGAGTAGTTACTGGGCCTTGAACTACAGCAAGGGTATATGCCTGCTCGGATGTATTATTTAACCTATCAAAATTAATAAAATTCAAAACCTGGCCTGCAAAAAAAGTACCCAATCCAGCATTGAGTTTCTGCATAAATCCAACAGTAGCAAATAAAATTCCTTCTTGTCTCTTTCCGCTGTGAAGCTCAACCTCATCAGCAATATCTCCCACCATGGAATCACGAACCATAATACCAACAATATTGAATGTTATTAAAATCAAAAGAAATGAGCTTATAAAAAAGACCAATTCTAATGAACCGTTTTCAGGAGTTAGTCCAAGGTTATACATAATAAAAGGTCCTGGAGCTAATATTCCAACTGCTGCAATACTAATTAAAACTATATTCCTTTTATCGTAACGATTTACCATTCTAGGAGTTAAATAAAAAGCTAACAGAGTAGCAAACAGGTATATGGGGAGAAAATATTTAATTTGAGTTGCTTCGAATTCCCAAAAATATGTGTTTACAAACAAAGTTAGAGTATTAGATAAGCCCCAGGCAAGAGATAGAAATAAATTACCAAAAAAGAAAATTAAAAAAGCCCTATTGCTTATGGCGATTTTTAGTTCTTTAATTATATCTATTAGTGAAATTGAACCAGACCATTTTGATAAGGATTTTATTTCATCTTTTGTGCTTAATGATGAATATAGAACACTAATAATCATGAATATTGCGCCGGTGACTGCAAATGGGAACCATGCATCAGGATTTAATTGACCCTGGGGATATTCAGGTGTAGAGGCAAAGAAAATTCCATATCCTAAAAATGCATTACTTAAACCAGCTACCCAACCAAACATCTCTCGCCATGACATTAATATTGTTCGTTCTTTATAATTTTTAGTCACTTCACCACCAAATGCTCGATGTGGTATATCAAATAAAGTCATTCCAATTCTTGTAAGAACTGTAAATATAGTCATCCATACAAATAAATCTGACTGAGACATATCCCAATCTTGTCTAGGCGCAAAAAGAAAAATATAACCTAGTGACATTGGAATAAATGAAATCATCATATATGGATGTCTTCTTCCAAGTGGTGTACTTGTTCTATCTGAAATTGTTCCCATTAGTGGGTCTGTAACTGCATCTATACAAAGAGCTATAAATATAGCTGAACCTGCAAGACCAGGGTTTAAACCAATAATATTGCTATAAAAAAATAAAAGAAAAAAAGTAAATGTATCTGTCTTTATACCATTAGCAACAGAACCAATTGAATAATTTATCTTGAATTTATTTGTAAGCATTTTTAAGTATTTAAATGCTCAAGAAGGTCGTCTTTGAATTGATTAAAAACTGGAACTTCTATTAAATGTCTCATATCAGGAATTATAATTAACTTACTGTCATTAATTAGTTTATTGACTGTATAAGCATTTTTAACTCTTATTAATGGATCACCTTCTCCATGAATGATTAATGTAGGTGCGTTAATTGATTTAACTTTATCTAATCTATCTTCTGAGCCAAGGATTGCAGTAAGTTGTCTACCAAAACCCGTATCGTTGTTTCCGCCTCTTTTAATTGAGTTTTCAACTTCTTCAAAGAATTCATCGGTATCTAAATTAATTCCTTGGTATCCAATTTCTTTAAAAATTTTTCTACTTCTATTGACTCTTTGTTCAATTGTAGAATTTGGATTCTTTGTTCTATCCATTAGTAATTTTCTAACTTTTCTAGTTGGACCATTAAAAGGTGATGGAGTTGAAGCTGTTGAAGCAATTAAAGTAAAAGTTTTTGTTCTATCTTTGTGTGACGATGCAATAATTTGAGCAATCATGCCTCCCATAGATATTCCTAATATATGAGCTTTTTCAATATTGAGACTATCCAGTACTGCTATTCCATCATCAGCCATATCATCAATTGTGTAGTCAGATTTTATAGGAAGTCTAAGGTAGTACCTGATATAACTTCTTACAATAGTATTATTTCTTTGGTCGTCATCAAATGAGTTGCTTGGTATTCTTGTCGATAGTCCGGTGTCCCTATTGTCATATACAATTGGTCTAAAATTATTTTTTATTAAGAATTCAATTAAGTGTTGAGGCCAATTTATAAGCTGACCTCCAATACCCTGCACTAACAATATAGGATCACCATCAGTTGGTCCGTAATCACGATAATAAATCTCTATTTCATTATTATGAGCGGTTCCTTCTTCAAAGGAGAAAAGTTTAGAGTTTGTAAACATAATTAGTAATATTAATGAGATTCTAAATAAATGCATCAATTCTATCTTTGATATTTGTTCTTAATGAACCCCAAAAAAGCATCATATCAAAAGAGTGAAGATCTCCATTAAAAAATTTCATTTTTTGTATGTTTTCTATTAGAGGTCCCTTGGCTTCAATAAGGCCTGATTCATCATTCATCGCAGCGCTAAAATTTTGAATTCTTGTTAAAGCTATAGATTTTTTAATACCGGTATGTTCAATTCGTATGCGATCGTTAAAATCATAATTTTGAGCTTTATTGATTATAGATTTATTGTTCTTGTCTTCGTACCATTCAGAATCATTTGTCCAAGAGAATGGATTCGTAGAAATAATTTTTTGACTCATTAGCTCAGCAGACCAACCATCTGGCTTCCAAAATAATGTCTTTTCTTTAGTTCTTTTAAATCCTTCAACAACCGTTGACCAAGAAATAATACAGTTAGTGTCATTAAAGGACTCAGATCGTTTTATATTTGGAAAAAGAGTTTCATAATATTTTTCTGGGATGATATAACCAATAACATATGCACATATAAATCTATCACTTAAATTAGAGTTGTCTATTTTTCTATTTATTAGTTTTTGTGCATGGAGAGCTCCTTGACTATGGCTAGCGATAATAAAAGGCTTATCATTGTTTAAATGCTCTATAAAATAGTCGAATGCATTTTCAACATCATCATATGCTAAATCCAATGCTTTCGTTCCGTTGCCTTCTCTATCAAAGAAAGAATAATAAGTAGCTTGTCGATATTCAGGTGCATAAATATTACATGATTCATTAAATGCTGAAGCTTGATTACCAAGCATTATTTCTGTTCTTTCATATGCTGATCTAGACTTATCCATATCTGAGTTCCATTCTTTTTCAAAAAATCCCGTCGGATGAATATAAAAAACATCAACTGGATTATTTGTTTTAACAGAGAATGAATCATTAGGAACATAAAATTGTTGACCATCAATGTCAGGGGTTGCAGCCCAATTATTAATATCTGAGTAATCAGGTTCATTGGGATTGTTGTTTTCATTATATGGCTCTATGGGCTTAAGAAGCTCTAAGAACTTTATAAAATTATTTTCAGTCATTTATGATTGTAGATATATAGATCTTTTCGGCTTCTTAAAAAGCTCTTTTACCATAGGAATAAAAAATTCAAGATCAAGGGTGTCATATTCAGGGTCAAAGCTGTTTTGATCATATTTTTCACAAAACTCTCTGCAACTCTCAAAATATGGCTCATCAGCATATTTATCTCTCATATTTTTGTCTAAACCTAAGAATTCAAAAAAATAATATCCTTGAAATATTCCATGGTGCTTAACTATCCAATAATTTTCATCTGAAACAAATGGTTGTAAGATTGTAGCAGCTAATTCAGCATGGTTAGCAGGAGCTAAATTATCTCCAATATCATGAATTAATGCACAAACAACATATTCATCATCTCTACCATCTCTGTGTGCTCTTGTGGCAGTTTGTAATGAGTGTGTAAGTCTATCTACTTGAAAGCCACCAAAGTCATCCTTAAGCATCTTAAGATGATCTATAACTTTATCAGCTAAATGATTGTAGTCATCTGCATTACTTGCAGCAATAATGGAGTAATCTTCAGCATCACCATCCATCATTTTTGTAAACTTTGCTCTTTTTTCGGTCATATAAAAATTATATCTTAAAAAAGATTATAGAAAAATTAATATTGAATACTTACAAGTTTGCTTGTTGAAGTGGCTACAGCTATAACACAATCATCCTGAATCAATTTACCACTTGTAAAGGCTATTGATTTACCTTTTTTTACAACTTTACTTTTAGATAGAACCATTTTATTTGGTTCACAAGATTTTAGAAACTTAACATCTAGATCAAGTGTTAATGGAGCCATTTTTCCTTCTGATAAAAATATAAGATATTGAGACATAGATGCATCAAGCATCCCAGAGACAAAACCACCTTGAACAATAGAACCATTTGAATGGGTTATATCTTTTGATGGAAGAAATTCTACAATCCACTCTTCATTTTCATCATCTAAATAGGCATCTTTAAATCCTAATATTTTTAAAAAATCAGGTATTTCTTTAAAGACTTTTTTAATAAAACTATTCATATTTAAAATGGCGGAGGGAGTGGGATTCGAACCCACGGTGCCGATGAAGGCACGACGGTTTTCAAGACCGCTACAATAAACCAGACTCTGCCATCCCTCCTGATTTGAATTGGTATTTTATAGGGTTTTTATGTTTTAGCAATTTATTAACTTTTCTTAGTTTTAAAATAAATACTTAGACCCAATAACATTGGCCAAGTACCTAATATAAATTCAAAAATAAATATTTGATTAAATCCAGTACCATGAACATAGATAGCAATTAAGTTAAAAATTCCAGCTCCAATATAGATGATGCCTACAGAAAAAAACCATATATGATTAAGTGTTATAACTCCAAATATTGAAAATAAAAATGAGGCAACAAAAAATGAAGTAAAATCTCTTAATAAAGCATTTTGTGCATTGCTACTTAGATCATTGAATATAAAACCAAAATTAGCAGATGCTTCTATTGGTGTAAAAATCCATTCTAGAACTAATCCTAGAAGTAAATATGCATAAAGAATTCCTAAAAATCTTATAATAAATGTATAGTTTCTTTCACTAGAGATTAAAAAATAAAAGAAATAACCTCCAAAAAAACCACCAGCTATATGTAATAACTTGCCTAATATAGTTCTATTACCACCTAATAATTGTGTTTGAAATAACAATTCAACCATCAAAAATAAAGCCATTCCTACAGCAGCTGCTCCAGCAATAGCATATAAATACTTACCACCAAGTTTTGTAAATCTATCAATCAAGCCAGCAACTGAAAAAGCTATTGAGAATCCAACTATAATAACTCCATATAAGGCTATACCAAGTCTTTGAAAATCAAACAAAATAACTTTTAAAAATGAAATTAAGCTTACTGGCATATCTGCTGAGGATAACCAAAGTAAATTTGATAATGAAGTAATAGGTGTAATTAGCATTACACTAAATAAGGCAGCAGAAAAAACTGCAAATGGATATTTTGCTATTCTCATAAATCTTTAGGTAAAACTTTAATTAATTTCCCATTAGGGCCATCAGTAAGTAAATAAATTAAGCCGCTTGGAGAGGATTGTATATTTCTTAATCTTGAGTTTAATTCTGAAAATAAACTCTCTTGATTATTTTCTAATCCATCGAAAACGACTTTTTTAACATCTTTTGAAACTAATGCTGTGACCAGAAAACTATTTTTTAGTTCAGGATATATATCACCTTCATAAAAAATCATATCCGAAGGAGCAATTGAAGGTGTCCATTGTAAAAGCGGTTGCTCCATTCCATCTTTTTTTGTAAATGGGCTAATGATAGCTCCTGAATAATCAATTCCATATGTTATTGCTGGCCAACCGTAATTCAATGCAGGTTCAATTAAATTCATCTCATCACCCCCTCTTGGACCATGTTCATGTTCATAGATATCTCCAGATTTTGTAACTATTAAGCCCTGCATGTTTCTGTGGCCGTAAGAGTATATTTCTGGAAGAGCATTGGTTTTATCTACAAAAGGATTGTCTGCAGGTATTGAGCCGTCTTTATTAATTCGAATTATTTTTCCAAAATGGTTGTCGAGGGTTTGAGCCTTTTCACGATGATCATATCCATCACCGCTTGTTAATAAAATAGTATTATCATCTAAAAATGCAATTTTGGCTCCAAGGTGAGCTGGCGCTCTTCTAGGTGCTTTTGCTTGAAAGATTACTTTATTATTTATCAGTGTATTGTTTCTAAGTTCAGCTGATAATAAAAACAAAGTTGATTTATTATTTTCATCCTTAGCTGAGTAACTTAAGTAAATAACATTATTATTCTCAAAGTTGGGATCGAGAACTACTTCAGACAGGCCACCTTGACTGGCATACTGAACAGAGGGAACATTTTTAATTTCGGTTGTAGATTTATCTTTTAAAGATGTAATTTTAAGTTTACCAGGCATTTCAGTAAACAAAATTTTGTCCTCTGTTAAAAACTCAAAACTCCAAGCATCATCAAGATTGGTAAGAACTGTTTCAAATTTATAACTTGATTGAATTGTTATTGAAAAAAATATAATTGATATAAAAAATTTTAATTTCATAATGCTTCCTTTATATAAAAACTATTATAAAAGATATTAATTGGTTTTTTCTTTTGCAATTGATTTATTTGGATCAAAAAATGGTTTTTGAACAATATTTGCATTTACAAGATTGTTATCAATATTAACTTTCAATAATGTGCCAATATCAGAAAACTCTTTTTTAACCATGGCAAGAGCTATATTAGATTTTAATCTTGGTGAATAAACAGCTGATGTAACAACTCCAATAATCTTATTATTATTAATAATTTCCCATTTGCTAGTATTCGGTCCTTTAAGTGGTTCAATATCAATAATTAAGCCAACTTGTTTTCTATGAATACCAGATTTTTTTATTTCTATAAGAGCATCTTTACCAACAAAGTTAAAAGATCCATCTAAATCAATGAATTTTTCCATACCTAACTCGAGTGGGTTTGTATTTATATCCATATCTGAATGATATGAAAGCATTCCGCCTTCAATTCTTCTTATTGTAGAAGTATGTCCTGGATGTAACCCTAAATCTTTCCCTTCATTCATTAGAGTTTCATATAACTCATCACCTTCGCTAGAATTAAGTAAAAAAATTTCATATCCAAATTCACTAGACCAGCCAGTTCTTGATATAAGTAATTTTATATTTCCTAGTTGAAAATGTTTAAACCAGTAATATTTTAACTCTAAAATTTTATTGCCAAAAATCTTGACCATAATGTCTTTTGATTTAGGGCCTTGAAGTTGGAGTGGCGAAACATCTGGTTCTATTATTTCAACATCATATTCTTTATTAACATTTAAACCTTGTGCCCAAAACAAAATATCGCTATCAGCCAATGAAAACCAATAACAATCATCCTCAACTTTAAGTAAAACTGGATCATTTAATACTCCTCCAAACTGATTTATAAGAATCACATATTTGCATTGACCTACCTGCATATTTGATAAATCTCGTGGAGTCATCATTTGTACAAATTTTGATGCATCTGGCCCTTTGATTTGGACCTGTCTTTCAACTGCTACATCACAAAGAATTGCATTATTAATTAAATTCCAAAAATTTTGTTCAGGATCACCAAAATCTCTTGGAATATACATATGGTTATATACAGAAAAGTCTTTAGCTCCCCACCTTACAGTGGCGTCAAAGAAAGGGCTTTTTCTTATTTGAGTTCCAAAACCAAAGTCTTTTAATTTAGTCATCGGGGAATTATATAATTAATTTATAATATAACTTCTTTTATATGAAAATAATTAAGGCTGATAATTATCAAAGTTGGTATATTGAATATTTAAATAATTCGATAATTATAGATCCATGGTTAACCACTAAATTACAACCAGAAAATTCTTTTTTTATCCAAAGATCAAAAAATAGAAATTCATCTTTATCTCAAGATCAAATTAATAAAGTAAAGGCCATAATAATCACTGCTCCTTTTGAGGACCATCTTCATATTGAATCAATAAAAATGTTTTCAAAAGAAATAACTATATATACTTCGAAGATTGTTTCTAAATCATTAATTAAAAACAAAATATTAAATCCAATAAAGATTTTGTCTGAATCAGGAACTTTAATTTTTAATATGAATGTGAAAGCTCTACCAACTAGTTACCCATATTATAGTTCAACATTTTCGATATTAATCGAAGATATTGAAGGCAATAAGGTATTTCATGAGGGTCATAGAGTTAATTTCAAATATCTAATAAAACACAAAATAAAAGCAGATGTTTCAATATTAACAGCTGAAGAGAGTAAATTATTAGGTATTGTTCAATTAGGCATGAATTATAAAAATACGATTAAAGCATCTAAATTACTTGAATCAAAACATTTATTCATAACAGGTAATCAACCTGAAAAAACAGAGGGTTTAATTGGAAAATTTATTAAAACAAAAACCTATGATTTAGATGAATTGTCAAAAAACATAAATGTTTATATAAATGAGGGTGATTTATATAATTTTAATGGAGAGTAAGAAATACTCTCCATTAATTAATCAAGTCAAGAAGCTTCAGCTGAATAAAATTCTGCACTGTTATACAAATCAGGTGTTTTACAGGTTGCTGTTTCATCAAACCCTGCTTGAACGTCCTGTCCTGTTTCAACCCAATTATCATTTCCTGCTTTCATTGAATCAAAGCTATCATGCCAATTTAACCAAATAAATCCATCACCTGAACCATCTTCAGCAAAATATATACCATAATAATATGGATCATCAGAAGCATTTTCATCAACCCACTTATTATATTCTTCAACATTAGCTTTTAAGTCTTCAGATGATTTACCTTCATTGAATTCACATTCAAAAGTTTGAGTTGCGAACGAACTCCAATCTTCCATGGTTGTTGTACCAGGAGTATAAAAATTCCATCCTGATAAGGAATCATTATCACATTCTAGAACATTATTTGTTCTTTCATCCCAGGCTTGAGCTTCTTCATCAGCCATCCATGTTTCCCAACCAGCATCGGCTGCTTCTTTTGACGTCCAATTTAACTCCCACCATCCATTTGTATATTGGTTTTGACCTTCAACTGGTGCATATCCTCCAGCCCACACAAGATCATCAGAAAGATTTAAATTGTTAAAGTCAGCAATCATGCTATCAAGGTTTTCCTGATTAAAATCTGGACCAGCATTACATGCTAAAAATTGAGCATAAAATGGTCCAACATTTGTTTCTGCTTCATCAGTCTTTTGTGTTACTTCACTGTCTGCACATGAGACCAAAAGTAAAACAAAAACAAATGAAAACACTATATTAATTTTTTTCATAAAAATTCTCCTCCTAATGATATTAACATTAGAAATAGAATTATTAAGAATTATTAGTTGTAAAAAATAGATATATTTTTAAATAGCCTTAGATAATGAATTTAAACAGTGTTCAATATTGTTTTTATTTGAAGACTGTCCCATTAAACCTATTCTCCATACCTTGCCAGCAAGCACACCTAAACCTGCGCCTATTTCTAAATTAAAGTCATTTAATAGTTTCTGTCTTGTTTCTAAGTCGTTAACACCTTCGGGAATATATATAGCATTAAGTTGAGGCAACCTATCCTCTTCATCAACCAAAAATCCAATATTTAATTTTTCAAGACCTTGCTTGAGTAAAAGATGATTATCTTTATGTCTTTTCCATGAATTTTCTAATCCTTCTTCTTTTAAAATTAATAATGCTTCGTGTAAGCCATATAGAGCATTAATTGGAGCTGTATGATGATAAGATCTACCTCCCTCTCCTTCCCAATATGACATTATTAAATTTAAATCTAAAAACCAACTTTTAACTTTTGATTTTCTATTTTTTATCTTTTCTTTAGCTGCTTCACTAAAACTAATTGGAGATAAGCCTGGGGACGCAGATAAGCATTTTTGCGTTCCAGAATAAATTGCATCTATGTGCCAATCATCAACCATCAATGGAACACCTGCTAATCCAGTAACAGTATCCACTATAGATAAACATCCATAGTCATGTGCTAACTTAGTTATTGACTTTGGATCAGTTAATGCACCAGTAGAGGTTTCAGCATGAACAGATGCAATTATTTTTGTATCAGGGTGTGCTTTTAGAGCTTCTTCTATTTTATTTAAATCAACTTTATTACCCCAATCATCATCAATTACAATTGGTATACCTCCAAATCTCTCAACATTCTCTTTCATTCTTTCACCAAAGAAGCCATTTTTTGCAATAATTACCTTATCCTCAGGTTCAACTAAATTTGCAAAACAACATTCCATACCAGCCATGCCAGGAGCTGATACTGCAAATGTTAATTCGTTGTTAGTCTGAAATGCGTATTGTAATAATTTCTTTATTTCATCCATCATTTGAATAAAAATAGGATCTAAGTGACCTATCGTTGGACGAGCCATGGCTTTTAAAACTCTTTCTGAAACATCAGATGGACCTGGTCCCATTAAGGTTCTATGAGGTGGTATAAA
>Ga0209036_1001302_pt1 | contig 10611 bp, 11 predicted proteins | sample MarorgKNORR_S2LV_3_FD_188222 | JGI IMG/M metagenome (GOLD analysis project Ga0209036, IMG submission 188222) | Marine microbial communities from the Southern Atlantic Ocean, analyzing organic carbon cycling - DCM_A/KNORR_S2/LV (SPAdes) (version 2) | ecosystem: Environmental > Aquatic > Marine >... | reverse complement strand
TTGAAAATTATCAGAGATTAATTTTACCAATAATGAAAAGATAAAAATAAATATTGAAAGTTCTCTTAACACAACTATAGATAATTATAAAAATTTATTTAAAAAGGCAGGAATAAACTTCCAAATAGATATAGGAGCAGCTAAAGATAAAATTATTTTATTTTCATCTGGAGAATTTGATTTTGTAATTAATAACCTATTATCTAATGCACTTAAGTATACCCCGAGTGGAAATAAAGTTTTATTAACCGCAAAAACAAAGCCTTCAAAAAAACTTTCTATTTCTGTTGAAGACGAAGGTATTGGTATTCCTCAAAAAGATATTGAAAAATTGACCGAGAGATTTTTCAGAGTTGATCACAGTCGAAATAATTTATCAGGGGGCCATGGATTAGGATTGACAATTGTTAATTATATACTCGCCAAGAATGAATACTTTCTTGAAATATCAAGTAAATTAGGAGAGGGAAGTATTTTCAAGTTTGATTTAGATTTGTCATAAAAGTTTAACATTAATCGAATAAATTCTTCATATATTTAAAATATAAGATTCTTATTAAACAAATAATTTTAAGGAAAAAAATATGAAAAAAACATTTATAACTTTTATTCTTTTCACTCTAATTTCTGTGGCTAACGCAAGAGATACTATTAGCATTGTTGGTTCATCAACAGTATTTCCTTATGCAACAATTGGTGCAGAAAGATTTACCGAAGAGGGTTATAACGGAGCAACCATTGAGCCCACTGGTACCGGTGGTGGTATGAAACTTTTTTGTGGAGGTATTGGTGAAAAATTTCCTGATATTACAAATGCTTCTAGACCAATGAAATCAAAAGAGGCAAAACTTTGCCTCGAAAATGGTGTCACTGAAGTTATCGAAGTGGTCTTAGGTAATGATGGTCTTACATTTTCAAATAGTGTTGAAGCTGAGAGGTTTAGCTTAAAAAAAGAACATATTTTTTTAGCAATGGCTGATGAAGTTCCTGTAGATGGTGTAATCATCAAAAATCCATATTCAAAATGGAGTGAGATTGACTCATCTTATCCTGAATATGAAATTGAAGTACTTGTTGCCCCTCCTACTTCTGGGACTCGAGATGCGTTCGATGGTTTGGTAATGGAAAAAGGTTGTGAAAAATCTGGATACGTGGACATTAAAGGAAGCGAAGATGGCTGCACAGCATACAGGGAAGATGGCAGAACAATTGAAATGGGTGAAAACGACACTTTAATTGTACAAAAACTCGCTGAAGACCCAGAACGTTTTGGATATTTTGGTTATAGTTTCTTGAGTGCCAATCAGGATAAAATTCAAGGAAGTATCATAGATGGTGTTGAGCCAACCATGGAAACCATTCAATCATATGAGTACCCTAATGCTAGACCACTATTCTTTTATATTAAAAAAGCTCATATAGGTGTAATTCCAGGTATTGCTGAATATGCATCTTTAATGGTCTCTGAAGATGCTATTGGGGAAGATGGTTACTTAACTGAATATGGCCTTGCACCAATGACTGAGGATCTAACAGATAGAACTCTAGAGTCCGTAGAAGATTTAGTAACAATGGATTTACAAAGCTGTGCTGAAAAAAAACATCCACTCAAAGAATTGGACGGCTTCGGTTCTGCTTGTAAGTAAATATTTAAATTTATTAACAGGGGGCTGCAAATCGCCCCCTGTATTATTTCAATCTTTGATATACTAAAAAGTATATGTTCTACCCCGTACTTTTTCTGCTAATTCTATCTGTCGGGGGTTATTACTTAGGGATAAAAAGATCTAAAGAACTATCTAAAGATCAAAGACTAGCTAGTCTACCAGCGTACTATGGTTATTTAACTTTTTTATACATATGCATACCAACTATCATAGTTTGGTTTATTTTATTAATTGGAAAGAATTTTATTCTTGCTCAATATTTAATGGCAGTCTTATCAGATCACTTACAGTTAATGAATAGTAATGAAATTAAGCTTTTTTTTAGTAAGGCTAAAAATTTATCTTTAGGGATGTCATTTGGATCAGAAAGTGACATCGAGTTATTTGCTTCTCAAAAAATATTAGAATTTGAAAGATTGTTTAAACTTTTTACATATTTTGTAATCACTTTAATTTCAGCTTTTTCTTTTTATACTGCACGAAAAAAAATATTACCCCATTATAAAAGTCAGCGGTATGTTGAAAAAATAGTCAATCGATTTATTCAAATATGTTCCGTTCTAGCAATATTGATTACATTAGGAATATTTTTATCCTTAGTTTTTGAGACATTAAATTTTTTTAGCTATGTCAACCCATTTGACTTTTTATTTGGCATAAATTGGAGTCCAAACAAAGCTTTTGTTATTGATAGCTCAGAGACTATAGACAAAGAAATTCTCAAAGATGCATTTGGCATCATCCCACTTTTAGGAGGGACATTGTTAATAGCATTTTTAGCAATGATTGTTGCAATCCCATTAGGTTTAATGTCTGCCATTTATTTAGCAGAGTATGCACCAAAAAAAATTAGAGATTTTTCTAAACCGGTAATCGAGATTTTAGCTGGAATACCCACTGTAGTTTATGGTTTTTTTGCTGCATTAGTTGTGGCACCTAAAATAGTTGTGCTAGGAAAAACTTTAGGTTTAGACGTCTCCTCAGAGAGTGCTCTAGCAGCAGGAGTTGTTATGGGAGTTATGATTATTCCTTTTGTTTCATCTTTATCAGACGATGTAATAACTGCAGTTCCTCAGAGCCTAAGAGATGGCTCTTTCGCACTAGGCGCAACAAAATCTGAAACTATAATTAAAGTTATTCTTCCATCTGCTTTACCAGGTATCATAGGGTCTTTTTTATTAGCAATCTCACGAGCTATTGGGGAGACAATGATTGTTGTAATGGCAGCAAGTCTCCAAGCTAATTTAACTATAAATCCTCTAGAGCCTGCAACAACGATTACTACTCAAATTGTTACAGCTTTGACTGGGGATACCGAATTTGATAACCCCAAAACTCTAGTAGCATTTGCACTTGGACTAACTTTATTTTTTGTAACTTTATTCTTAAATTATTTTGCTTTGAAAATTGTAAAAAAATACAGAGAAATATATGACTAATCTTACTAAGAGAAAAAAAGCAGAGAGAAGATTTCAATTTTATGGAATATTTGCTGTCGGCCTTTCCCTACTGTTTGTTCTTGTATTAATTTTAAATATTTTTTTTGCAGGCATAGGTGGTTTTTTTAAGACAAGTTTTATAATACCATTTCACTTTGATCAAAATCTATTAAAAATTGATGAAAATTCATCTCAAGAACAAATAAGAAAAGCATCTTTTAGAAAAGTTACATCTGAAAATTTTAAAACAATTTTTTCCAACTATTCCAAAGATGAAATTAAACAAATTAAAAAATTGTTTTATAGGAAAATTGATAAAGAGGCACAAAAACAATTATTAGATAACCCAAATTATTTAAATCGAACAATTGAGATTGCATTTACAGCTTCAACAGGCATAGATCAAATTCATAAAGGAAATTTTAATAGAGACATACCTGAGAACCAGAGAAAAATTAATAATTTCCAATTGGAAATTTATGATCAATTTGTAAGTGAAGGAAAAGTTAAAAAAGTTTTTAATACTGATTATTTTTTAACTGGAGACTCAAGGGATCCCGAGTCGGCAGGAGTTGCTAGTTCAGTTATGGGCTCAGTTTTCACGATATTAATTTGTTTTCTATTAAGTTTTCCAATTGCAATATTCGCCTCAATTTATTTGGAGGAATTTGCAAAACCGGGAAGAACTACTGATTTAATAGAAATTAATATTAATAACTTAGCTGCTGTTCCATCAATAATATTTGGATTGCTTGGTTTGGGGATATTATTGAATTTTTTTGGATTGCCAAGATCCACTGCCCTTGTTGGAGGTATGGTTTTATCATTCATGACTCTACCAACGATAATTGTAGCTTGTCGATCCTCTCTTCGAGCGGTACCACCATCAATTCGCGAAGGCGCACTTGCATTAGGGGCAACGAAAAATCAAGTGGTTTTTCATCATGTGCTTCCTCTTGCAATGCCAGGAACTTTGACAGGGACTATTATAGGTTTAGCAAGAGCAGTTGGAGAGACGGCCCCTCTTTTAATGATAGGAATGGTTGCATTTATAATGAACGTACCCTCTACTCCATTAGATCCTGCAGTTGGTATGCCTGCTCAAATTTATTTATGGTCAGAAAGTGCTGAGAGAGGATTTATCGAAAAGACATCCTCCGCAATAATTTTATTGTTGATATTTTTAATTGTTGTAAATTTTGTTTCTGTGTATTTTAGAAAAAAATATGAAAAAAAATGGTAAATATTATCACAACTAAAAATGTCAATGTTCATTATGGCGATAAAAAAGCAATTGATAATATAAGCCTTAACTTTTTAAAAAATAATGTGACAGCTCTTATTGGTCCATCAGGTTGTGGGAAATCAACTTTTCTTAGATGCCTTAATAGAATGAATGACGTAATAGAGATTTGCAAAATAGAAGGTCAAATTTGTATGAATAATATTGATATTTATAGTAATGAAATTGAGGTGGAACAACTGAGAGAAAAGATAGGTATGGTTTTTCAAAAACCCAATCCTTTTCCAAAGTCTATTTACGATAACGTAGCTTATGGTCCTCGCATTCATGGATTTACCGACAATAAAGAAGAATTGGATGAGATAGTTAATACTTCGCTTAATAAAGCAGGTTTGTTTAATGAGGTTAAAGACAGGCTGGATGACCTAGGTACAAGTCTTTCTGGCGGCCAACAACAAAGACTTTGTATTGCTCGTGCAATTGCAATTAAACCTGAGGTAATTTTAATGGATGAGCCCTGTTCTGCTCTCGATCCAATAGCTACATCTATAATTGAAGAGTTAATTACTGAATTAAAAAAAAGTTACACCATAATCATTGTTACACATTCAATGCAGCAAGCTGCTAGAGTCTCAGATAAAACCGCTTTTTTTCATTTAGGTAATTTAATTGAAGAAGGGGATACATCTAAAATATTTACTAAGCCAGATAATCAAAAAACAAATGACTATATTACAGGAAGGTTTGGATAAAAATGCAACACACAGATAAAAATTACGAAATACAGATGAACTCAATAAATGAAAAACTTATAAAAATGGGTTCAATTTTAGAAGAGCAATTTAATAAAGCTTTAAAGGTCCTTTCAACAAGAGATGAAAATTTAGCTAATGACATAATAGACACAGATAAGCAGATTAATGATCTAAATCATCATATTAGCGACACGGTTTTTCAAATTATTGCTATGAGACAGCCAATGGCAGATGATTTAAGGTTCCTCTTTTGTTCAATAAAAATTATAAGAGACCTTGAGAGAATCGGAGATCATTTAGTAACAGTTGCAAAAAAAGGATATAGGATTAACTCCAGTATACCCCCTGAATTTATCGAAAAATTGGAAATACTTGGAAATAAAGCCTCTGTAATGACACATGACGCACTGAATTGTCTTTTTGAAAGAAAACTATCACAGGCAGATAAGATTGCTGAAAGAGATGACATCATTGACACATTACATGGAGAATTTATTAAAGATGTTTTATCATATATGAAACAAAACGATGATTATATCCCAGACTCATTGTCCCTTATACAAATTTCTAAAGGTTTAGAAAGAGTAGGTGACAGAATAACTAATATTATGGAAGAGGTTCATTTTTTAATTGAGGGTAAATACTCCTCCGAATAATAAACTTTGAAACGAAAAATCTTAGTAGTAGAAGATGACCTATCAATCTGTGATTTAATTTGTATTCATTTAAAAAAAAATGACTTTGACTATCATGTCGTCCACACCGGAGAGGATGCTTTAGCACAACTTGAAGTTTATATTCCTGATTTTATAATTTTAGATTGGATGATACCTAATCTCTCAGGTTTAGAAGTATTAAAAAGAATTAAAAATAGATCGAGATTTAAAAAAATACCCGTATTAATGTTAACTGCAAGAAACTCTGAACAAGATAAAGTTGTTAGTTTTGAAAATGGTTTAGACGACTACATCACAAAACCTTTTTTACCTAGTGAATTAATTGCAAGGGTAAAAGCTATTCTTAATAGAACTCAAACTTCAATTGATAATTCAGATTTTATATCTTATGGAGATTTATCTGTTGATAATTTGCAAAAAAAAGCGTTTAGGGGAAAGAGAAAACTTAAACTTGGGCCTACAGAATTTGGTATATTAATTTTTTTATTAAAAAATGAAAAAAGAGTTTTTTCACGAGAACAAATTTTAAATAAGATTTGGCCGGACCAAATAAACGTAGAACTCAGAACTGTCGATGTCCACATTAGAAGACTTAGAAAAGAGCTTAATTCCAATGGTGAAAGAGACCTTATCAGAACTGTCAGATCAGCGGGCTACTCAATTGATTTTGAAAACTGATTTAAAAAAAATTTTAATAATATGTACTGGTAATTCATGTCGGTCAATAATGCTTGAAGCTCTTATAAACCAATATGGAAATGATTATTTTAAAGCTTACAGTGCGGGCAGTATGCCGAATGGGGTTGTTCATCCAATGAGTATAATGACAATAAAAAACAACGGAATAAATCCAGATATATATCAAAGCAAATCATGGAATGTCTTCGATAATCAAATATTTGATTTGGTTATAACTGTTTGTGATAACGCTGCTGGTGAAAGCTGCCCTGTTTATCTGAATAAAACTCCAAAAATTCATTGGGGCGTTCCTGATCCTGCAAAATTTAAAGGATCAGAGATAGAAATTAAAGAGTATTTTCAAAAAACTTTTCTAAATTTAGAAAAAAAAACAAAAGCATTTATTGAAGATTTTAAAAATAAAAATTTTGTTGATTTAAGTGTGTTAAAAGATCTTTAAGATAAAATATTAAATAAGTTTAATCTTCTTCTTAGCTAATTTTTTCTTCACACGCCATCGAAGGTTACTTCGAACAATATATCCCACACAATTTTTAGATCCACATCTACAAGGATGGTCTTCAAGATAGTGCATATCATAACCATAGTCGTATGAGAGTTCTTCACCTTTTTTTATATCTCTGATCGCATTAATCCAAATTTTTCCTCTGACAATATCTGTTTCACAATTAGGATCACATGAGTGATTTATGTATTTAGCTAAATTCCAAGAAACTTTCCCATTAATATCATAGCGCTGGTTTAAGGTAAAAATATAAACAGAACCAACTTTCCCTTCCTTCTTATTAGCTTCAATATGTACATCTGCAATCTTGTCAGATTGAGCTTTTGTTATTTTTAGGCCACGGTATTCTATTATTTGAGAGCCACTTTTAATATCTGTTTTGGCAAAAAGACCAGATGAATGAATGCGAGAATTTTTCTTGATATAAAGTTTTTGATTTGCAGACATAAAAAATAAAAATGCATCTTGGCATAAGTCATTTAAAAGTAAAGAACGTCTTATTGTTTTATGATAAACTTTTATCTTGACTTGTAGTTTCGAGAAAACAAATTCATCAGATTTTTTAATTCAATATAAAGAACTCTTGGAAATTTCTTGGAGTAATCATTCCATTGATAAACACTTTGATAATAAAAAAAGTGTTAACATAGAGATGAGCTTAGATAGCAAGCTTATTGGCATTCTTATAGGACATTATCTTTACCGAAGTTCAGATCTAGATGAATTTGAAATTTTACATATCGCAATTTTACCAAACTTTAGGAACAGTGGTTTTGCTTTAAACCTAATGGAAGAGCTTGAAAAATTGTTAAATATCAACAAAAAATCACTTAAAATATTCTTAGAAGTAAGTTCTTCCAATAAATTTGCTATTAAACTTTATGAAAAATTAGGCTATAAAGCCTACAATGAAAGAAAAAACTATTATCGGAGTAAGTCTATAAACGCTCCGCATACGCAAGACGCAATTTTGTTTGCCAAATCCCTCAATGCCATCAGATAAGAAATTTTATATTAGAACATTTGGTTGTCAGATGAATGTTTATGACTCTGATAAAATGAAAGATATTTTCTTATCTCATAATATTAATCAAACGGATGACTTTCAAACAGCAGATTATGTTGTTTTAAATACCTGTCACATTCGTGAAAAGGCAACGGAAAAAACATTTTCAGATTTAGGAAGAATACATAAAAAAGGAAAAGATAACCAAAAAGTTATCGTTGCAGGGTGTGTAGCGCAAGCAGAGGGGGAGTTAATTCAAAAAAGAGCGCCCTATGTTGATTTGGTCATTGGCCCACAATCTATCCAGTCCCTTAATAAATTTTTAGATAAAAATAACTTACCAAAAACCTCTATCACTGAATTTGATGTAAATGAAAAGTTTGACACGCTCAACCATATAAAAACTCATACTTCTAGCAAATCTGCATTCGTTACAATACAAGAGGGCTGCGATAAGTTTTGCCACTTTTGTGTGGTTCCCTACACCAGAGGTTCAGAATATTCTAGAACAGTGAAGGAAATCTCAGATGAGGTGAAATCCTTAATTGATCAGGGAGTCGTTGAATTCACTCTGCTAGGTCAAAATGTGAATGCTTATCATGGTTTAGATAATCAAGGTCAATCAAATAATCTAGCTTCGCTCATTAACAGTATTAGTTTAATAGATGGAGTTGAAAGAATTACCTATTCTACAAGTCACCCAGTCAACATGACGGATGATTTAATTTCCCTACATGGTGAAAATTCTAAACTGATGCCTTTTCTTCATTTGCCCGTTCAATCAGGATCTGACAAAGTCCTAAAGCTGATGAACAGAAAGCATACAAGAGATTACTACTTTGAAATCATCGAAAAAGTAAGAAAAGTCAAACCTGACATAGCTCTTTCTTCAGACTTTATTATTGGTTTTCCTGGAGAAACTGACAAAGACTTTGAAGACACAATCGATCTAATTGAAAGAGTTAAATATATGAACTCCTACTCTTTTAAGTATAGCCCGAGGCCAGGTACCCCCGCGGCTGATCGTGAGGAAATAGATGAAGAGATCTTAAATGAGCGTTTAAAGATCACACAAGATTTATTAAACGAACAACAAATTGAATACAATAACCAGTTTGTAAGGAAAACGGTGCAAGTTTTAATCGATGGTGCCGGTAATCGCTCAGGACAAATTAAAGGGAAGTCACAATTTAATCAAAGTGTAGCGCTTCAAGGTGAAAAAGAAACTATCGGTCAAATAATTCCTGTACAAATTAAAGAGGTTTTAACACACTCTTTACTTGGAGAAAAAATTTAATTGAGTCCAGTAAATATTTCTTCTCATCAAAAACAATTAGAGTTTGAGGATAATCAATTTCTCTCAAGCTTATTTGGGTATCACGATAAAAATTTAAAAGTTTTAGAAAACAAATTCAAAGTAAAGCTTTATACTAGAGGTAATCTTTTATCTATCAAAGGAAATCGAGATCCAGTTGAAAAAGCATATTTTATAATTGAAGGTTTATACAAAAAATTAAAAAATAATGATATTTCTGCAGAGGAAATTGAAAGTAATATTGATTTAGCAAAACCTACCTATATCAAAGAGCAAATCGAACAAGATCAAAAGTTTCAAATTAATACAAAATTAAAAACAATTTATCCAAAGACTAAAAACCAAGAAATCTTTTTAAAAGAGATGAGATCAAAAGATATTGTTTTTGCAGTTGGACCTGCTGGTACGGGTAAAACATATTTAGCTGTTGCTTATGCAGTAAGTTTGTTTGTTGAAGGTAAAATTAATCGCTTGATATTATCAAGACCTGCCGTTGAAGCGGGAGAGCGACTTGGTTTTTTACCAGGAGATATGAAAGAGAAGATAGATCCTTATCTACGTCCTTTGTATGACGCTTTATATGAAATGATGCCAGGCGAGGAAATTGATCGAAAAATGGTCAATAATTTAATAGAAATAGCTCCCCTCGCTTTTATGAGAGGAAGAACCTTGAATAAATCCTTTATCATTTTAGATGAAGCACAAAATACATTATCCACACAGATGAAAATGTTTCTAACTAGATTAGGGCAAAATTCAAAAATGGTGATCACAGGAGATTTAAGTCAGAAAGATTTACCCGATAATGCAAAAAGTGGAATGCAGGATGCGATGGAAAAATTAGAAAAAGTAAAAGATATTGGCTTTGTACATTTAAATAGTAGTGATGTGTGTCGACATACATTAGTTGAAAAAATAATTAATGCTTACGATAAGTAATTTTGAGGATTAGTAATAAAAAATTTGTGATAGAGATAATCGGAGACGATAATTTAGAAAAATTTCTTAAAAGCTCAAAAGAAAAAATTAAAAAATTATCAGAATACTTTCAAACGATTCATCAAGCAGATCACAAAACACAAGTTACAATAAAAATTGTTTCGAATGATGAAATTAAAAGCATGAATAAAAATTTTAGAAAAAAAAATAAAATAACAGATGTACTATCTTTTCCTGATGGAGACTTTGCAGGTGATATAGCTATTGCAGACAGTTATATTTTAAATAAAAATAAAAAAATTAATGAACAAAACTTTTTTATGCTTGTGAGCCACGGATTACATCATTTATTCGGCTATGATCACT
>Ga0209036_1001301_pt1 | contig 10615 bp, 10 predicted proteins | sample MarorgKNORR_S2LV_3_FD_188222 | JGI IMG/M metagenome (GOLD analysis project Ga0209036, IMG submission 188222) | Marine microbial communities from the Southern Atlantic Ocean, analyzing organic carbon cycling - DCM_A/KNORR_S2/LV (SPAdes) (version 2) | ecosystem: Environmental > Aquatic > Marine >... | reverse complement strand
CTAATCTATTCGGAACTCTAATTACTCTCGGCTGTCCATTTAGTTCAAAAAAAACTTTGACTTCCCCGTTTTCATCCGTCTCACCGATTGCTTGCATGCGGATCTCTAGTGTTTTGCCAGGATCGATCTCCAAACTTATTTCATCACCGGAGTTCATGCCGTAGAAAAAAGTTTTTGTTGGTAGAGTTCGAACCGGGCCATACGTGAGATGCCGTTCCATATAATCTAGGAAAACCTTTGGATACATTAAGTAACCATTTAAGTCTTCATCATCAATTTTCATGCCATCGAGCTTATCAGAAAGTTCTTGACGTGTTTTTTCGAGATCTATTGGTTCAAGATTTTTACCTGGTCGGTCTAAATTTGGTTTTTCGCCTTTCAAGGCCTTTTTAACTAAATGCTTTGGAAACCCTCCAGGCGGCTGTCCTAAATTTCCTCTGAGCATATCAACAACACTTTCAGGGAAAGCCACATCAGTTTTCGGATTTTCGACATCATCACGACTTAAATTTTGAGCAACCATCATAAGGGCCATGTCGCCTACCACCTTTGATGATGGAGTAACTTTTACGATATCACCAAACATTTGATTAACGTCTGCATATGTTTCTGCTATGTCATGCCATTTTTCTTCCATGCCCATTGAGCGAGCTTGAGCTTTTAAGTTTGTAAATTGTCCTCCCGGCATCTCATGCAAGTAAACTTCCGAGGCCGGTGACGATAGACCACTTTCAAAAGCAGCATATTGAGCTCTAACTTGCCCCCAATAGTCACTTATCTCTCTTAAGTTTTCGATGTTTATTCCAGTATCACGCTCCGAGTTGTGCAGAGCTTCTACGATCGATCCCATACAAGGTTGAGACGTTCCGCCTGAAAACGCATCCATCGCTGCGTCAACAACATCAACACCAGCATCTGCTGCTGCCAAAATGGTAGCGCCTGCAATTCCAGATGTATCGTGTGTGTGAAAATGAATTGGATGAAATTCCTGCCGTTGGTGGTGGTTGGCGTGCTTCATAGCGGTTGTGCTTCGACCTCCTCGACAGTTGCGCCTAAATCAAATGAGTCGACTCCAGCGGTGATTAACGATCGTGCGATCATCGGTCAAATGACCGCCGAAGCAACGAAATTGATGGATTCGGACTCGTTCGTCGAAATGAAGACTTTGATTGAGAAGTTAAAGGAAGAACCGAAAGCAAAACTACGATTACCCAAAACCAGTTTGGCCACTGTGCAGGAAGCGCAAAAGGCGGTGGCTGTGATTGGTGGGGTTTACAAGTGTAACATGTGTCCCAGATGGCATGTTGCACCGGCAAGTGGATTTTTAATCGCAGAAGATCTGATTGTGACAAATTATCACGTTGTGGACAATCCAGAGCGATCTGGTTTAGCTGTCAGGCTATTCGATGGACGTTTGTTTATGGTTGAGGATGTGGTGGCCGCTAGTGAGAGATACGACTTAGCGGTGTTGCGTTTGCCTAAGACAGGCATTAAGCCAATCACGTTAGGATTAGCAGCTCCTATTGGAGCCAAAATCGATTTAATAAGTCACCCCAATCGAAAGTTCTATACACTTAGTGAGGGAAGGGTGGCTAGGTATTTTGTGACTCAGAGGAATCGCAAGTCGGTTCCGGCCATGGCAATCACGGCTGACTTCGGTAAGGGTTCAAGTGGTGCGCCAGTTCTAAACGAACAAGGCCAAGTGGTTGGTATTGCAGCCAGTACAGAGTCACTCTACTACAATGAAGAGGAAGGCGTGCAGAAAAACCTGCAGATGGTTTTCAAAAACTGCGTGCCGGTCAGCCAGTTGCGCGAATTGATCGGCGGTTGACGTCAGTCCTTACTGGGAACGCGGATGTTCTCGACCAGATCCTGCACCTCCTGCGGGGCCTCTGCGGCCGTCTTCGATACAGCGAACGCCACGGCGAAGTTGACTAATGCCCCAACCGCGCCGAACGCGTTCGGGGTAATACCAAGGAACCAGTTCGCTTCCATGCCGCCAAGGAACGAGGTGCCCGGTATGAACAGGATGCCCTTATGCTGAAACACATACAGTAGGGTGATGCTCATCCCGGCGGTCATCCCGGCAATGGCACCCTGTCGGTTCATTTTCTTGGAGAAGATTCCCATCATTAGTACGGGGAAGATGGACGAGGCGGCCAATCCGAATGCGATCGCCACGGTGCCGGCGGCAAAGTCGGGTGGGTTCAACCCGAAATAACCAGCCACTGCGATAGCGCCGACCATGGCCAAGCGGCTGGCATTGAGTTCCTGTTTTTCAGAAATATCCGGCCTAAGGATGCCTTTAAGTAAATCATGGGAGATGGCAGAGGAAATCGCGAGCAACAGACCTGCGGCTGTGGACAAAGCGGCGGCCAAGCCGCCGGCCACAACGAGCGCGATCACCCAGCCGGGTAGCTTGGCTATTTCGGGGTTTGCCAAAACGATGATATCATTGTCGATCTTCGACATCTCGTTGCCATTCCATCCTTCCGCTTTGAATGATTCGTTTTTGTCGTTGTAGTACTGAATCCGCCCATCTCCGTTTTTGTCCTCGAATGTAAGCAGACCGGTTTTCTCCCAGTTTTTGAACCAGTCGGGGCGTTTTTCGTATTCGAGGTTCGATGCTGCTTCGCCGACTGGGCCGGTTTGAATGGTTTCAGTGAGGTTTAATCGTGCCATGGCAGCCACAGCCGGGGCGGTGGTGTAGAGGATGGCGATAAATACAAGCGCCCAACCGGCGGAAAGACGGGCGTCGCTGACCTTGGGCACGGTGAAAAAACGGATGATCACATGCGGCAGCCCGGCGGTACCGATCATCAGTGTCAGCGTGTAGACGAACATGTTTAATTTTCCGCCGTTGACACTGGTGGTGTATTCGTTGAAGCCGAGGTCAGTCACCACTCGATCCAGTTTCACGAGAAGCGGAGTTCCATCTACGGTTGATCCACCCAAGCCAAGCTGCGGGATGGGATTGCCGGTCAGGTTGAGTGAGATGAAAACAGCCGGAACGGTGTAGGCAAAAATGAGCACGACATATTGGGCGATCTGCGTGTAGGTAATGCCCTTCATGCCGCCAAGCACGGCGTAGAAAAAGACGATGCCCATTCCGACATAGAGCCCAGTGTTGTAGTCGGTCTCAAGAAAACGGGAAAATGCAACGCCCACGCCTTTCATTTGTCCTATCACGTATGTGACGGAGACGATGATGAGGCAGATGACGGCAACGATGCGCGCGGCTTTTGAATAGAATCGTTCGCCGATGAACTCCGGCACGGTGAACTTGCCGTACTTGCGCATGTACGGCGCGAGCATCAACGCCAGCAGCACATAGCCGCCGGTCCAGCCCATGAGAAACACTGAGCCGCCGTAGCCGGCAAAGGCGATCATGCCGGCCATCGAGATGAACGAGGCGGCGCTCATCCAGTCGGCTGCGGTGGCCATGCCGTTTGAGATTGGGCTGACGCTTCCGCCTGCCACATAAAACTCCTTGGTCGATGAAGCCCTACTCCATATTGCGATGCCGATGTAGAGCGCGAACGACAGGCCGACGACGATGTAAGTCCAGGTTTTTACGTCCATGATCGTGGTCTCTGTTATTCGCTGTCCTGAAAGTTGAATTTCCGGTCGAGCTTGTTCATCTGCCGGACGTAAACGAAAATCAGGGCGACAAACACGTAGATCGATCCCTGTTGCGCCATCCAAAAACCGAACTTGAATCCGCCCAGTTTAATTTGGTTCAGAGGCTCGACAAAAAGGATGCCACAGCCAAATGACACGACAAACCAGATCGACATGAGTATCGCCAGAATGCGCAGGTTCGCCCGCCAATAGGCTTTGCGGCGTTCCTTAAGGTTCGTTTCGTTTTCCATGGTTTTTAAAATTGGTCTTTGAGGGCACCCCAAATTTCGTCACTGACGGCATCGGGGGGGTGGTTCGCATTGATGATCCGGTATCGCTGCGGCTCAGCTTCCGCCAGCGCATGAAATCCGTCGAGCACTCGCTTAAAAAAACGATCGCCTGATCGGTCAAACTGATCGTTGGACTCACCGGTTTCCGACTGGCGGCGAGCCACCCGGTCCGCGCTGACTTCGAGCGGAATATCGAGCAGCAGGGTGATGTCCGGCTTGGTCTCACCGACGGCTAGGTCGATGGCTTGCTGCACCTTGGCCAAGTCGAGACCCCGGCCGTAGCCCTGATATGCCAGCGACGAGTCGTAAAAACGATCGCACAAGACCACGCTACCCTTGGCCAAGGCGGGGCGGATCACCTGCTGCACGAGCTGCGCCCGGCTGGCGTTCATGAGCAGCAGTTCGGTGTCGGGTGAGATGGGGTTGTCGCCGGGGGGGTGTTTGACGGTTTCGCGGATGGCCTCGCCAATGGCGGTACCACCCGGTTCGCGAAGTTGGACGACATTCTTTTCCAGCTTGGCCAAGCGCTTGGCCAAGCGCTCAATCTGGGTGGATTTGCCGCAACCCTCAATCCCTTCAAACGTGATGAAGCTGCCGCTCATTTGAGGGGCAACTCCCCGGGCTTGGCCCCGGTTTTACTTGCAGCCTCGATGGCCTGTTTGGTTTTGAGCTCGCGCGGGAATATTCGAGTTAGATAGACGACGAGCGACTTGATCTGCGATTCGTCCAGTGGGCCGCCATGTTTTTTTCCGAACGCAGGCATCAGCGTGCCGGGTTTGCTGTCGCGAATCCATTGATCCCAATAGGCCCGGTCCTTGCCCTTGGCGATGGCGCGAAGCTCGGTGACGAACGGTGCGCGGTTTTTTGCGTCATGACAAATGCCGCAGGCGGTGGCGTAGAGTTGACGGCCGCGCTTACCCACGGTGGGTTTGACATGGCACTCCACGCAGTTGTTTTGAAAAACGGCCTGCCGGTTTTGTGCGGCTAGCTTGAGGTTCGCGGCTCTTTCTTCGGCGCTCCGTTCCCTCCGGGGTGCTCCTCCGGTTGTGCTCGTATCGGCGCCGATGGCCACCTTGGTCGTCAGGACTACCGTGCCGCTGCTCGTTACGATCGTGGAATCTTTCTCGATAATGCCGACCTTGCCGCGAACATCCATTGTGATCGGTATGCTTCCTTTTTCCCCGGGTTTAATGATCCACGGTTTTTTTGGCAGTGTGGCCACCGTACAGCCGCAGGAGGAAAATGCCTGGGTGATTCGAATCTCCTTGGTGGTGTGGTTTTGGAAATGAAACTCGAAGGCAATGTCCAACTCGTCGGGTTTGGATTGGTACCGCTTGCCGAGGGAATCCCACATGAACACTTTCTCGATCGATGGCTCCTTTTTTTCGCCTTTTTCGAGAAACTTTACACCGGCCGCGATCGCGTTGCAGAATGGCAGGGCCCACGCCAGTAGGGAAATCAAAAATGCGTTGATGGGTTTCATGTTGTTCATTCGCAGTCAGTCCTGAACGTGATGCCGGTTTTATCCGTGATATGGGTGGCGAAAAGCAACAACGGATTAAGCTCCAGTTGCCGGCCGGCACATTTCGACACTGACCCAGCGGGTGTCGGGGAGAATGAATTTCTTGATGACCACGCGGACGGCGTCGGGCTTGAACGTGCAGAGAACCAATTCGCAAATGTCATCGGCAAGCGCCTCGATGAGTTTCCAGCGCCGCGCTTGGCCAAGCGCCTTGACCGCTTGGTTGACGGCGAAATAATCGATCGTCTCCGTCAGATTGTCATTGGCTGCGCTTGGCCTAAGATCCTTTGTCATCTCGATGGTGATGAGGAGTTTTTGTGGCTTGGCCCGTTCCTCGTCCGGGACGCCCACGTGAAAGTGAACTTCCAAGTCCTCGATGGTTATTTTGTCAGGCATCGGCGGTGGTGTGTTCGCGCGAAAGCACGGCCTCAAGCAACACTTGGGTTGGTAGATTCAAGTCCAGTTGAAGGGCTTCCTCCTCGGTCACCCAGCGATATTCCTGCGCTTCCTCATTCAGTGTGACGTCCGTTTCACCGACAGTGCGGCAGGTGTAGTTGAGCAGGACAAAATGTTCCGGCCGGTGAAATTCCTCGGACTCAATGGAATCCTGTGACAGCACGAATTCGATCTCGCTGACATTGAGGCCGGTTTCCTCGGCGATCTCCCGTTGCAGCGCGCTCGTTGATGATTCGCCGTATTCGATCTTGCCACCGGGGATGCCCCATTTGCCGGACCACTTTTCGGTTCGGATCATCAGCACCTGGCCAAGCGGATTGTAAATTAAAGCGCCGACCGTGGGGATGGGGCGGCGTGGCTTGGTCGAGTCGGGAAGGGTCATATCGTTTTCCAAAAGAACCTTCTGCAGCACAGCCAGATTTGTCGTGATGATGGACGGATCGCTTTCGCCAAGTTGTTCCAGCGTGTTGTATCCCGTAAGCAACGCCGCAGAATAAACGCCCCCGTGATGGGCAGTATCAACATCATGCTGCATGTCACCCACGTAAAGTGTCTCCTCCCGAGTCAGGTTATGGTCATCCAAAATTTCGTTGATCTTTTTCCGTTTGTCCCAGATGCCGAGAAAAGTTTCCTCGAAATAGCCCTCCATTTTCGCGTTGGCCGCCTGTGTGGCGAAGTAGTCGGAATTGACGGTGCTGAGAATGAAGCATCGAATTTTTTTCGATTTGCAAAACTCGAGAAACTCGAGGGCGTGGGGCAGGGCCAACACGTCGCCGCTGACTTGGCTGAAGTATCCGTGAAACCATTTTTCGAGTTGGTCGAGCGAGATATCAGGGACGTGGCGGTCGTAAAAGTTGGTAAACGGAAGCTCGAACTCGGCCCGGAACTCGTCGAGAGACAGGATCGGGGCGCCCGCCTGTTCGAGGACGTGGTTGGTCGCCTTCCAGACTCCGGGTAGGTCGTCCACAAGCGTGCCGGACCAGTCGAAAATGATATTCCGTATCACGGCCGCGCACCGTACACGAGTTGATCATGCGTGGTAAGTTTCAATTCGTGAAAGAAAACCGTTGCGACAAACCGGTTGCCGATGGGAAAACTGGTTCGTGCCAGTGGAAGATCAGGCCAACGCCTTGTTGCGACAGGGGATTCAGCATGCCGAGGGAGGTGATGTTGGACAGGCGTTGGAGTCGTTCGCCGAGGCGCTTGTCCTCGTTCCGGGGAATCCGGTCGTGCACTACAACCGTGGCTTGGTTTTTCAAAAAGCGGGCAGAAGGGAGGAGGCTTTAAACGATTACCGGGTCGCAACAGGAGAGGATCCAAATTTCACCGAAGCGTGGATAAACCAAGCGTATACACTGGTTTGTCTGGGCCGTTTTGATGAGGCATTCGGCGCTGCTGATCGTGCGATTCAACTTCAGGGGAATTCGCCTTCCGCTTGGCTGGCCAAGGGGAACGCGTTGAAGGGAATGCATGCGCTTGGCCAAGCGGCGGATGCCTTCGTCCAAGGATTGCAGGTTTCGCCGGAACATCGTGAACTGAAAACAAGCTTGGCCAACACGAAAAGGGAACTTGGCCAAGTGGACGAGGCGATCTCCATGCTGCGCGAAATCGTGGGGCAATTTCCGGATTTCGCTGAAGCCCAGCGAGACCTTGCTCATGCCCTGTTGTTGAGCGGGGATTATCTCGAAGGTTGGAAACAAAATCGTTGGCGTTGGCAAACCAGCTCGTTGATTGGAGGCGAGCGACATCAGACCGTTCCAGAGTGGACTGGCCAGACGCTGACGGGCAAACGGATTCTTTTGTGGGATGAACAAGGATTTGGAGATGCGATACAGTTTGTTCGCTTCGTCTCCTGGGTGGCGGAGTCTGGGGCGGAAGTGGTGCTGGAGGTGCAACCGGAGTTGGTGAAATTGTTTCAAACGGTCAATGGGGTGGGGAACGTCATAGCCCGCGGGGATGCGTTGCCGCAGGTTGATTATCAGGTCTCCTTGCTGGACTTGGGGGATGTATTTCGAACAGACAGTTTTGCGGTTCCGAATGAGGTGCCTTACCTGTTAGTTGAGCCAATCGCATACGACAAAGCGAGGCCAAGGGTTGGGCTGAGTTGGGCCGGTAATCCGAACCACGACAATGACCGAAACCGGTCGGTGACATTTGATCTCATTCGTACTTGGTTGGACTTGGATGGGATCGATTTTTTCAATCTTCAATTTTGTGGAAGAGCGAAGGAAGCCAGTGAAGAGCGGAGGCTTCAGTCTATACCGACCAAACCGGACGACTTTCTGGCCACGGCAGAATTTGTCGCTTCGCTCGACTTGGTCATCACGATCGACTCAGCGATGGCGCACTTGGCCGGAGCGTTGGGCAAACCGGTTTGGGTGTTGCTTCCGTATGCTCCGGATTGGCGTTGGATGCTTTCGCGGGAACACTCACATTGGTATCCCTCGGCAGCACTTTTTCGGCAATCGATCCCCGGCGACTGGAGTGCGCCAATTCAAAAAATCTCCGAAAAGCTCCCGAATTTTTGCAGAAAAAGCGCCTAACTCATTGTTGGTAAGAGAGTTAGAAATATTCTGCTGCTGCAAAAAATATCTAAAGTATCTTCAGCGCCTGCCGACATTGTATGCATCAAAGTGGCAACGCCTATGCCACACACGGGAGTACGGAAGACGCCCAAGAAAAAGGTCTTCCAGCATGGACGCAAAACGACAAAGGGAATTGTCCTATGATAATCAACACCAATACATCGGCAGCCAAGGCTTCGCGCCTTTTGGCTGAATCGTCCCAGAGACTGGGTGAGTCACTCGCTCGCCTTTCCTCTGGAAGCAAACTCGTAAACGCTTCGGATGACGCTGCCGGCTTGGCACAGGTGCTCAAGCTGGATGCGCAACTGAGGAGAACCGACGCGGCTCGCGCCAACGTCGGCAATGCGGCTTCACTCTCACAAACGCAGGATGGTTTTCTGCAGAAAGTGCAAAATGCATTGGATCGGATGAGTGAACTGACAGTCCTTTCGCAGGACGTCACCAAGTCCACCACGGACCGTTCAAACTACTCCGTCGAATTCCAGCAGTTGCAGAACTACATCAGCGACATTGGTCTCAAGAAGTTCAATGGAGTGACTTTGTTCGCTACCAGTGGACAGGCGGTGACCATCGACAGTGATGCCAAGAAGTTTACGATGAACGCGGTTGACATGACCTCAAGCACTGTGACAACCGGCTTGGCTAACATCTACACCGCGAGCTCAACGGCGATCACCACCTCGGGCAGCGCGGCTTCTGCGTTGAGCAATGTTCAAACCGCCATCCAAAACCTGGCCGACATGCGCGCTAAGGTGGGGGCGAACATTCAGCGCTTGAATATGACCGAGCAACAGTTGTCGATTTCGAGCGAAAACATCCAGGCGGCTAGTAGTCGTATCAAGGACGTTAACGTGGCCGAGGAGAGCACTCGATTCGCCCGCTACAACATTCTGGTGCAGACAGGTACCGCGATGTTGTCTCAGGCAAACATCCTCCCGCAATCCGCGTTGAGGTTACTGAGTTAATCGACGATTAAGTTGTTGAATTACAGGCAGGGCAGCCATCGCTGCCCTGTTTTTTTATTTGGACTCGGTGAGAAGTTTTTTTAGACCGTCGAGGTTTTGTTGCAGGGCGACTTTTGCGTCGGTGTCGCTGCGATGATCCAGGATCCCGATCGGTCCCTTATAGCCTGATTTTTGGATGATGCGGATTATTTTGTCATCATGCTGCCCTTGGCCAAGCGGAAGAATCTTAGGTTTTGCGCCGTTGTTCATGCCGTTGAGATTTAGGCAAAGTAGATAGGGTTGCATGAGTTTTAGCGACTGTTCGAATCCAGCGATGTGGTTGTGCCCGTGGTGTAGGTTGTAGACGATGCCCACATGATCGGCTTTGTGGTGTTTGCGAAGAGACTCGCAAACGGCGACAAGATTCTTCGGTTCTCCTCCCCACCCACCGTGGTTGTAGAGGCCCAGTTTGCATCTCAGTTTGCGTGTTTGTTCCACGAGCGGGAGGAGTCCCTGCACGGCGACATCGATCTTGGTTTGCTGTTCCGGGTTGATCGGGCTGGAGGTCGTTCGCCAGATCTGCGGTCGAATGTTGTGTTTTTTAAACAGTCGAAACGCCTCCGGGTGTGTGCTCCAAAAGGCAAAAAATTCGATGTCGTTTTTTTTGTACTGCAGAATTTCCTCCTCAAATTCCGCAACATGTTTGGACCTCCAATCGTAGGCCACCCGCTTGAGGCCAAGTTGCTTGAGCATCTCAACTCGCGCGGCGGGGCCACGCTGTTTTGCATCAAACGGGACGATGCACCAGGCGACTAGTTTGTCCCGGTCGAATGTGGAGTCCGCTTGGCCAATCGCAACCATTCCAAACCAAGCGATGAGAAGCAGACGAAGTGACATTGGACTAACGATTCATGATCGATTCGATTTCATCCGCTTCGATCGGGATTTTTTCCATCAGGTTTACCGGCCCATTCTCAGTAACGACAATGTCATCCTCAAGACGAACCCCGAAGCCTTCGTCCGGGATATAGATCCCGGGTTCCACGGTTAATACAGTGCCGGGAGCGAATGGGACATTCATATCGCCGACGTCGTGCACGTCCAAGCCAAGCGGATGGCCAAGGCCGTGCATGTAATACTTTCGGCATGCCGGGTTTTCGGGGTCCTGCTTCTTCACTTGGCTTGGCTTGAGCAGAC
>Ga0209036_1001297_pt1 | contig 10627 bp, 7 predicted proteins | sample MarorgKNORR_S2LV_3_FD_188222 | JGI IMG/M metagenome (GOLD analysis project Ga0209036, IMG submission 188222) | Marine microbial communities from the Southern Atlantic Ocean, analyzing organic carbon cycling - DCM_A/KNORR_S2/LV (SPAdes) (version 2) | ecosystem: Environmental > Aquatic > Marine >... | reverse complement strand
GGTATGTGGGGAAAAGAAATTGGAAAGATGGCAGGTGCATCAGTTCCACTTCATGCTTGTGAACATTTCTACATTGTAACTGAGCCTATAGATGGTCTTCAATCTGAATTACCAGTTTTACGTGTACCTGATGAATGCGCTTACTATAAGGAGGATGCAGGTAAAATTTTACTGGGTGCTTTTGAACCAAATTCAAAACCTTGGGGTGGGGATGGTATTCCGGAAGACTTTGAATTTGACAGCCTTCCTGAAGATTTTGATCACTTTGAACCTATTCTTGAAAGAGCAATTAATCGATTTCCATTTTTAGGCAAAGCTGGAATTAAAACATTTTTTAATGGCCCAGAAAGTTTCACAGTTGATAATAGATATCTTTTGGGAGAAACTCCTGAAATTAAAAATTTTTTTGTTGCTGCTGGTTTTAATTCTGTAGGAATTCAATCTGCAGGTGGTGCTGGAAAAGTTTTGGCAGATTGGATGAACGACGGAAGACCTAAAATAGATCTCTGGGAAGTTGATATAAGACGGATGATGCCTTTTCAAAAAAATAAACGTTATCTTGCAAAACGTGTATCAGAAACTTTAGGTCTATTATACGCAGATCATTTTCCCTATAGACAATTTGAAACTGGAAGAAATATTAAAAGAAGTCCAGTACATTCATATTTGAAAAATTATGGAGCATGTTTTGGTGAAACTTCAGGGTGGGAAAGGCCAAATTGGTTTCTCAATGAAAAGCAATTAAAAGATAAGGTAAAACCTGAATATGAATACAGTTGGAAAAGACAGAATTGGTTTGATAATAGTTCCCATGAACATATAGCAGTCAGAAAATCTGTAGGATTATTTGATTTATCAAGTTTTGGAAAAATTAGAATTTTAGGTAAAGATTCAGAAGATTTTCTTCAAAAAATATGTGGAAATAATATGGCGGTGGAGCCAGGTAAAATTGTTTATACTCAATTTTTAAATGATGACGGTGGAATTGAAGCTGATGTAACCATTACAAGAATATCATTAGATGAATTTTTAATTGTTACTCCAGCAGCTACTATTCAAAAGGATTTGAATTGGATTAAAGATCATATTCCTGATAAAGCACATTGCTTTGCATATGATACAACATCATCTGAAGCAGTTTTATCAATAATGGGGCCAGATGCACGTAAATTTCTTCAACCTTTAATTTTAGAGTCACTTGAAAATGACCAATTCCCTTTTGGTCAAGCAAAAGAAATAGAAATTGGGATGAGCATCGCAAGAGCTCATAGAATTAGTTATGTCGGAGAACTTGGATGGGAAATTTATATTTCATCAGATATGGCTGCTCACGTTTTTGAAGAAATCATGCAGAGAAGCAAAGAAATGCCGATTAAACTATGTGGCCTTCATAGTTTAGATAGTTGTAGAATTGAAAAAGCATATAGACATTACGGACATGATATTTCTTCCGAGGATAATATAATTGAAGCTGGTCTTGGATTTGCTGTTAAAACCCAGAAATCAAAAGGTAAGTTTGGTGATTTTATTGGCAAAAATTCTGTTGAAATAAAAAAACAGGAAGGTGTTGAAAAAAGATTAATGCAGTTTGTTTTAAATGACTCTGATCCATTGTTATTTCATAATGAACCAATCATTAAAAACGATAAAATTGTTGGATACCTTACAAGTGGTAATTTTGGTCACCATTTAGGAGCCGCTGTTGGAATGGGTTATGTTGAATGTAATGAAAGAGGCGAGAGCCCTGAAAACCAATTGAAAGGAAATTATATGATCGACGTTGCAGGAAAAAGGCATCAAGCTACTCCATTTTTAAAACCTGCTTACGATCCTTCTAATGGTAATATTAAAATTTAAAATGCTTTAGAGGTGGAATTATATGGATGATATTCAGCTTAAAAGGAATAGAAGGTCAGGTGGCAGGTCAGCAAGAAGAGAAAAAAGAGCCGCACCATTACCAGATAATATAAAGCCTATTGCACCTGGAATGATTGGTGGCACTTACAAACCATTATCAGCTAGTGATATTGCAGCTATTGAACAAACTATTTACCAACTGTTGGATGAAGTTGGATTATCACAAGCTCCTGAATCAGGTGTTATCAAAATGCAGAATTATGGTGCTATTTTAGGTGAAGATAATAGATTAAGGTTTCCTCAAAACATAATAAAAAAAGCACTGAGTGAAACCCAAAAAAATATCACTCTCTTGGGTCAAGATCCAAAATATGATATTCATTTAAAGAAAAACCATGTTCATTATGGTACTGCAGGTGCAGCAGTAAATGTGGTTGACCCTTATAACAAAACTTATAGACCTTCAGAAGCACAGGACATTTATAACGCCGCGTGCATAGCAGAAAAACTAGATAATATTCATTTCTTTCAACGACCAATGGTTGCTACGAATATAGGAGATCCTGAAGAAATGGATTTAAACACATTATATGCCTGTTTATCAGGCACACAGAAACATGTTGGAATTAGTTTTACAGAAGCTGATTTCATCAAGCCTGCTTGCGAAATTCTTCATATGATTGCTGGAGGTGAGGAAAAATGGAGAGAAAGACCATTTATATCTAATTCAAATGCTTTTGTAGTTCCACCAATGAGGTTTGCTACTGAAAGCTGTCTCGTCATGGAAGAATGTATCAAAGCTGGAATTCCAGTATTACTTTTATCAGCTGGTCAAGCAGGTGCAACTGCGCCTGCATCTATTGCTGGTACAATTGCGCAAGCTACTGCTGAAGTTCTAGCTGGACTTGTATATGTTAACTCTATAAAGCCTGGGCATCCTTGTATCGCAGGAACATGGCCATTTGTATCTGATTTAAGAACAGGTGCTATGTCTGGAGGTTCTGGAGAGCAAGGTCTATTATCAGCTGCATGTGCACAAATGCTTGCACACTTTAATTTACCATCTGGTGCAGCTGCAGGAATGTGTGATTCAAAATTACCTGATGCACAATCTGGTTACGAAAAAGGATCTACTGCCGTTATGGCAGGACTTGCAGGTTTAAATCTTGTTTATGAATCAGCGGGGATGCATGCATCACTATTAGGTTTCAGTCTAGAGAGTATGGTCATCGACAATGACATGCTTGGGCAGTGTTTAAGATGCGTAAGAGGAATAGAAGTTAACCCAGAAACCCTATCTTTTGATGCTATAAAAGAAGTGTGCCTTGAAGGGCCAGGTCATTATTTAGGTCATGACAGGACATTAGCAGTTATGGAATCAGAATATGTTTATCCAGATATTTCAGATAGATCCAGCCCCAAAGAGTGGAAAGAAAATGATAACCCAGAAATAATAGATACCGCACATAAAGAGGTAACAAATATTTTGGATAATCAAAAATCTAACCATATCAGTAATGAAATAGACAGAGAAATAAGAAAAAAATTTAAAATTCATTTCACAAATTAATTTTTTGTTATTAAATGTTTACATTAAAAATAAATAGATAATAATAAAGCATATGGTTGAAAAAACAAAACGTGGTAGGCCAAAAAAAGATTCAGTGATGGAAACTATAGCTGTAAGATTGCCATATGAAACTATTTTGGAAATTGATAATTATGTCAATCAAATCAAGAAAAAATTCCAGGGAATGAATGTCACAAGAGCTGACGCTATCAGACAATTGATAAACAATGGCTTAAATATTAAATCAGAAAAAAATGAGACGTCTGACATTGAAGAAGAAAAAAGAAGGTTTTGGGATTAATTTTTCCTTTCAATTTTTAAATCTTCATGTATTTATATAGTAGTCAATTAATTTTAGTGGGAGAGACTAAGTAATTTATACTTAGCGCCGAAGGAGTAATCGCCTCGAAATCTCTCAGGCAAAAGGACCGCTAAAATTTGACACTCTGGAAAGTGGCTATAGCCCACCCAAGGTGAAAGTTAGGAATACTATCCTAATTAATCTCTCAGGTACCAAGACAGAGGAGGCATTCAGTAAAGTAATACTGAATGTATTGTGTTTTGGGTAGAGAGTAAATGATTGATAATAATATTAAAACTTCACCAATTGAAGAACTACATAAATTAAACAATGCTAAACTTGTTGATTTTGCTGGTTGGTCTATGCCTATTCAATATCATTCAGGTATAATTAATGAACATGTATCAACAAGGAATTCATGTGGCTTATTTGATATATCCCATATGGGTCAAATTCTTATTTCAGGTGCAGACAGTAAAGCTCTTCTAGAAAAAATAACGCCTTCAGATATTGGAAAAATAAAGAATGGAAAGGTAAAATATAGTTTTTTACTAAATAATCGTGGTGGGATTATTGATGATCTTATGATTACAAATGAAGGTGATGGATATTTTTTAGTTGTAAATGCAAGCCGAACTAAAGAAGGGCTTGATGAAATAGAAAATGCAGCAAAATCATTTTCAGAGATTAATATCAATCATCTTGAAGAAAATGGGATGATAGCAATACAAGGACCAAAGGCTAAAGATGTTGTCGGTGAATATTTTAAAGAGGTCAATGAAACTATGTATTTTATGGACTTTATAAATACAAAATATAATGGCAATGAAGTAAGAATTTCTAGAATAGGTTATACAGGTGAAGATGGGTTTGAAATTTCATCAAATAGTGAAACTATTTTTGAAATCACTAAAAGTATTTCAAGTGATGAAAGAGTAACCATGTGTGGTTTAGGGGCTAGGGATACACTAAGACTCGAAGCAGGATTACCTTTATACGGTAACGAATTAAATGAGGATATAACACCTGTTCAAGCTGACTTAAGCTTCGCAATCTCTCCTTCAAGAATTAACGAAAAAAATTTTAGAGGCGCAGAAAGAATAATAAATGAAATTAAAAACGGAAGTGAATATACAAGGATTGGCCTACTTCCAGAAGGAAGGCGTCCTGTTAGAAAAGGCACTGAAATTATAAAAAATGGAGAGAAAATTGGTGAGATAAGCAGTGGCGGTTATGGCCCTACTATTAAATCACCAATAGCTATGGGAATCATAAAAAGCGAATTCTTAAATCTAAATGAAAACCTTCAAGCTAAATTAGGTGATAGTTTGATAACAATGAAAATTATAGAACTGCCATTTGTTGAGCATAAATATTATAGGAAAGGGAAAAACTAATGAAAAAATTTGCAAAAACCCATGAGTGGATAAATATCGAAAATGGAGAGGTTGGAATTACTGAAAACGCCATTGAGCTTTTAGGTGACATTGTTTTTCTAGAGTTACCTGAAGCAGGTAAAGAAATTTCTAAAGAAAGCCCTATTGCAGTTGTTGAATCTGTCAAAGCAGCAAGTGACATATACGCTCCTGTATCTGGTAAAATAATAGAAAAAAATGAAGATTTAGAAAACTCTCCAGAGGGTTTAAATGAGCAACCAAATTCCTGGTTGTTTAAAATTGAGCCTTCTAATACAGAAGAGCTAGATCAGCTTTTAAGCGAAGATCAGTACAAGGAAGAATTAGATAAATAAAGAGGTTAAGGATATGAGCATAAATAAAGATAAAGAAAAGTTCTCTAAAAGACATATTGGTTTAACTACCGAAGATAAAAACTATCTTTTAAGTAAAATTGGATACAAAAATATGGATGATTTCATTCAAGATGTAGTCCCAAATAATATTAAAAGACAATCTCCAATGAATATTAATATTGAACTCTCCGAACAAGAATTATTATCTAAAATTAAAGATTATGCTTCATTGAATAAAAAAAATATTTCTATGATTGGACAAGGTTTCTATGGAACACATACTCCTTCTGTTATCCTAAGAAATGTTTTAGAGAATCCCTCATGGTATACTGCCTATACACCTTACCAACCTGAAATAAGTCAAGGAAGGCTTGAAGCTCTTTTAAATTTCCAGACTATGATTTCTGAAATTACATCCCTGCCCATAGCAAATGCTTCTATGCTTGATGAGTCAACTGCAGCAGCAGAAGCAATGACTATGTCTTTCAAGCTTAAAAATAATAAAAATACAGTAATTTTAGATAAGTTTTTGCATCCTCAAACAATCAATGTGATCAAAACCAGAGCTGAACCGTTAGGTATAAATTTGATTATTTCAGAAGAACCTGAAAATGAAGACCTTACAAATTGTTCCTCTGTAATTTTCCAATATCCTAATACTGAAGGTCAAATTAAAAACTTTCAAAATGAAATCAAAAAAATACAAGAAGCTGGTTCTATGGTAATTCTTGTAGCTGATTTACTTTCTCTGGCTTTAATCAAATCACCTGGTGAGTTAGGAGCAGATATAGCTGTGGGCACAACTCAACGATTTGGAGTTCCAATGGGATTTGGTGGACCTCATGCAGCGTACTTTGCTACTCAAGAAAAGTTTAGTAGAAAATTACCAGGTAGATTAGTTGGAGTTTCTCAAGATAGAACAGGTTTAAAAGCTTACAGGTTGGCACTTCAAACACGCGAGCAACATATAAGAAGAGAGAAGGCAACCTCAAATATATGCACTGCACAAGCATTGTTAGCAATTATGGCAGGTTTTTATGGTATATGGCATGGACCAAATGGTCTCAAAAATATTGCCTCTAGGGTTAATAGCTATGCATCATATTTTGCAAGTTTAGCTATTAAATCAGGATATACGTTAAGACATGAAAATTTCTTTGATACAATAGTATTAGAGACTGGTATTGAAACTGACAGTTTTATTTCAAGTGCTTTAGATGAAGGCATTAATGTTAGGAAACTGGAAAATGCAATTTCACTTAGTTTTGATGAATTATCAGATGATCGAACAATTGAAAAATTAAAAAAAGTTTTCAAGATAAAAGAGTCAAACATCACAGAGGGGAGTTTTACTATCAATTCCTCACTTAAGAGAGAACTTCCACTATTAGAGCATAGTATTTTTTCATCAGTTTCTTCTGAAACAGAAATGCTAAGGTATATACGTCATTTATCTGATAGAGATCTCGCTTTAGACAGAACTATGATACCACTTGGATCTTGCACAATGAAATTAAATGCAACTACAGAAATGATACCTATTACTTGGCCAGAGTTTGCAAATATTCATCCATTTGCTCCTGAAGATCAAACTTTAGGTTACAGAAAAATTATAAGTGAACTTGAGGGATGGTTATGCATGCTTACTGGTTATGATGGAATTTCACTTCAACCAAATGCTGGCTCACAAGGTGAATTTGCTGGCCTCATGGCTGTAAGACAATTTCATAAAGCTAATGGAGAAGAAAATAGAGATATATGCTTAATCCCATCTTCAGCCCATGGAACCAATCCAGCTTCAGCTATAATGGCTGGCATGCAAGTGGTTGTGGTATCTTGTGATAAAAATGGAAATATTGATATTGACGATCTTAAAAATAAAGCACAAGAAAATAAAGAAAACCTTGCAGCAATGATGATCACATACCCATCAACACATGGAGTTTTTGAAAAAGAAATAAAACAAGCATGTGAAATAATTCATAAAAATGGTGGGCAAGTCTATGTAGATGGAGCAAACTTGAATGCTTTAATAGGCCTTGTTTCTCTCACTGAAATTGGAGCAGATGTAAGCCATCTTAACCTGCATAAAACTTTTTGTATTCCCCATGGAGGAGGAGGACCGGGAATTGGACCAGTAGCAGTAAAGAAACATTTAATTCCATTTTTACCAAATAATACTTTAACTGGAAATAATGCTATTTCTGCTACTACATTTGGAAGTGCAGGAATTCTACCTATCTCATGGTCTTATATTGCTATGATGGGAGAAAGCGGATTAAGAGAGGCTACCAAAACAGCTGTTCTTTCAGCAAATTATATAGCAAAAAAGTTGAAGCCATATTACCCCATTCTCTTTTCTGATGAAAAGGGTTTGGTGGCACATGAATGTATTCTTGATATTAATCAAATTACCTCTGAAACAAATATATCAAATGAAGATATATCTAAAAGATTAATAGATTATGGCTTCCATGCTCCGACAATGTCATGGCCCGTTCCTAATACTCTGATGGTAGAGCCAACCGAATCTGAACCAATTTCAGAACTTGATAGATTTTGTGATGCAATGATTTCAATTTCAAAAGAAATAGAAGAGGTAAAAAATGGAAATTGGTCTAAAGAAGATAATCCTTTGGTAAATGCACCACACACAGTTGAAACATTAACTCAAGAAAAGTGGGTCCATCCTTATTCTAGACAAATTGCTCTAGCTAATTTATCGGAGAAAACTAATAAGTATTTTCCACCAGTCAGTAGAATAGACAATGTTTATGGTGATAGAAATTTAGTATGCAGTTGTCCACCGATGGAAACATATGAACTTGAAAAGACTTAATTGTGAAGAGATAATTTAAAAACTCTAGATTGATTTATTATAATAAATCTAAAGTTGACTTATGCGACAATAAATTTGAACTACCTTTTTGGGAATTTTTTTATATCAAATAGTTTGATTAATAAAAATAATTATCAATGAGTTAAAGAATTGAAAGATTATATAATTTGTTGATTGACCTTTAAAAGACGGTATCTACCTCCACGATGATTATGATGATTTTTGTTAATCACTTCAATTAAGGTACAACTTAAATGTGATATTTCTATTCCAATTGATTTATCTGGCTCAATTTCCAATATATGGGATAGAATAGCTCTAATTGTTCCAGCATGAGTAATTAAAACAACTGAATTTTTATTCTCAAAATTGAAATTATCTATAAAATTAGCAACACGTTTGCACTGATCTAAATAACTATCCCCATTGGGAGGACAAATTTCTGGGCATATAAAGGAGAAATTATGTTGGCTTTTATTATGTTTTAATTCTTCCCAAACATCAGATATTCTTTTTCCTGCCCAATCACCAAAGTTTTGCTCAACCAAATCTTTAGCTTCTGTTATATCTTCAAAATTAACAAATTTTGATAATGCTTTTGCAGTTTGGATTGTTCTTTTTAATGGGCTTACATAACAAGAGCTAGCTTCAGGGATATAATTTGCTAGTTTTTGAATGTGATCTAAGTTTATTAAAGCACTAGGATTATTTTTAGGTATATATCCATCTACTTTTTTAACTGGTGCATGTCTAACTAATATTAATGTTTTATTTTTGTTCAAATTAAACCACTTAAATAAATTACTAAACCAAATAAAAATGCTAATTCTGAAAGGAACGCAGTTGCACCTAAAACATCACCTGTAATTCCATCTAATTTTTGTCTAGACATTCTTCCTATAAAAAAAACAACAATTATCATCAAAATAGTCCCCGATAAAATAGCAAGGAATGGTAAATAAGAAAATACTGGAACGAACCAAATTAAACTTGCGAAGAGTATTTTTTTTGTAGAAACAGTCTCTATTATACTTCCAGTTTTTGCTAAACTTGAAGTATAATATAAATTCCTCATAAAGATGATAGCTAATTTTCCTGAAGCAAAACCAATACTTAATATAATTAATAAAGAGTATCCCAAATCAACTAAACAAATCAATAAACCTAAACGTATTAAAAGCCCCAAAGTTAATGCTGCTGTTCCATAAGTTCCAAGTCGACTATCGTGCATAATCTCATTTATCTTTTTGGGTGTTCCACCGGCACCAAACCCATCGGCCATATCAGCTAGGCCATCTTCATGGAAAGCTCCAGTTATAAGAACGCTAATAGCTATTGCTATTACACAAGATAAATATGTTGGTACGTTAATTAAAATTAAAAGCTCACCTAGAATACCTGACAGAATGCCAATCAAGAACCCTACTAATGGAAAGGACCATGCAGCTCTTGTTAAATTAGGTGCTTTATCTGAAAAAAAAGGCCAATTTATTGGTATCCTTGTGAAAAACATAATAGAAGCGAATACATCTACTAAATACTTATTTTGATAATAGTCTTTCACGAATAATTTTTGTTAGTTACATTGGCATCAGAAAATGTTGACATACCATTATGCGTTACAAGAGCAGATTTTAAAATAAGAGATGCTATTGCAGCCCCACTACCCTCTCCAAGTCTTAAATTTAAATCTAAGATTGGTTCTTTTTTTAGATACGATAATATCTTTAAATGACCAGGTTCTGTTGATAAATGTGATATTAAACAATGATCTAGAAGATTTTTATCAAAAAGGATTAAAGAAGAAGCTGCAGCTGTACAAATAAAACCATCTAAAAGTACAGGAACAGACTTTAATCTTGCAGAAATTATTGAGCCAGCAATTGCTGCAATTTCTCTACCACCAAAACATGATAGTATTTTCAGAGTGCTTGTGAATTTTGAGCCATGAAGCTTAAGCGCACTTTTAATTAAAGATATTTTGGAAGCTAATTGTTTTTTATTCAGGCCAGTACCAATACCTGTCATGCTTTCAACAGATTCATCAAAGAGAGCACATGATATAGCTGAAGCAGATGTCGTATTAGAAATACCCATCTCTCCTAAAACCAGTAAATCACAATTTGGAGGCACTGAGTCAAAACCAATTTGCATTGCAGAAATTACATCTTCTTCATCCATTGCTAAATTTTCTGAAAAATCTCTTGTTGGTTTTTCTAAATCCAATGGAATTACTGTCAATTTCAGATCAGCTAAATCACATAACTGATTTATTGCAGCACCACCTTTTTTATAGTTTTCAACCATCTG
>Ga0209036_1001296_pt1 | contig 10628 bp, 9 predicted proteins | sample MarorgKNORR_S2LV_3_FD_188222 | JGI IMG/M metagenome (GOLD analysis project Ga0209036, IMG submission 188222) | Marine microbial communities from the Southern Atlantic Ocean, analyzing organic carbon cycling - DCM_A/KNORR_S2/LV (SPAdes) (version 2) | ecosystem: Environmental > Aquatic > Marine >... | reverse complement strand
TTCTCATTATGTCTAAATGCTCAGTTAATGCCTCAAAAGATACAGCTAGTTCATATACAAGAGTTACTAATGCGCCTAATACTAAACATAGATGAATACCAAAAAACAAAGCAGAGATGATGCTGTTATTTATCAACAAAAATAATAGGCTTGTGCACAGAGCTATCCCTCCAAAAAGAGATAAGTAAAGTGTGTATCGTAATAATTTAAGTCTTTTTTCATAATGCAAGATATGAAAAGAATATTCACTTTTACTTTTAAATTTTAATTTATTTGTTTCAATATTAGATCTAGAGTCTCTTATTAATTTTGCAAGGGTAGCATACCTAGCTATAACTAATGTAATATAAATAGTACAAGCAAAGAACATTGTTCCTAACATATTACTAGTAATTAATAACTGGTGATTTATTAAGTTCATTATTAAAAAATAAGAGATATTTACTTAAATTACTACCTCAAAACCTTCAAACTGTGGGTGATCTAAATATACTGTTTTATGTCCACCTGCATTTTTATGTGCCATCCTAAAAGCTTCAGATTTAGTCCAATTTATAAAATCTTGCTTTGAACCCCACTCACTATGCGAAGCGTATAGTGTATATTTTTCATTAGACTCACTTTTAATTAAATTAAATTTCTTAAAACCAGGAACATCGTTTAAATGAGAATCTCTATTCTTCCAAATATCTTCAAAATTTTTTTCCTCACCTAATTTTACTTTAAATCTATTCATTGCAATAAACATTGATAATCCTCTACAAATTATTCAGATACAATAATTCTGGTATTTGCTCCAATGGCAATAGTTACTCGAGAACCAATAGGTATTTGCTCTTCACCTGACTGAACAATAGAAATGTCATCATCAGTATCATCAACATCCACAACATACTGAAAGCCTGTATGATCCCCCAACTTGGATCCTGCAACATAACCGACTATAGCTCCACCAATAGTACCTACAACAGCAGCTGCATCTCTGCAATCGTCATCTAAAATACCCTCTCCACATCCAACAACAAAACCTATTAAACCACCAGTGAGAGCTCCTAAACCGGTGCTTTCCCCAGTTATTTTTACTGGTTCAGCAGCAACAAGCGTGCCATACTTAACTGTATTGATTTTTTGTGTGTCTGATTTATTGACTCCAGTATTAAAACCACCACAAGCTGAAATAAATACAAAAAGAGATAAAAAGATTAATTTAGACAGTCCTGTCATATTCAACAAATTTTTTAAGTGAATTAGTGAGAAAATCTTCATAATTATCAATATTATAAATTAAATTTTCATTAATATCCAAATATTTTGGATCTAACATAAAGTCATATGAAGGTTCAAAAAAGAAAGGTATTGAAATACGTTCTTCTTGATTAAAAAGCACTCTGTGGTTAGTTGCTTTCATTCTACCATTTGTTAAATATTCTAATGCCAACCCTGTATTGATTACAAAAGCATTAGGATCATGGGGAACATCATGCCATCGAAGCGAGTGTCTATTTTGAACTTGCAAACCACCTTTTTTATCTTGATATAAAATAGTCATTATACCACTGTCAACATGAGTCTCACAACCTAAAGCAACGCCATCTTGCGAGGAAACTTCAACAGGTTTATCCTGTTTGGGATAGTAGTTAAATCTTAAAGTAGAAAGTGTCTTTGGTCTTTGAAATGCTCGATCAGCGATAGATAAATTAGAGGAGAATGAAGATATAATAGTTTTAAATATAATCATTCCAAGGTTATGAAGATCATCAAAATAGTTATTTATAGTAGCTTGCCAGGATGGATCTAAAAAAGTCATATCATGATTTACCTCAAATTTTTCTTTTTTTAATAAATCAGCCATATCTTGCTTTAAAAGAGGGTCTCCTATATCTAATCCCTCTTTACCATTAACTGAGCTAGGAAAATATCCTCTATAAACTGTATTTGTATTAGGATTCCATTTTTTTGGGGCAATTTTAAGTTTATCTTCTTCCGGTAAATAAAAAAATTTTTTACAAGTTTTTAAAAGATTATTAATTTTAGAAATTGGAATACCATGATTTGTTACCGTAAAAAAACCGATATCTTCAGATGCTTCTTTAATACTTTTTGCTATTTGTTTAGCAGCATCACTATTTAAGTCTTTGCTAATAATTTCAGATAGATCAATATTTGGAATATAATTATTCTGCATCACCAATTTTAAAATAAAGCTTTTTGATATACTTTTGTTTTCTTTTTATAGGAAGTTCATAAAATTCATCAATAGAAATAGGCTCTCCTATTTTTTTTTGATTATCACTAAGTTCAGCAATTATTGATTCATAATAATTGGCCCATTCAGCGTTAGTTTTTGGTAGTTGTTGCTGTTCTTCCATTTATTTTAATCCTAACTTTTTATAGAAAAGATTTACAGTATAAAATAAATCTTCATTTTCATTATTTTTAATTTGGATAGACCTAGAACTTTTCATTTTAATTATTTTTTCTTGTGTCATTTGAATAAGATTATCTAATATTTTTTGACTAGCTTTTTTAAAAGTAATATCAATAAAGTTTCTTTTGATATTTATTTTAGATATTCCTAATGTTAAAGATTTTATTTTAATTGTAAGTAAATTAAATAAATTAGTTACTTCAGCAGGATAATTGCCATAACGATCATATATTTCATCTAAAACACTTTTCAATTCTTGAATATTTTTTGAATTAGTAAATTTTCGATAAATAATCAATCTAGAGATATCATCTGATATATAGGTCTTTGGTATGTAATACTCAAAAAATGCATCAAATTCAAATTCTTCATAATCATCCTCTATTTCTGAATTATTATTTTTTTGTCTTTCAACTTCTTCTTTTAACATGCTTTGATAAAGTTCAATACCGATGTCTTTTACGTGCCCACTTTGTTCATCACCAAGTAAGTTACCAGCGCCACGTATTTCTAAATCTTCATTTGCTAACTGAAAATTAGACCCTAAATTTTCATAGTTAGCTAAAACTTGAAGTTTCTTTAGAGCAGTTTTGTTGATTAATTTTTCACTATCATGAAATAAATAGGCGTAAGCTCTTTTATTTGATCGACCTACTCTTCCTCTTAATTGATATAATTGAGATAAGCCAAATAAGTTAGAGTTAAAGATTATAAGAGTATTAGCATTTTTAATATCTATTCCTGATTCAATAATATTAGTAGATATAAGGCACTGAATTTCCCCTTTAGTAAAAGATATAAATACATCTTCAATGTCTTTTTCTTTCATTTTACTGTGACCAACACCATAGGAGAGTTCAATATTTAATTTTTTAATTTCACTTTCTACAAAAGGGATATGACTTATTCTAGGAACAACAATAAAGATTTGACCATCTCTCTCTAATTCATTCTTAATTGCAGACAAAAGAGCAACAGATTCATACTTTTGAACATAGGTTCTAATACTTATTCTATTTGATGGGGGTGTTCCAATTATACTTAAATCTTTTAATCCTAATAAAGACATTTGAAGTGTTCTTGGTATGGGTGTGGCTGATAAAGAAAACAAATGAATATTTGGATATTTATTAATTAAATATTCTTTCTGATCTACACCAAATTTCTGTTCTTCATCTATTACTAGCGTACCTAAATTATTAAATTCAATATCTTTTTTAAAAAGACTATGTGTTGCAATAAGCACTTGAACATCTCCTGATTTTAATGAAAGCAGAATTTCTTTTTTATCTTTGGCCGAAGTAAACCTAGATAGAGATGCAACTTTAATATTAAAAATTGAGAATCTCTCATTAAAAGTATTGGAATGCTGCATTGCAAGTAAAGTTGTTGGCACAACGATTACAAATTGAAAACCTGACAAATATGTTGCGCAGGCTATTCTTAATGCTACTTCTGTTTTACCAAAACCAACATCACCACATATTAGGCGATTAGCTGGCTTCTCTAGTCTTAAGTCATTTAAGGATTGTTCTATAGAATTTAATTGATCTTCTGTTTCAACAAATGGAAATTGTTTATTAAACTTTTCAAGATCAGAGTTATTATATTGAAATTCTTTAATATTTATAGTCGATCTCTTAGCTGCATTTTTTAATAACTTATTGGCAAGAAATTTAATTTTTTTCTTAACTGATGTTTTTCTTAACAACCAGTCATTTGTGCCTAATTTATCAAGAAGAAGGCTGCTGTCATCAAAACCGTACCTTGTAATAAAATTTAAATTTTCAATTGGCAATAAAAGCTTATCGTTACCTCGATAAATTAATCGAATAAATTCTCTTATACGGTTACTAACTTCAATATTATCAATGGAAACAAATCTTCCAATACCGTGCTTTTGGTGAACGACCGCATCTCCTAAGGAAAGGTCATTAAAATTTATAATTGTATCTAGGTTTGTTTTTTTGGTTGAATAAGAATTTTTGTTTAAATGTATAATTCCATCAAATAAATAATCTTTAGATATTACAGTCTTATTAAAATAAAAGTTTCCACCATATTTAGTATTTATTTTAAGCTTTTGATGGAATTCTTTTTCAATTGGAGCAGGATTATTACCAGTATGAAAATAAATAGAATTACTCATCTTAGACAAATCATCTAAAGAGGTATTAGATGTAATTTTTAATGATTTCGGCGAACTAGATGAAATATTCGTGAATTTAAAATTTTTAATTTTATCTTCATCTAAATAGTAATTTGAAAAAGGTGTCTCAGGGTTGATTTGATTATAAATAGCTTTAAGAGAATTTAGTTTTTCTTTTAATATTATATCACTTCTATTAATCGTATATATTTCATATCCAGTTATAATATCTTCTAAGTAACTATTGTTTGTATTTGGTTCTAAGGCTTCAATATTAGGATTAATAATCACAACATTTTCTTTCTCTTCTTTATAAGTAAGTTGTGTTTGTGGATTGAATTCTTTTATAGACTCAATCATGTTATCAAAAAAAGAAATTCGATATGGATTATTATTGTTGTTGTAGATATCTAAGATATCTCCTCTAAGTGAAAATTCGAGTTTATTATAAGCATTTGCTTGATTTGAATGATTAAATTCGATTAATTTATTTAGTATTAAATTTGAGTCGATTATTTGATTCTTAGAAAGAAATAGAAAATGATCTACATCATTTTTAATTTGAAATTTTTTTAGTAAGTTATTACATGTTAAAATAATTATATCGTTATCAGTTAAGGCTCTTAGTTTATCTGATCTATCAAGTAAAATGTCTGATGCTGAGTTTTCAAAACTAAAAGGAAGAGAGTCATGAGCTGGAAAATAGCAAATTTTCTTTTGAGGATAGTGCAACTTAAGTATATTTTCATAATCAAGTGCTATTTTATCGTCCTCACACAATAAAATAGATTTCTTACTAAAATTGATATCCTGGTTTTCCAATACTATTTAGATAGATTTATAATTTTTAGGTATTTAACTTTATCCTCTTTAAAAGACTCATTAAAAAATACATCAAATATATATTGTGTTTCGTTCTTCAATAAATCATCTAAGAGATCAATTAGTTCAACATCGTTAGTATTTTCAAGTTTTATGTAAATTTTCTCAAAAATTACGTCTAATTCTTTTATACCTAATGTTTGACATCGATATTTTAATTTTTTTAATTTATCTTCGTTACTTATCATGAGTGACAATAGTTTCGATTTCTTATATCAAAATGTAGACAAACTTAAAGGAATAGGTCCAAAGAAAGCGTCATATTTTAGAAACTTAAATATAAATGCAGTAATTGATGCATTTTACAATTTACCAAGTAGATCAATTGATCGCACCCAAGATATTAATTTTAAAAATCTAGAAAAAGGACAAACTATTACAACTTTAGTAAAAGTCAAAAAGCATCACTATCCTTTTAACCCTAAGTTACCCTATGTGATTGAATGCGTGAAGGGGTCTTTGATTATAAATATAATTTATTTTTCAATAAAAGGTAATTTTCTCAGAACCAAGTACCCTGAAGATAAAGAGTTAATAATCAGTGGGAAAGTTTCTTTTTATAAAAGTAATCTAAGTATTGCGCACCCTGATTATATAGAAGAAATTGAAAATGAGGATAAATTAAGAACATTTGAAAATATTTACCCTCTTACAAGAGGAATAACATTAAAAGATATAAGAATAATTTTAAAGGAAGCTAAAAATTATTTAGAAAACTTTGATGAATGGCTTAATAGTAATTTGATAAAAAAATATAATTTTTTATCCTTTAATGACTCACTCACAAAAATGCACTTTCCCTTAGTAAAAGAGGATATTGAAAATAGAGATTTATATAGAAAAAGACTAGCAGTTGATGAACTAGTTTCAAATTATTTTGCTATTAGATACTTAAAAGAAAAGACAAAAAAGAAAAATGAAAGCTTAAATCTAGACTTCATTTTACAACAAAGATTATTAGAAAAATTACCTTTTAAATTAACTGCAAATCAACAAGACGTTATCAATAATATAAATGACTTAAATAATACTCAGTATAGAGAAACAGTCTTATTACAAGGCGATGTTGGTTCAGGTAAAACTATCGTATCTTTATTAACAGCACTTCCATTTCTTCAAAAAGGTTTGCAAGTTGCCTATATGGCTCCTACTGAAATATTAGCCAATCAAATATATAATAATGTAATTAAATTTTTGAATAATGATGAGGTAAAACCTATTTTACTCACTGGTAGTACTAAAAACAAAGATGAGATTTATGATAAAATTAAAAAAAGTACTTATAATTTTATAATTGGTACGCATGCTATATTTCAAGAAAATTTATATTTCTCCGCTTTAGCTTATGTAATAATTGATGAACAACACAGATTTGGTGTTCAGCAAAGACTCTATTTAGCTGAAAAAGGTATAAATACTAATATTCTTTTAATGTCTGCTACGCCAATACCTAGGACATTAGCCTTAGCTCAGTACGGGGAAATAGAGCAAGTAATACTCAAAGAAAGACCAGCCTTTCAAAAACCTATTATCACTAAAGTATCAAATGTTGATAAAATTAAAGATATTGAAATTTTATTAAAAAAAAATATTTCAAACATATCGCAAGTATACTGGATATGTCCTTTAGTTGAGGCTTCAGAGACTCAACAATATAAAGATGTAGAAACTCGTTTTAAATCATTAAAAAAGATATTTGGCTCTGAAGTAGAAATGTTACATGGAAAAATTAAGAGTGATCAAAAAGAAAACATAATTCAAAATTTTCAAAATGGAAAAATAAAATTATTAGTTGCTACAACAGTAGTTGAAGTAGGTATAGATAATAAAAATGCAGATTATATAGTTATCGAAAATGCTGAAAAATTTGGATTATCTCAATTACATCAGTTAAGAGGAAGAGTTGGTAGGGGTAATAATCAAGGTTATTGTTTTGCTCTGTATGGCAAAGATATCCCAGATAATTCAATTGAGAGACTAAAAATATTTAAAGATAATTTAGATGGTTTTAAGTTATCTGAAAAAGATCTCGAATTAAGAGGGACTGGGGATATATTGGGATATCGTCAAAGTGGCGACTCCTTATTTAAATTTGTCAATGTTTATCAAGACCAAGAATTAATTATTGACTCACTTCAATATGTAAAAAAAATTATTGAAAATCAAGAATATGAAGATGAAAAATTTAAAAAAAATATATACAACCTATTATTATTTTTTAAACAACAAGAGGCTATAAAATTGTTATTTAGTTAATTTTTTAACTTTTTTCTTCTTAGGAAGAGCTTTTTTAATTTCTGGAGCCTTTGGAGTAACCAATCCAGCAGAAATAATGTATTTAATTGCTTGATCAACAGACATATCAAGTTTGATGCATTTAGATAAGGGAACAAACATTAAAAAACCAGTTGTAGGATTAGGTGTGGATGGCATAAAAACATTAATCATTTTTTGATTTTTTCTTTTTGCTATCTCCCCTTTTGTTTCACTAGTTAAAAATGCAAGTGCATAAATATCTTTTTGAGGATATTCAATTAATACGACTTCTTTAAATGCATTGGATTGTGTAGTAGCGAAAGTATCAATTATTTGTTTTACAGTATTATAAATTGAATTTAACCCAGGTATTTTTGATAAAACAGCATCAACAACTCTATGATAAAGCTTACCAAAAAAACTTCCAGCAATAGCTCCTAAAATAGTAAAGAATAAAAAAGCAACTATTAAACCCACACCAGGTATTTCAGATGGAATGCCAAATTTATTTAAAGGGATGAAAGGTCTAAAGATTTTATCAGCAATACCAACGACAACCCAAGCGACATAAATAGACAATGCCAAAGGTGCAACAATTAAAATACCACTAATAAAATGATTTTGTATTTTTTTCATTTGAAACTATTTTTTTATATTATCTTCAAATTCAAAAACATTTTTATCATTGATTTCAAATGATACTTTTATTGATAGGTCCTGAACATCAGGGTTATTTTCAATAAATTGATTAAGTTCTTGTTGTGAACTAATTCCAAGTCTTTTTAAAAATTTTCTTACCTTGAGTTGTGTCTCATCATCCATATTTCTCATAATATGGTTTTTTTTTCATATTTGAAGAGTTTTAACAAATCAAATACTATAAATAATGGTCAGAATAGTTTTTAACTCTAAAATTGTTGTAGATATACCAATTACGACAATTAATCTTGCTAAGAACGATAGTAATTTATTTCCTTTATATTTTTGGGAACTTCTCCATACACCAATACAAGATGTAAAATAGTAAATAAGATTCAGAACTAGGTACATTGAAAATGAATATATAAATTTTTGAATATGTATCTTTGTAACTAATAAAAGCGGTGCTGATATTAAGAAATTTACTAAAACATAATAAATCCAATAGCTTTTATAAAGGGGTAGATTACCTTTAAATAGCTCTATTAAATTTTTTTCAACTCTAACTATATAACTCACAAACATTAACTATCATTATTCAATTACATTGTAATCTTTTAAATAGAGATTTGCGTCAAATTTTCTAGATTTAATTTCAAATATTACAGGGATATTATTTAATTCATTGTTGTAATAAGTCATTCTTATTAGTTTGAGATTGTTTTTTTTATTTTCTTTTAATAGACCTTTAAAAAATGGAAAAGTTAAATCTAATATACTTACCTCACCACTATAAATACTGGGATTGTTCTTTTGTAAAATATCATTTTCTTTAGAACTTTTAAGAAGCTCATAAATATTGAGACCATCTATAATTATTCTATCTGAGTCTTTATTATACAGGATATATTGAGTTAACTGAGATATAGGATCAGTAAAATATTGATGTTCGGTAATTCTATTATTTTGAAGTTCTATTTGATCAGAACTTAATTCTTTTGATATATCAAGTTTTGTGATCAAACCATTTTTACTGAAGAAAATATTTTCATACCTGTCTTGTTTCGTACTTTTAGTTTTACTAATATATTTTTCAGGTCTTAGATGATTATTTTCAATATTACCAGTAATGTTAGTGACTGACTCATAATTATAAATTTTATCAGTAAGTCCAAAACTCTTAATAATAAAATTGATTTCATATTTATTTTCTTCAAGTTTAATAATCCAATTAAGATCTGCTAAATGTATAGATTGCCAGTCTATTTCATATTTAAGATTAATTACTTTAGAGTTAAGGTAATATGGATATATTAATAAAATTATTATGAAAAATATGCGCATTAATAAAACTGTATATAAAAATACTTCTCAACAAGAATATAACATAATTATTGATGTAAGAACTCCTTTAGAATTCAAAGAGGACCATATTCCAAATTCAATCAATTATCCTGTTTTAACTAACAAACAACGACATGAAATAGGTATTGAATATAAAGAAAATTCATTTTTAGCAAAAAAAGTGGGTGCTAGTATAATTAGCTTAAATATTTCTAAAATTATCAATAAAATTAAATTTGATAAGAAACAAAAAATATTAATTTATTGTTGGAGGGGTGGTTTAAGGTCTCTTAGTTTATATTTAGTTCTTAAACAAATTGGATATGACGTCATACTTCTTGATGGTGGTTATAAAAATTATAGAAGATTTGTTGTAAAATTTTTTGAAACAAGTTGTGAAAAATATAAATTTAATCAAATCATGGGAGTTACTGGAGTTGGTAAAACATTATTTATTAAAGAGTTATCAAAAAATTATCAGGTAATAGATTTTGAGGGGTTAGCAAATCACAAAGGATCAATATTAGGAAATATTCCTAATAAAAATCAACCCTCACAAAAATACTTCGAGACTTTGATATACGAGAAACTAAACTCATTTAACTCCAAAAAAAATATATGGGTAGAAGCTGAAAGTATAAAAGTGGGTAAATTAAGTATACCCAGTAAAATTTGGAAAAATATGCCATTAGGTAAGAATGTAAAAGTTATTAGTAGTTTAGAGGAACGTGTCAGATTTATACTCAAAGATTATAAATATTTCACAAATACTCCTACACTAATGAAAGAAGCATTAAAGGTATTAAAAAAAATAATTCCAAAAGAAGAATTTTTAATGATAGAGGAGAATTTAAAAAAGAAAGAATACTTTAAGTTTGTAAAGTCTTTAATTGAGTATCACTATGATAGAGTTTACAAAAAGACAAGAGC
>Ga0209036_1001295_pt1 | contig 10631 bp, 9 predicted proteins | sample MarorgKNORR_S2LV_3_FD_188222 | JGI IMG/M metagenome (GOLD analysis project Ga0209036, IMG submission 188222) | Marine microbial communities from the Southern Atlantic Ocean, analyzing organic carbon cycling - DCM_A/KNORR_S2/LV (SPAdes) (version 2) | ecosystem: Environmental > Aquatic > Marine >... | reverse complement strand
CCTCGATTTCGTCGCCTGTCGATAGTTGCAACAGGTAAAGGTTCAGGTCATCTGCGGAAACCTTGATTTTCAGCATTCCTTTCAAGGCAATTTCGCCGTCCTTGTCTCGGGTAATTTTCCATGAACCGTCATCAACGTATTTCGGGGCCAACCCTGCCATTTCGCTGATGCCCGGAAGGACGCCGGTTGAGTTGCCGTATTGCTCCCGTTGCACGCCCATCATCTCCATGATTTTCAGGTGCAGGTTGCTGTTCGGTGTGTTCGGGTATTTCACAAACCGACCCGTCTTGATCTGCCCGCCTCCTCCACCACCAAGCACCAACGGCAGGTCGCTCACCGAGTGGTAATCCCCATGCTTGATTCCCGAACCGTACAGCACGATCGAATTGTCAAACACCGTCCCCTCGCCGTCCTCCAGTGATTTGAGTTTGTCGAGAAAGTAGCCGAACTGCTCCGTGTGCCATTGGTTGATCCGGTCGTAGCCGTCCAATCCGGATGAACGGTTTCGTGTCCTTACAAAATGTGACAAGGCATGCAACTCATCGTTCACCCCGATGAAGTCATAAACTGACCGACTCTCGGTGTGGGACATCATCAGCGTACTGACGCGCGTCATGTCCGTCCAGAACGCCAACGCAACCAAATCGAGCATCGCGCGCATCCGCTGGGCTAAATTCGTCGCTGCCGGAATGGGTTTAACCAGGCGCAATTTCGCGTCTCGTTCGGCATTGCTTTGATTTTGAAACTGCTCAATCTCCCGTTCGACGTCGCGAACGGATTGCAAATACTGCTCAAGCACCTGCTTGTCGCGCCGGCTTGCCTTTCGTGCGATCGACCGGTGGCTGTCCCTCACCTGATCCAGCACACTTGAAGTTTTGTCCCGGTAACTCCGGCTGTTGAGTCCGCGAAACAACTGGTTAAACACCAGCTCCGGCCTGTCCTCAACCGGCAACGCGCGACCTTCCGCGTCATAAGAGAGGAAATTCTCGGACGGATCATTCGCATCAAGGTAGGTGTCACTCCGAAGTGCAAGCGACTTGACCGGGGTCTCAACACCAACATGATCGGCGATGACCTGATCAAATGACTGCTGTTGCACGAGGCGCGACTGGCGCAACTCGCCGGTCATAAACGTCAGCGCCACGTTTTCATGCCCGCCATTGGCCCGTTGATCCGCATCAATGTTGCTTAGGATAACGATGTCGCCCTTGTTTTTCTCAATTGGCGAAAGAATTTTGGAAAGCTCGAAATCCGTCTCGGTTCCCCCTGTGATATCCCACGAACTCGGATTTACACCCGCGCCCTTAAATAGAACGCAAAGTCTCAGGTTACCCTGCCCGGTTGCCGGCTTCGCCTTGGCGTAACTGACCGCCGGCGACATGATATCCAACGATGGCAAAGCCAGTGCCGCCCCGATGCCGCGCAGGAACGTGCGCCTTGGAATGAGATAGGACTGCCTGCTCATGATTCGTCCTGTCGTTGATGAAATTGTTTACTCAAAACGATCTGTTCGATGAGTGTGTTCATTCTAAAGCTATTCGATTTTAACGCTTCACAAATTCGGTCCACCGCCGGCCGGTCGTGCGGCTCCAGCTTGCGGCCAAGCGCATAGGCAAACATTTGCCTCGCGATGTTTTGCACGATCTCGGCCCGGTATTCATCGAGCAGCACCCGCTTCATTTCCTTTGGCGTGGTAAATGTACCTCCGTTTGGGAACTCACCCCTGGCCTTGACCGGACGCTTGTTGCCGTACTGCTCCCGCCACTTTCCGTAGGGACCGAACTGCTCAAGGCCCAGTCCAATCGGGTCGATGTGCTTGTGGCAGCTCACACAAACCGCCTTGCTCGTGTGCGCCTTCAGGATTTCGGCCAGATCATCCAGTTTTTTGCCGTTCACCGTTTCGCTTTGGCTCAGCGCGGGTATGTTTTCCGGCGCGTGCATTTTTCGACCGATAATCTTGTCGAGCATCCAGACACCGCGCCGGATCGGATTGGTTTTCTCGGGGGGCGAAGTCAACCGCATGATGCCCACGGCCGTGATCACCCCGCCCCGTTGTTCGCTGTTCACTTTCAGCAGCCGGGGCGGATCATAAAAACGCTCCTGAATTCCCGGCGGCCGTTTCCGGCGCGCAGCCAGGATATCGTCGTGCCGATTCTCAAACGCATGCCCCTTGCCGGGTGTGCTAACCCCGGTGTAGTTGCTCTGGTACACCCAATCCGAGTCGATCAACTCCACTACGCTGCGGTCCGACTTCACCAACTCGTCAAAAAAGAACAGCAACTCATCGTAGACGCCGCGGTTCCAAGCCTCGTTCCGGTAAAATGCCCTGTTGTGCCAAAGATCACGGAAGCCAAGCCACTGGCCTGCGAAATTCTCCGACAACGCAATCCGCTTGGGCGATTGAAGCATCCGCTGCACTTGGCCAAGCAACACCTCGGCGTCGTACAGCTCGCCGCGCTTGGCCAAGCGGAACAGTTCCTCATCCGGCATACTGCCCCAGAGAAAATAGGACAGTCGCACGGCAAGTTCCTCGCCACTGACAGCGTAGGGAATCTCGCTGTCTCGGGCTTGTTCCATCCGGTAAAGGAACGCCGGTGACACAAGCGCCGTCTTCATCGCGTGCAACAGCGACTCCACCGGTGGGGATTCCCGGCGCTTGGCCAAGTACGCCTGCTGAACCAATTGCTCGTTGGCTTCGTTGCGATAACCTCGAAACGCCCGAAGCGTGAATCGTTGCAAAATCTCCCCTGCACGGGCTTGGCTTAATTCCTTCGGCTCATTTACAAACCCAAACACCCGTTCACGCGCCTCGGCCGACTGAACGAAGGATTGAAGCGCGTAGTCGTATGCCTGGGTTAACCTCAACACCGGCAGCTTGCCGCTGGCAAGTTGGTCGGCATCGTTGAAAAAACCGGACTCCCCGGGCACGTCGGGCGGCAAAACCGACTCGAGTGTGGAATCCAACAACGCCGGGAACTCCGGGCTGAACACATACGGGCGTTTCAGCGAAACATGGAGTAGATCCTCAAGCGTGTTGATCAGCTCATAACGGGACAATCGCCGAAGCGGTGTTGCGCCAATGTGCTCCGCACCGTTTCTGAGAATGTAATTATCCCGAAACCACCCCTGAACCAGCGCCCTCTGTTCAGTCGTCAGCGGCTTTTTTTTCGCCGGGGGCATCTCACCCATCCGGACCACCCGTTCAACCCGTAACCAAAGCGTTTGAATCTTCGAATCGGCGAGGGTTAACCCCGATGAAAGTTGCTCCAAGTCGATGCCACCTTTTCGTGTTTCCGCGTTGTGGCAGTCAAGGCAACGGTCATCGATCAGGCTGAGAACCGGCTCAATATCGACTGCCGGAAAAACAGACACTCCCGACGCGAATAACAGCAGGAGTGTCTGGGTAAAAATCTTCATCCCAAGCGCTTGGCCAAGCGGGGATTATTTTTTCAACTTGGCAAGTTGTTTGCGGAGGCGCTTGGCCTGTCGGCCTTCGAAAACCTGCCACACGGCGAGGCCGTTGCCGACCAGTTCCCACTCGTCGAATTCCCAGCCCACCTTTTTATTGCGGTCGATTTCAAAGATCTGCGGATTATTTTCGCCGGCATGACAGTTGCCGATGATGTAGTTGCCGTTTTTCAACTCCTGCAGCGCCGTCATCCAGCCCAACTCGATCTCTGTTCCCGGCACCTTGCCCTTGATCTCCCAGACGACCTTCTTGTCGGGTGACACCTCGATGACACTCTTGCCGGAGCCGGTCGCGATCAGCGTGTTGCCGTTCTTTAGACGAATGGCCCCGTAGCAACGAGTCTTCACGAGGTAATCCCAGACGATCTCCCCCTTGCGATTGTACTCGGTGACGACACCCGGATTTTCGGAGGTCACGAGATAATTCCCCTCCGGTGTGAACCGCGCCCAGCGGGTGTTTTCGCGGCCATCCTTTTTCATGTTGAACTGGTGGACAATCTTCCCCTTTTTGTTGACCTCAATGATGCGCCCAACACCGCTCTCCACGATGGAGGTGTTGCCGTTTTTCAGACGGGCGAATGCGTGAACATCAACGCGCTTGCCTTCGTTGCCGTTCATCTTCGCCGAGTCGTAGGTCCACACGACCTTTTTATCGAGAGTCATCTCGGTCAGCTTGGTCCACGTGTCGTGATACAAAATGTTGCCGTTGGGCAGAAGATGCACATCGTGATGCCCGGTGTGACCCCGCTCAGGCCCACCAGTCTTGTGCGACCAAATCACCTTTCCGTCACTCTCCGTAATTGCGAGGATGTTCTTTCCGTAGGAGGCACTCACCAGAACCAACCGCTCCGCGTTAACAGCGACCGAGACGAATATAAACGAAAACAAAGCAACTATGCGCAAACAGGTTTTCACGCAGAGAAATCTAGCGACTCGACCAAGTCGCGTCGAGCGTCTGTTGAGGGCGGAAAAGCAGAAAAAGAAGGTGGTGGGTCGGGTGGGACTCGAACCCACAGCCAACGGCTTAAAAGGCCGCTGCTCTACCATTGAGCTACCAACCCAACGTCCGGGTTTCCCCGGAGGGCGCGCAATTTAGTCATCCCATTTTACTGATGCAAGCACTTTGCTCGTCATCCTTCTTTTCTCCGGCAATACTTCCGATTACCCTCCGCGGCCACATGGAAACTCGCAGACTTGGCAATACGGATCTCGACCTCACTCCGGTCGGTTTTGGCACATGGGCCATCGGTGGCGGCGAATGGGGCATGGGCTGGGGACCGCAGGCGGAGAAGGACTCCATCGAGTCCATTCTTGAGGGACTCGAGGCCGGCATCAACTGGATCGACACCGCCCATGCCTACGGCTTTGGGCTGTCCGAGGAGGTTGTTGGAAAGGCGGTCAAGGAATGGGGCCAACCGGTCATTCTCGCCACCAAGTGCGGAGTGTTGCCGGATGAAAACAACTTTCCACGCCGCTTCGCCTCCCGCGAGACGATTATCGAGGAGGTCGAGGGATCGCTGCGCCGGCTGCAGGTCGATGCGATCGACCTGTACCAGCTCCACTGGCCCGAGCCGGACGAGAATGTCGAGGAAGCCTGGCAGACCCTGCTCGACCTGAAGCAGCATGGCAAAATCCTCTGGCCCGGTGTCAGCAACTATTCCCCCGCCCAACTCACCCGTGCCGCTGCGCTTGGCCCGGTCTCCTCGCTGCAGCCTCGCTACAGTATGCTCAACCGCCAAATCGAAGAGGAAGGGCAGATAGATTGGTGCCGCGACAACAACTGCGGCATCGTCTGCTACAGCCCGATGGAGAGCGGCCTGCTCACCGGCAAAGTCAACCGCGAGTGGATCGACAGTCTGCCGGAAAACGATTGGCGCCGACACAAGCCGGATCACCCGGTGGCCGCCCTGCTCCACCCGCCCAAGCTCGAGCCGTTCCTGCAACTTGTTGAGCAACTCAAGACGATCGCCGAGCCAAGTGGACATACGGTCTCGCAATTGGCCGTCGCCTGGGCGCTACGACGCCCAGAGGTCACCTCTGCCATCGTCGGTGCGAGACGCAAGGGCCAGATTGCCGAGACGGTACGTGCCGCCGAGTGGTCGCTTGGCCAAGCGGAACTCGACGCTGTCACCGCCGCGCTCGACACGTTCAGCCAAGCCACTGCCTGACCGCGCTTGGCCAAGCGCGAGCAAATTGCGACTAATATAGTCATTGCAATTCAGCCCCTTCGGGCTTATTTTCTCTGAAGTGACTCTCGCCATAACACTGCTGATCGTCGGGCTGGTGCTTCTCTTTGCAGAAATCCTGCTGCCCGGGATGGTGTTGGGAGCGTTGGCCCTGTTGTCCATCGGTGGCTCCGTAGCGGCCGCGTACATGAACACGGAATATGGGCACCTCTTTCTGGCCATCGCCCTGACGTCTGTCATTGGATTCACTTTTTGGTTCGTTTTGATTTTTCCAAATACTCGATTCGCCAAAACGCTGACGAGTCAGACCAGTGTAGGAGACCTCGGAATTGACCACTCTGAGTTACTCGATCAACAAGGGGAGGCATTCACTGATCTACGCCCTTCCGGTAAGGCGAACATTAACGACCAGCGGTTCGACGTGGTCACCGAGGGGGTTTTTTTGGAAAAAGGCGATCCGATCCGGGTCATCGCAATAGAGGGACAACGCGTTGTTGTCCGCAAAGCGTAATTTCAACACAACAAAAACATGACACAACAAATCATCGCACAATCAGAACCGAACGGAATGTTCATGCTGATTCTCTTCGGAATCGTCGGCCTAGTCCTACTCGTCGGCGCATTAATCGTCCTCAACTTCGGTATGACGTGGTTGCGCGCCCGCGTTTCGGGAGCGCCGGTCAAGTTTATCGAATTGATCGCACTGCAGTTGCGAAAAATTCCCGTCGGACGAATCGTTAATGCCCGTATCACAGCTGTGAAATCGGGCATCAATGTCACAATCGACGACCTTTCCACTCACTTTCTCGCAGGCGGAAACGTAGAGTGGATCATTGCCGCACTGATCAATGCCCAAAAAGCGAACATAGACCTTACGTTTGACCAGGCCTGTGCCATCGACCTCGCCACTAAAGGTACAAGCAAAAACGTGGTTGAGGCGGTACACACCTCGGTCAACCCGCAGGTGATCGACTGCCCCCCCACCTCCGGTTCCAAGCGCAGCATCGACGCCGTGGCCAAGGACGGTATCGTCATCAAGGCCCGAGCCCGCGTGACAGTTAGAACAAACCTCGCGAGCTTCGTTGGTGGTGCCACCGAGGACACCATCGTTGCCCGTGTGGGCGAGGGCATCGTCTCCTCGATCGGTTCCGAACAGAGCTACAAGGACGTGCTCGAGAATCCGGATCGAATTTCCAAGACCGTGTTGTCCAAGGGTCTCGACAGCAACACCGCTTTCGAAATTCTCTCGATCGACATCGCAGACGTCGATGTCGGTGAAAACGTCGGTGCAAAACTGCAGGCGGAACAGGCTGAGTCGAACAAGCTCGTTGCCCAGGCGCAGGCGGAAGTCCGCCGTGCAGCTGCGGTCGCGCAGGAGCAGGAGATGGTCGCCCGAGTGGCGGAGATGAAGGCAAAGGTCGTCGAGGCCGAGGCCCAGGTACCACTAGCCATGGCCGAGGCATTCCGCGACGGCAACCTCGGTATCATGGACTACTACCGCATGAAGAATCTCGCTGCCGACACAGACATGCGTAGCAAGATTGCGGGCGGCGGTGAAAGCTCCGGCTCAAGCGGGCCATCTCCCAGCCCCTCCAAGGGCTAACACAACTTGCTGTCCCAATTGACAGGTTTCATTTCCGACCAGCAGGAGTTTCCGCTCCTGCTGGGGGAATTGGATGCGGGCACCCTTTTTTATATCGTGGTGGGCTTGCTCGCCGCCATCTCCCATTGGATCACCAAGCGCAAGGAAGCGGCCAAGCAGGCAGAGTTTCTGGAGTCGGCTGAGGATCACGATTTCGAGGTGGATGGAGAGTCGCAGGAATCCTCCGGCGGCAGCTGGCTCGACAAACTCGAAAACATGGTCGAAGAGGCGGAGGCGCAGACGCATGTCGAAAAAAACACAAAGACGGATCTGCCACCTATCATTGCGGCACCGATTGAGGCCGGGGAACAAATCTTGCACAGCGAACCGGAACCACCGCCCGTTTTTCAACCGCCCCAGATGGAGGAACAACCTCAGGCGGCCAAGGTTGCCCCGGTTCGCCTCCAGCAATCGCCTGTTTACAATTCTCCGATTTACAGCGCCAACATAGGCCAGCAAATTGCCAACGATCTAAACGCCGCGAGGCAGGGTGTGGTCGCCTCCATCATCCTCAACCCGCCCAAGGCTCTTGAGGATCCCGAACAGGCCACCCGGTACTAATTATCATTCGCGCTGCTGGCACTGCGGACAGAAAAACGTCCCGCGCTTGGACTGCTCAGCCCGTACAATCTTGCTCCCGCAAGTTGGGCAAGCTTCCCCTTCCCTTCCGTACACCCGAAAGCGTTCACGTGACTGGGGCGCTTGGGTAGACGCACTTCCAAAGTAAAACAGGCCATCGCTTTTTCCTTCACCAGCAAAGTCCAGTTTCAATTTCAAGCCAAGCTCAACCTGCTTTTGCAGCGTATTTCGAATGGCCTGATGGAGCGCCTTCACCTTGCCCAAGGGCAATTTGGACGCCGCCTCAAACGGCGACACCCTGGCTAGATGAAGCACCTCGCACACGTAAATGTTGCCAAGCCCCGCGATGTGTCGCTGATCCATTAACCGGACCTTCACCGCCTGCCCCGTAATCGCTAACGCATCTCTCAACCGCTCAACCAAAAACTCGTCCGACAGTGCGTCAACCCCCAATTGATCAAGCGAATCGGTTTCCAATGTCACCCGGCCAAACGAACGTGGATCCCTGAAGACCAACCGCTTCCGCCCCAATCCAAGCACCGCCGCCGTGTGCCCCGGAAGCGGATCACCTGAATCCTGAACGAACAAACGCCCGGTCATGCCGAGATGAATGGTCAAATGAAAAGTCGTGCGCGATCGAGCCTTCGCCAAGTCCAACCACAGGAATTTGCCTTTCCGGCCCACACCCTTAATGGAGCATCCGGCAACTCCATTCTCCAATTGTTGCGGTGTCTCAGGCCGCACCACACGTGGCTTCAAAACCTGAAAGCCAGAAACCTGTTTGCCGACCAACAATGGTTCCAGATGACAACGCAGCACCTCGACCTCCGGTAACTCAGGCATGGCGCTTGGCTTTCGTCAGCGGAAAGGCGTTCGGGATATGGCGCACCTCGTTGACCTCGCCGTCAACGAGCAGCACCTCCACAATATCGAAACGAAATTTAACATTTGGATCGCGCAATTGCCGGACATACTCACGGGCGGCCTTGCTCAGCAATGACCGCTTGCGCTGATCCACCGCAGCAGCAGGGCGCGTCCAGCCACCCTCCGTGCGAGCCTTCACCTCCACGAAAATAAGGCAGTCGTCATCCCGAAAAACGAGGTCAATCTCACTGTCTTTGGTTTTGAAATTGGCCACCAAAAACTTCAACCCGACCGACTTCAGGTGGCGCTTGGCCGCCTCCTCACCCAACCGGCCGCGCCTCAAATGCTCCGGCTCTCTTTTCCCACCGAACAACTTTTTGATGAACTGAAACATCGCGTCCCCTCATTCGCTCACAACAGGTTTAGCTCCGCCTGCGGTTCCGGCTTGATCGGGGCGAAGCTGTGGCGATGTACCGGGCAAGGGCCCAGCTTGGCCAAGGCGTCCAGATGCTCCCGGGTGCCGTAGCCCTTGTGCGACGCAAATCCGTACCCGGGAAACTCGCGATCAAACTCCTCCATCATGCGATCCCGCGTGACCTTGGCAAAAATACTGGCCGCTCCGATCGAGTAGCTGAGTGAGTCGCCCTTGACGATCGCGGTTTGCGCTGGGCCAAGCGCCGGAACCGGTCGCCCATCGACCAACAGATGATCCGGCGCTTGGCCAAGCGCGGCCAAGGCCTCATGCATCGCCTTGTGGGTGGCCTGCAAAATGTTGATGCGGTCTATCTCCGCCGGCTCGACCACCGATAACCCGAATTCCACGCCATCAAATACATCCAACGCCTCGAATAATTTTGCCCGTTTTCTTGCGCTGAGTTTTTTGGAATCGTTGACATCGCACAGCGACTCCGGCAATCCCGCCTTGATCGCTGCGATGGAAAACACGGCGGCCGCCGCCACGACCGGCCCGGCCAACGGGCCCCGGCCGACTTCGTCCACCCCGGCGATTCGCTGGCAGCCCTTGGCCAGCCACTCCCGTTCATGGGTGAAACGATCCGGCTCCATGGTTACACGAACTTGCCGGGGTTGAGGATGTGGTTCGGATCGACCGCTTTCTTGAATGCGGCGTGAAGTCGGCGCACCTCCGCAGGCGCAGCCTGTTCCCACCACGGCAACCGGGCCACGCCGATACCGTGTTCGCCAGTGACCACGCCTCCCCACGCCAGCACCTGCCGAAACAGATCATCCAGCGCCGCGTCACTTCGCCTGACCTGTTCCGGGTCGGCCTCGTCCATCATCAGGTTGACGTGAATGTTCCCGTCTCCCGCATGGCCGAAACAGGCCACGCGGATACCGTGTTTCTTTTGCAGTTCAGCAGCAAACTTGAAAAGCGGCTCGAGCATACCCCGAGGCACGGCGATGTCGTTGTTGAGTTTTGTCAGGCCGGTGTCCCGCAGCGAATAGGAAAACTCACGACGCAACGCCCAGAATTTCTCGACGGCGACTTCCCCAAATCCTTTTTGGATGAACAACGGTGAGAATTCGCCGATGAGATTTTGCAACTCGCGCAGTTCGCTGCGGGTCGATTTTTCCTGCCCATCGATCTCGACAATCAAGTGCGCGTTGCAACCGTCGAACTGCCTGCTGCCGGTTCGCTCGCGGGCAGCCGCCAGCGTAAAGGCATCGGCAATCTCCAGCGCGGACGGCAGAAAACCGGCTTTGAAGATTCCCCGGATCGCCCGCGCTGCGTCACGCATCGACCGGAATCCCGCACCGACACACGCCCTGAACGGCGGCTTGGGCAGCAGCTTCAGCGTGGCCTCGGTAACGATTCCAAGCAGGCCCTCCGAGCCCACAAAAAAGCGGGCGAGGTCGAAGCCGGTTTTGTTCTT
>Ga0209036_1001294_pt1 | contig 10636 bp, 14 predicted proteins | sample MarorgKNORR_S2LV_3_FD_188222 | JGI IMG/M metagenome (GOLD analysis project Ga0209036, IMG submission 188222) | Marine microbial communities from the Southern Atlantic Ocean, analyzing organic carbon cycling - DCM_A/KNORR_S2/LV (SPAdes) (version 2) | ecosystem: Environmental > Aquatic > Marine >... | reverse complement strand
CACTCGTCAAGAGAACAGATTAAATTTGCTTAACAGAGACGGGAGTAAAATCCCGTCTCTAAGCATTTTTTTTAATTTAAAGGGTAAAATTATAATTTAAAAGGTGTAAATTTGACTAAATATATCATCAATAGATTTCTTCAGTTAGTTTTAGTTTTTTTTGTTTTTCTAGTTTCCTCATATTTATTATTTAACGCAATGCCAGGAGATGCATTTACAAGTCTCTTACTTAATCCTCAACTTCCACCTGATGCTTATGAAAAAACAATTGCACTATATGGTTTAGATAAACCATTAAGTGAGAGAGTTATTAAGTATGTACAAAACTTCTTTAAAGGAGACTTCGGTTTCTCTTACAGATATTACCCTAAGTCACCAATTGAATTAATAGCTGAGCGTTTACCTCGAACACTAATGCTTTTTGCACTTGTTAATATAATTAGTTTTTATACAGGTTTTTTAGTAGGTAAAATTTTAGCGTGGAGAAGAGGAAGTAAATCTGAAACGTGGCTGACACTAGCCTCAGTACTCTCATATACGGTATTCTACCCATGGTTTGCTTTGCTGATGCTATGGTTCTTTGGCTATAAAATGGGATGGTTTCCTATTGGGAAATTTTTATATCCTGAAAAATGGTATGACGCACCTTTTGATAGCGATGTGGTTTTTATGATGATGATTAAATTCACTGTAGTTGTGTCAATCATTCAATTTATTGCCTATTTATTTACAAGAAATATTGAATCTCTTTCTTTAAGAAGAAATGCAAGGCTACTTTCTCTAGTTCTTATATTTATAGGCAGTTATTTTTATTGGAACACAGGAGATGCTTTAATTAAAAAACCTTATGCTGCTGACATTTCATTTCATATGATTTTGCCAACTATAGTAGTAACAATTGTAGCTTTCGCAGGAACAGCTCTATTAACCAGAACAACTATGATGGAAGTTCTTAAGGAAGACTATATTCAAACTGCTAGAGCTAAAGGTTTAAGTCAAAAAAGAATAAGAGACAGACATGCTGCAAGAACAGCATTACTCCCAGTAGTTACATCGTTCATATTTACGATTGTTACGATTATTGATGGTTCAGTTTTGACAGAACAAATATTCTCATGGCCAGGAATGGGTCAATTACTACTTCAAGCTGTACTAAATGAAGATATACCTGTAGCAATGGCTGCATTCTCATTTGTTGGAATATTTGCATTGGTTGCTCATTTTGTTGCTGATATTTCTTATGCCTATTTGGATCCAAGAATAAGAATTAAAAGTCAGGGATAATTATGAATGATTCATTAAACGAAAAAGAAATTCAAAAAAAAGTAAGAAGAGAAGCTTTTAAAAGAAATTGGTTATTATTCAGACAAAGCACTCTGGGAATGATTGGCTTAGGTATTGTATTTTTCTTTTTTATATTAGCCATTCTTCAACCAATTCTATTTTTAACAGGTGTTTGGAATGAATCTGTATATCATCCAGTAGTTGGTTATGAAGAAATAAAAGTAAATTTACTTGTTGTTGAATGTCCTGATGAATATCCAACAGAAAAATATGAAAGTGTTGAAGATTGTCCAGGAGATGGAGAGATCACACAAAGACAGATTTATAATCCTAGTATCAATCCACAAGTAGGAGATATACATGAGGCATTACTGCAACCTTCTCCACCTTCATCTAGACATTTACTTGGAACAGACTCGCTAGGTAGAGATATCTTTTCTCAAATAATGGAAGGAAGTCAAGTTGCTTTTCTTCTCGGATTACTAAGCGCAATCATTGGAGTAAGTATTTCTACTATTTTAGGCACAATAGCGGCATTTTATGGTGGTCGTGTTGACGCATATTTAATGAGACAATCTGATTTAGTTTTAATGTTACCGAGCCTCCCATTATTGTTTATTATTTCAGCTTTTGCTGAACTTAAAATCTGGCACTTAGCAATTGTTTTAGGTGTCATCGGAGGATTGGGTGGATCAGTAATTACAATTAAATCTCAAGCATTACAAGTAAAAGTAAAACCTTTTGTTGATTCTGCAAGAATAACTGGTGGTTCTAATATGACGATACTGTTTTCACATATTTTACCAAACGTTGCTCCACTAGCTCTATTGTTTATGGTATTTAGTGTTACAGGAGCAATTGCATCAGAATCAATATTATCTTTCTTAGGTCTTCTTAATATTGAAATGAGTTGGGGTATCATGATTTATCTCTCACAGACAGACGGTTATATATTTTCAGGCATGGCTTATTGGTGGTTAATATTACCTGCTGGTTTAGCTGTAACATTTTTAGCTGGGGGTTTTTACTTAGTAGGTAGGGGACTTGATGATGTTTTCAATCCGAGGTTGAGAAAGAGATAAATTATGAGTAAAGATGTATTAGTTGTAAAAAATCTAAATATGCATTATGAAACTTTGGCTGGAGATGTCCATGCTGTTAAAAATGTCTCATTCTCAGTAAAAGAAGGGGAGTCATTTGGTTTAGTTGGAGAATCAGGCTGTGGAAAGACATCTGTTGCTATGTCTTTATTACAACTTCAAGCAGATAATGCAAAGATATCTAGTGGAAGTATAGTTCTTGACGGACAAGAAATGGTTGGATTAACTGAGTCAGAATTAAGAAAAGTAAGATGGGATGGAATTAGTATTGTTTTCCAAGGAGCTATGAATGCATGGAATCCTGTAGTAAAAATTGGAGAGCAAATAAGGGAAGCTATAAGAGAGCACTATCCAAATAACTCTAAAGATGAAAATACAGAAAAAATAAAAAAGTTATTTGATATTGTTGGCTTAGATCATTCAAACATGAATAGATTTCCTCATGAATTATCAGGAGGTATGAAACAAAGAGCAGTTATTGCCTTAGCTTTATCTTGTGATCCAAAAGTAGTTATAGCTGATGAACCAACAACGGCTTTGGATGTTGTCATTCAGGATCAGATACTTAAAGAAATTAAAAAAGTACAAGATCTATTGGGATTAAGTTTAATTTATATTTCGCATGATATTGCTGTAATAGCTGAAATGACTGATCAAATGGCAGTTATGTATGCTGGCTCTATTGTGGAAATTGGTCCAACTGATCAAGTATTTAGCAATCCTAAACATGCATACACAAAATTATTATTAGAGTCTACACCTTCAGTTGTCGGTGAAAAGAAAAAATTACGTTCCCTTGATGGAGAGCCGCCAAGTTTAATTGATGAAGTAGCTGGATGTTCTTTTGCCCCTAGGTGTCCTGATAGAGACACTTCTTGTAATCCTACGTTAGATATGGAACTCATTGAATCATCATCAGGACATTTTGTAGATATTTGTTGTTCGGAAGGTAAATAATGAACAAAAATGTTATTGAAGTAAAAAATCTTGAAAAATATTTTGAAGTAAATTCAGGATTTTTAAATAGAAATAAATCAATTGTTAAAGCAGTTGATAATATATCATTTGAAATCCCTCTTGGTGAAAGTTTAGGTTTAGTTGGCCAGAGTGGTTGTGGTAAAACTACTACAGCTAGATCTCTCTGTTTATTAGACCCAAAAACAAATGGTGAAGTTAAATTTTATAATACTGAAACAAAAGAGATGGATGATATTGATAACTTAGACGAAACTGATTTAAAAAAGTTCAGGAGAAACATACAGATGATCTTTCAAGACCCTTATGAATCGTTAAATCCAAGATGGACAATAAAAGATATAATATTAGAACCGTTAAACATACACAATATTGGAAGTTTAAATGATAGGGAAGAGGCAGTTAAAGAAATATTAACTACTGTTGGTTTAACACCTCCAGAAAATTACATGCCACGATATCCTCACGAATTATCTGGTGGACAGAGGCAAAGAGTATCAATTGCTAGAACATTAGTTATGAAGCCAAAATTTGTAGTTTGTGATGAACCAACTTCTATGCTTGATGTATCTATAAGAATATCCATAATGGATCTTATGCTTAATCTCGCAAAAGATTTAGAAGTTTCATATTTATATATAACTCATGATTTAGCTGTTGCAAGATACATGTGTAATAGAATTGCTGTTATGTTCAATGGCAAAATAGTTGAAATTGCTGAGACTGAAGAGTTGCTTAGAAACCCAGTACATCCTTATACCAAAAGACTGATTTCATCTATACCTGTCCCTGATCCACAGTATCAAAGACAGGAGTATGAATTAAATTATGACGAGTTAGATAAAATAATAAAAAATAATCCTGATGTTGATATGGTTGATATTGGTGGGAATCATTTTATTGCGACACATAATGTTAAGGACAGCCTTTATTGAAATTTAAAGATATATTTTTAATTCCTAATTTAGTAACTATAGCTAGATTATTAATTACAATTTATTTGTTTTTAAATCTTACTCCTAATCAATTTTCCATTACAAACTTAATTGTAATTATTGCAATAATCGGAATTAGTGATGCTGTAGATGGAATAGTGGCAAGAAAATTAAATCAAGTCTCTAAATTAGGAATTATCTTAGATCCTTTTACTGATCGTATTGTGTTTGTTATGCTTTTATTCTGGTTAATTGATTACTTTCCATTATGGTTTATTTACTCACTAATAATAAGAGAATTATTTACATTAATAGGGGCTCTTTATGTCTTAATTAAAAACAAAACAGTAACTGTATCTAACAAAGGAAAGTTGGGGACAACATTAATATTTATATCAATCTGCTTAACTATTCTAAATACTTCATTAAACCTTATGATTATTGATTATTTTACATATATTTCACTTATTTTTTACTATTATGTGGCATTAGAATATTTGTATAAATTAATATATAAAAATGAATAATGAAACAATACCATTCGAAGAATCTTTATTTGTAAACCAGAATAGTAAATATATACTTTCAATTTTAAATGAAGATGTAAAATCTTCATCCTGGCTATTAACAAATGGAATACACAAAATCGGAAGACTAGATGATAAAGAAATTATATTAGATGATGTAACAGTATCTAGAAATCATGGATATATATCTGTAGATGACAATGAATTAACAATAACTGATGAAGATTCAACAAATGGAATTTTTGTAAACGGCGAACTTACTAAAGAAAGTAATCTAACCTCTGGTACTAGAATTCAAATTGGTAAATTTTTCTTGATAGTATCATCAGTAGATAAAAAATGAATATAGGAAATGCTGTAAAACAGATTCAAAAAAAATATCCATCTGTTACTATCTCACGATTAAGATTTCTTGAAAAAGAAGGATTGATTGAACCTAAAAGATCAAAGGGAGGAACAAGAGAGTACACGTCAAAAGATATTGATAAAATTTTAAAAATTTTAAATCTGCAAGAAGATCAATTCTATTCTCTTAAAGCGATTAAAAATAATAAACAGTTATTATCTAATTCTTCTAATAAGAATCTTAAAATAGATGAATACTCTAAACACGATGCTTTAAAAAAATCAGGTCTTACACAAAATAATCTAGATGATTTAATTGAATTTAATTTCGAAAAAGAAAAAGAGAAATATAATCAAAATGATGTAAATAGGCTTTCTGCTTTTGCTTATTTCTATAATCTTGGATTATCAGCAAAGAATTTTTCTTTATTAAAATCTTTATCTGAAAGAGGAATAGGTTTCTTTGAATCTAATAATTCATTTATAGACATCGATGAACAAGATTTAGAAATAGCTATAAATAAATTTGCATTGATTATTGGGAGTTACATATTAGAAGATACTTAATCTTTTTTTTAATTGTTTTATTTTTTAATAATCAATCATTTGCTGAAGAGATATCTGAAGAACTATTAACTACAGACCACTATATATCTTACGATTTACAAAATGAATCTATTTTATTTTCAAAAAATAAAAATGAGAAAATATATCCTGCATCTCTAACTAAATTAATGACAGGAATAATTTTGCTTGATAAATATAATTTCAATGATTACATCACTACAAGATATCCTGAAAATTATGAATACGAAGGAAAAGTAGCATATATACCCGAAAATATAGATATTAGTGTAGAAAACCTTCTAGAACTATTATTAGTCTATTCAGCTAATGACGCCGCTTATATAGCAGCACTTGCAGTGTCTGAGAATTTAGAATCATTTATAACTTTAATGAACAACAAAGCAAAAGTTTTTGGAATGGATAATACAAATTTTAAGAATCCAGATGGAATAGATGAAGAAAATCATTATACAACTTTGAATGATCTTTTAAAATTATCTATTAAAGCGAGTGAAAATATTGAAATAATTTCTTTAGTAAGTAAGAAAAATTTCGTTTCAAATATATCAGGTGGAGAAAAGGTATATAACAATACAAATCTAATAATTGATGATGGATTTATTGGTTTAAAAACTGGATGGACTGATAAAGCAGGCCTTACATTTGTCGGATTAAATCAATCTAATGATCGAAATATAATAACTATAGTTAATAAATCTTATGTTGATGAAAAGAAATATTCACATTTTTCTGATACAAAACTATTGTATTTAACAAGTATAGAAACATTCGATAAATTCAATATTCTCAATGAAAATACTGATTTATACAATATAAGGAATAGTAATAATATAATCACAATCAAAAACAAAAGTATTTGGAGTGAATTCATGAATTTAGCAAAAAGAGAAAACTTAACATTATCAGGGATTAAAGATAACAAACTATCTTTTTCATATCTTAATTATTCTAAAGAATTTAATATTCAAGAAAGTGATTATAAAGTTAAATGGTTATTTTCACCCTTAAAAATATTTCAAATAAATGCAAATCAATAACAAATTTTTTTTTATATATACTTCTACTTTTTAAATATAACTTCTAATCTTTTTATATGAGTAAAAATATAAATGTAGAAGTTAACTCAATAAGGTTAGAAGAAAGTTCCGAAACACCGATATTACTTTTATTAGATCCTTCTACACAAAAAGTTCTACCTATATGGATAGGTACAATTGAAGCTGTGTCAATAGCTTACGCGCAAGAAGGAGTATTACACGATCGACCTCAAACTCATGACTTATTATTAAATATGGTTGAAGCGCTTGATGGCACAATTAATGAGGTAAACATATCGAATATAGAAGAAAATACTTATTTTGCTGATATTATTTTGAATACCATAAATGGTACAGTGACACTTTCTGCCAGACCTAGTGATGCTATAGCTTTAGCATTACGTTCAAATATACCTGTTACTGTAAATCAAGATGTCTTTGAAACTAATTCAATTGATTTGATAATTGATAATTCCAATGAAATTGAAGAATTTAAAGAATTTATTAAAGATATAAAACCTGAGGATTTTTCTTAAAACCTTGATATAAATATTATTCATAGTAGATTGTAATTATGCGACAGGGTTACACAGGTCCAGAAGTATGTAAAATAACTGGTATTAGTTATAGACAGTTAGATCATTGGACAACAACAAAACTTATAGAAGCCTCAATTAGAAATATTAAAGGATCTGGATTTCATAGAATATATTCATTTCAAGATATAGTCAAAGTCAAATTAGTTAACAAACTAAGAGAAGCAGGTGTAAGTCTTCAAAAAATAAGAATTGCCTTAAGTAATGTAAATGAAATATTAGGCAAAAATATGAAAATAACAGATATATCAATTTTTTCAGACGGACATTCTATATATGTAATAACTGATAACAATGAAATGTTAGATTTATTACGTAAAGGACAAGCTGTCTTCGGAATATCACTAGGGCCTGTACACACTGAAACGGAAGCTGAAATATTTTCACTATATCCTGAAAAAATTTCGGTAAATAATGCATGAAATTCGCTCATCCCTCTGAACAATTATTTTCAGAACATTTAGACTTATTTGATATCCCTTGGGTATATGAACCAACAAGCTTTCCACTTAAGTGGGGAAGTGGAGCAATAAAAAAAATGTTTACTCCTGACTTCTATTTACCATCATTAAATATTTATATAGAAATTACAACTATGAATCAAAAACTTATTACTAAAAAAAGAAATAAGATTAATCTTGCTAAGAAACTTTATCCGAACAATCATTTTAAGCTAATAAATGAAAAAGAATTTTATAATTTTTTGACTAAAGATAAGAAAAATTTAATTCAAGAAGCTATAGCTAGCTGACATTTCTAGTAAATTCTCAGGGTTTTTAATACCTATATCTTTACATATGTTTATTTCTTTAACAATATCTGTATTACTCATTAATCTATTATCAGTGTTTAAAGATATATTGAATCCCAGGTCTACTAAATCTTTAATAGGATGTGATTCGTAACTTTTATACATATTTGTATGTATATTAGAAGTTATACAGATTTCAAGTGGTATTTGTTTATCGCGAATTAATGAAGCAGTTTCACCCAGTTTATTATTTTCAAGATTTATATCTTCAATAATTCGTACACCATGGCCTATTCTTTTAGCACCATTTTCCAAAGCATCTTTTATTGATTCTACATTATCACCTTCACCAGCATGAATTGTTATATTAACTCCTGCATTTTTAACTTTTTTAAATGTTGAGCTGAATAAACTAGGCCTAAAATTTAATTCTGGTCCAGCAATATCAAATCCAATTATTAAATCTTTATATTTAACAGCGATTTCACCTACACTTTCTACATTTTTTAAATCATTCCTCATACCACATAAAATCAGCCCAGACTGTATTCCGTATAAATTTTCTGCTTGCTTAAAACCTGAATTTATTGACTCTAGAACATCTTTTATTGATAAGTTTTCATTTACAGAATATAGGGGAGCGTATCTACTTTCATAAAGATTTATCCCACAATTATGCATATCTTCAGCTGCTTCAAAAGCAATTCTTTCAAGATTTTCATATTTATTCATAAGTGCGGTCGTATGTATAAAAGCTTCAAGATAGTCTTCTAATGAATTAGATGAAGATCTATCAAAAAAAGAAGAAATATTTTCTATTTCTAACAATGGTTTATATGAATCATTTTTAGCTAACTCTAGAGCGGTAGAAGGCCTTAACCCACCATCTAAATGATCATGTAAGATAGCTTTATTCATAACGCAACATAATATATATTATACGACAAATAGAATTAAACATAAAATTAACTAATCTCACTAAGAACACTCTCCTTATGGGTTAATGGTAACCAATGTCCTGCGCCTCTCACTTCTTTTATAGTAATGTCAGTTCCAAGATTCTTTAGACGATCAGTCATTTTATCTGTTAATTTTACAGCAACATCTAATTCGCCATATAGAAATGTAACAGGTGTGGTTACTTTATTACGCCATTCATTACTTAATTCAATATTTAAATCAATATTTGAATACCAACAAATTGGTTGATATAAAGAATGCCCATTAAAATGTTTAATGTAATTGTCAATCGTATTATCATCAACAACCAACTTCCCTGTTTTCCCATGAGTAAATAAATTTTTCAATGATAAATCTGGATTTTCTACATTTGCAGATATATCCCTATAAGACAATCTAAAGAAAGACTCTAGATTTAAATCAATTTCTTTAGAAGATTTTTCTGGATCTTGAAATGAAGTAATATAGTGATCCCCAAGATTAAATTTTAATTTATTATAAATATGAGTACTAGGAAACTCATCGCCTCCACAAATTGATACAAATTTTTTTATATTAATATTACCTCTTGATATCACTGCCCAGCCAACTATTGATCCCCAGTCATGACCTACAATTGTTAATTCATTATCTAAATCTAATTCTTTTACTAATTCTTCAATATCTATTGCTAAAGACTCTATATTAAAATCGCTAACTAATGAATCCTTAATTTCTGATAATGGATAACCTCTTTGTTCAGGTACAGTTACTCTTTTATTATTTTTAATAAGTTCTTTTTTAATTTCATCCCAAAAATACATATTTGATGGAAATCCGTGTAATAAAAGAACATCACTCCCCTCACCTTCAATGGTGTGTGTTAATTTCATATAATTTTATTTTTTCTTAATATAACAATACTTAAACATAAAGCAAAAAAGAGCCACTGAATAGAATAGCTCATATGTGGCGGCTCATAACCTGTATTTAAAGGGGCACACTCAATACCAACACCACAATTTGAAGTTAAATGTACGTATTTATCTGATAAATCTATACTTTGATCACTTTCAATGAAGTTTTTATCAATACGAAAGATATATTCGGAACCTATACTGTCATCTTGTCCAACTGGTGATTTTATATCATAATTTAGTAAGAAACCTTCAAAACCATATCTAAAGTTTCCTATCTCGAAGCCAACATATTCTAAAGGTATCCAGCCATGATTTACAGTTATGTGAATATTGTTTTGATCTCTATAAATAGCAATAAGATGATAACCAGATTCTCCGTTATAGACTCTAGAACGGAGTTTGTAATAATCGACAAGATTAAATGACCCATTTAGTTTTATATATGTATCGCTTGGAGTTAGATTTATTTCGTCAATGCTTACTAGGTCTTGATTGACTTTATCATATGATTCGCTTTCATTAGTTTTGTATCTGCTGAATTGCCAATATGAAAGTATTAAAAAAATAATAACAATTATAAAACCAAAATAAAATAGATTTTTATGAGGTAAAGATTTTAATTTTTCCAATTAGCATCTC
>Ga0209036_1001292_pt1 | contig 10651 bp, 8 predicted proteins | sample MarorgKNORR_S2LV_3_FD_188222 | JGI IMG/M metagenome (GOLD analysis project Ga0209036, IMG submission 188222) | Marine microbial communities from the Southern Atlantic Ocean, analyzing organic carbon cycling - DCM_A/KNORR_S2/LV (SPAdes) (version 2) | ecosystem: Environmental > Aquatic > Marine >... | reverse complement strand
GAACCAGTTATTTTAAAAAAAAGTGATAAAACCGTAATCTCGGTGCCACAGCCGCCCGCAGCAACGCCGATGCATAGAAAAATTAGTGTTGCGCGTTCGAATAATAATTATACGATTCATGAGTTTGCGCAGTTAATACATATGAAGGTGAAGGATTATATTAAGCTGGAAAAGGGTTTGGTTGAACCAAATAATCAACAATTGTCAAAAATTAGAAAATATTTGAATATTAGGATATGAAACTAATTCTAAATTTGTTGTTAATATATAATGGCAAAATGTGCGGTAGGTTCTTGGACTGCAGCTTTTATTAAATGGTTAGATTTTCTAGGTGCTTTTTCATTTGCATTTTTCGGGTGTATTTTATGTGCAATCATTATGGTTAATCCATTTATGTTAATGACTCCACCAATAGCAATTGGAATGGCAATAGGATTTATTGTGGTGCCTGTATATTTTAAAGCACTATCATCAATGTTAATACAAGGAGGCATGCATAGTACTTGGTCTTTATTATATTGGACTGCTGTAATATATATATGTTTTATTGTTAGTTTTGGTGCAGTTTTAGTTTTAAAAGTAAGACCAGTTTTGCAAACGGTGTTAAATCCTGAAGCAATAAATCACTTAAAAGATTGTGTACTGTCAATTATATCAGGTAAAGCTGGAAATATGCTTGATTCGCAATTAAGTGCTGCAACAGCAAATGTAACTGGTCAATTAAATACTGCAACCGCAAATTTAGCAAATGCGGCTTCTCCAGCTGTTGCAGTACATAGTGTTGCTACAAATATGAATCCCGCAACTGGAAGAGTTGTATAAATATATTGTATAAGCCAAATGGTGAGATGTATAATAAAAATATTATAATATTTAATGGAAAATTTAGACTCGTGGTTAATAATTATACTTTTCTCAATTAGTATTTTGTTATCCTTGTATTTTTATAGAGATTATATATTTCAAATTGCCGAGACGACGGCGCATACGTCACTTGCATTAGAGTCCGATGATCATCCACATTACGCAACACCTTTAAGTCAGGTAAAAAAACATTCTAAAGATGAAGTTTTTCATGTTGCTGGACATAGGGTACCATATAATAAGGCTGAAAAAGTATGTTCACAGTATAATTCCAAATTGGCGAATTATGACCAATTGATTCATGCATATCAACATGGTGCGGAATGGTGTAATTATGGTTGGTCTCAAGATCAACTAGCACTATATCCAACTCAAAAAGGTACTTGGGAAAGTATTCAAAATGCAGAAAATGAAAAAGATAGAAATATGTGTGGGCATTATGGAATAAATGGTGGAAAATTTGATAGAAAAATGAAATTTGGCGTTAATTGTTATGGTGAAAGACCACCAGCACCAGAATCCGGTTTTGTTCATCCAGAATTACCAAAACCAAAAGAGGTTACAATTGTTAAAAAACGAGATAGACCAATTGATGATCTGGTGATTGTTCCTTACAACCGGGTTCGTTGGCAAAGAGATATGTATCCAGTAAGTTAAATTAGCCAGATACAATAAAATCATGAATACTATCATCAGAATCGGCCTCTTCTTCTGAAGACCACGAGTCATCCGAATCAATATCCTCGAATCCTCCAAAATGTGTATTCAACAATTCTTTAAACTCGTCCGCATAAATGTCGACTTGTTTATTCTCGTTGTGTCCAATAATGTATACATTACCAAAATATAAATCCTCGGCAATTGGAGGTGGAAGTTCGTTTTTATTCTCCCAACCAGCTTCTCCATCATTCCAAGCATAAACTCGTGCGATTTTATTTCCAAATGTGAAATCATGTTGCTTAATAAGTTTGCCATTTCCCTTGGAACGCTTATAACTTTTAGGAATATTTGTTGTTGATAATTCTTTATCAATATTTTCAATTGAATCCATTAGAAATTCAGAGAATCCTCCCGTGGATCGCAAACAAATCGCAGTTTTCTTAACAATAGCTTTAGACATTTTTATTATACCTTAATTTAATAACTCTTTATGTGTTCATTTTTTTGACAGACATCCGTCTATGCATGCGGCGACGGCGGCGACGCGCACTCCTCTTTCCACCTGTCCGATGGACACCTCGTCGCAAATCCGCGCGGCGCATCAGCGGGTTGTAGGCGAAAGTATCCGGCGATGAGAGGAAAGCCTGCATTCGCCATGACGCCTCCTCTTCTTTCGCCTTCTCTGCATCGTACGGCATGGCTCGCAATCCCATGACGCCATCGAGCTCTTGGTACGACCTGCGCGTCTCAGTCTCAACCTCGTTGAAGCGCTCCGGGAAGAGAAGGCGTTGATGTCGCCATAGGCGAGTCAGCACGGCGTACCAGGGCTCATTTTGCTCCCTCTCAAGCTGACGAAACATCTCCTTGCAGCATTGGGGCACGAATCCTTGGTCTCCCCAGTCATCGCCTAGTTCATCGATGGCGATATCCAGCTGGTTCTCGGCCCACCCAGGTAGCGTACCAGAAAGCGGTAGTGGCGGAAAGTTTTCCTGACGCGCAGGTACGAGCCTGCTGTAGCCTAGTGGATTGTTTCGCCATCTTAGAAGCGGTGTACGCTTTTCTTTCCATCTACGAACCAGCGCGTCGATCCATTTCTCATTGTCTTCCTTCTCAAGGTGATGAAACATAGGGTCAAACACATGATAGTCGAAGATTGACGTTGAATATTTTAAATCTTCGATTTGCAATTCAAGCTGGAACTCCGCCTCGGCGCTGTCGTCGCCGCTCGATATAGAGTGATGGCCATCACTCCATTCCCATGTACTGTTATCAGATATGGTTTCATTATCAGCTGCAAATGCCGCCACCGAGGCAGCATGGAGTGCATCAAGTTCATTCTGCAACTGTATTTGTTCATAAAGTTCTGATGCATCTTCAATATTTTCACCTAATTCCGGTAGTGTGGCGACGCCATCGCGATGCGGTGGTGGCGCATGCGGTGTTTCAGGTTCTTCTCTCCATTGACTCGCTGGTCCGTCCACAGGTACGTCGTCGTAACGACGTGGTGCTCGCCGTCGTCTTTTAGAACCGCCACGCATAGCAAACAATTTAGATTTATTATGTTTTCTTGTTTTCATTATTAATAATTATTTTTTAAAAATTGTTCTGTATATCTAATTACATCCAATGGAATATGATTTTGTAATACCATATATAGCCTATATTTATAACGCATTTCGATAGTAAGATTATGATATGATGTTTGTAATTTTTCATTATAAAACCAATAATCAGGATATCTACTTATAATATAGTTTTTAACAAATATGTTATCCCAATGTGGGTATACACGTCTTATATTATTTTCAATATCTTTCAATCTATAAATTGCTCCTTCTTGAAATGAAATGTTACGCGTTATAAGATATTTCATGACTTCGTCCTTCGTGAAGGTATGGTTTGTCATTATAAATTATTATGAAGAGATACTTAATTTCTATAAATGCTGAATACTTTTTTACTTTTATCGTAAGTTGCGATTTGTTTTGGACGTCCAGATGTGACGCTAGTAATATCATATAATTTATGATCTTTGGGATTTAGTAAATATTCTTTATTGTGAAATCTTTTAGGAATCCATTTCTTTTCAGGAATGCTAATCTTGTTGAGTTTAATTTCAGGAGTTTTATTTATAATACTGTTTTCAAGATGTTTTTCGAATACTGGATGATAAGAATTATTTTCAAATTCATAACATTTTATTGGTTTATGTAAATCACAGTCAATAGATGCTGATTTTAAACAATCTAAAAATTGTTCATTAATTTTCTTTTTTCTGTTTGCGGTTTCAATAATAATTTCATCTGATGTTTTAACATCGTCACTACTACGAATTGTTTCAAAAGAGGCTTTAAGTTTTTTATCTGATTCAATGTGTTTTAATAGATTTTTTCCAAAAACAGTGGCATATTTATATACAGTAACATTCCTTTGCTCTACTGGTAGAGCAATATGCGAGTTCATACGTTCAACCCTACCAATAACTTGGTCGATTCTTATTTCTGACCAATGATGTTCAACAACGTGTATTTGCCGTGCATTTTTAAGTGTAATGCCTTCAGCTCCCGATGCGGTTATAAAAAATGATTTAATTATTTTTCCGTCATAGTTATTTTTAAAAGGTAAAATGCTTCTTAAATCGGATGGAAGATCATCAAATTCACTATTGAAGATTTTTCTTATTAATTCTCTGTTTGCGTCATCTTTTGTTCCATATAAAACATATGATTTAAAAGGTATAAAACCATCTAAAGACCATTTTTTTGTTTTTTCGTCGTATTTTAAGTTAAATGGAGACCATCCGAATCTATTTAATATACTAAACATAGAATTTATACCTTCTCTATTTTTGAGATGACTATATACAACCGAAGTTCCTTCGCCATTTTCAATTCTATTTTTTATTAGCATATATTTTGGTGAACATTCCTGTATAGCTTCCATAGCTTCATTATCATTTGTTATGGTTGAAAGGTACGTATCAAATTTATTACTCATTTTCTCAAGTAATGTATCTTTGTTGTCTTTTGTAATTTTTTCATCAATATCTATTGATGGTGGATATACAAAATTACATAATGCTGCCGAACGAGCTCTATATGTATTTGTATTTTTACCATCATCTTCGAATATAGACTTCGTTTTTCTGTTGTTAGCGTCAATTATAATCTCTTTTAATCGTTCTTTTTCATATTGTATATACTGTGTAGTTGTCATTTCTAATTTATCAATAGGATTATATATCATTTTAGGAAAAGAATCGGCATTTTTTTTCGTATCACCATAATATGAAATCATGCCTGCAATCCTTCTCATAAATACTTCCTTGTTTATAATATTAACTCCTTTGATAAATGATTTATGAAAATCATTATCTGTTGGAAATAATATAGTTTCATCTACGTGAGCATCATCTAGGGTGGCACTGACTGGTCCACTAATTACATAATTTTTGAATTTGTTAATCCATTGTATGCAATTAGTTGGTGCTTTTGTATCTCTCATGATTTCATCATCTTTTATTTTGAATCCATATGTTGTGTTACATAGTTCAATATTAATTTTATTTTTTGAGTAGTCATATATATTTATAAATTCAAGATAAGGAAATTTTTTGAGATAATCTTTTAGAATTGCGTTATCTTTTTCATTTTTGTATGTAATTGTATATTTAAATATGGAAGTGTTACCTTTTAAAATATTAAATAATACAGAAAATTCGATTGGATGATTCATTACTGGTGTTCCGGATAAGAATATAAATCTTGCATTTTTAGCATCCATAAACAGTTCATATAATAATCTACCTCGTATGTGTGAATTCATATTTGTTGGGTCATTAATGTAATTTGTCATCATAGAAATGATATTGTGTGCTTCATCAACTATAACAAGACAATCATCCAATATCCTTGTTTTTTTCATTTTTTCCAAATGTTCTTTGTTAACTCCATTGTAATGTACTAGTGAGTATTGTTCGCTTATTTTATGTTTAATCTGATCTTTGATTTGTTTTTGAAATTTCTTGCTTAATTTCGAATAATTGGTCGATTTTGTTTTGTCTACTACCCATCCCCCATCTAAATCTTCTAAAGTTGTGTTTGGAATAATTTTGTCTAGTTCTGTTTTTGTTGTATCATTATATTTTTTAAAAACCCAATGTCTGCGTGGTGCTGTATAAATTTTGTCTGCGCATTTTTCTAATTCATGAATAAAATTATCTTTTAATGAACCAGGTAAAAATACAACAGTCTTTCTTTCTTGTTTAAGTCCTTCTGCTATTGAAATAGCAGAACATGTCTTACCTGAACCAAGTCCATGATAGAGTAATACACCATGGAAAGGTGTATCTGGACTAATATATGATTTAACAATTTTTTGATGTTCTAATAATTTGAGCGGCCCTGCTTCATGACTCGAGGTGTCGCCGCTGGCCTTGCGGAGGGAGTCATCTGTTATTTTACTAAAATTTTTAGAAGATAGTGGTGCCCAAATTACTTTTCTTTTTGTCATCCTATTAACTTTTAAAACATTATTAGTACACCTGTGAGAACATGTTTTTCAAAAATACGCAAAAAAATGATTAACTAATATTTGATTTAAATTAATAAGGCATAATGAAGTTTTGTGATATTTGTGAAAATTTGTTAGTTTTATCAAAATCAAAATCAGATGATGATATAAAATATACTTGCCGTTCTTGTAAGAAAGAATTTCCTTGTGATGATACTGCAAATACATGTGTTTATCAAAAAAATTATGGTGGGAATGTAGATATTTATTATGAAATGTTTGTAAATCAGTATACTAAACACGATCCAACATTACCACATCTGAATAATATGCAATGTGCAAATAGTGAATGTGTTACGAATCAAGAAGGAACAAATATAAAATCGGATATCATATATATTCGATATGATGAATCAAAGATGAAATACATTTATTTATGTTGTAATTGTGATAAAGCTTGGATTCATCCTGAATATCAAAAAACGGTATTTATTCAGCAATAATTGTATATAAATGTTTAATAACTTTTATTAGAGTAATATTATAGGATGAATATAGAGGAAATTAGGAGTGCATATATTAATTCATCTGAACCATCTCTGGAAATAACACAATTAATAGATAAAATATGTGTAAATGTTAGTAAGATTAAAAATAATAATATATCAGATAAATCGCATTTATTGAGTATATTGAATATTATATCAAACACAAACAAAAATAGTATTCTTGTAAAATTTGAAAATTTTATTCCAAAATGGAACGATGAATGTAATGATGTTTTTTTTGATGTAATATATAAGCAACATTTGTACACAGATATTTATATAGAGATGTGTAAAATTATACCAGATGAATACCAAAATAAATTAATAGACAAACTATTATCCATAAATGACGAAAACACAACATCTAACGAACAAAAAACGGTTGGTTTATTTTTAGCAAAATGGTTTATTTATTTGAGAATGGATACTGATACTATTTATAAGTATTATACCAAAGTTATTAAGACTAAAAGCCCAATGGTTATAAATTCATTAATTACATTTTGCAAGGAGGGAGAAAATGATTTAATCCCTAATAAACTTTTTAAACAAATAAAAAAACTGAAACTTAGTACTTCATCTCAATTATTGTTATATGATTTAGAAGATTTAATGGAGGATGGCGGTGCCGTTAAAAATACGTAATATTATTAATATTATTAATACATGTGGGCGTATTTAAAGAATGTATTTAATAATATATATACATCTGAATCAGAAGATTTTTCTTGGAAGGAAACCGCTTTGATACATGGAGGATATAATGACAGATTTGGCTCTTCACTTGCCATATATGGCGACACCGTCGTGGTCGGCGCCCCCCTGGGTCTCGGTGTTGTGTATATTTACGATTTCTATTCGGAGGTGAGTGCAGCGCAGCTGCACTCAACATATAGTGATCCCCAAAATTCTTTGTTTGGTAATTCTGTTGCGATATATGGCACCACCATTGTAGTCAGCGCGCCTTATGAATCTTATAATAATTTAGAAAAATCTGGTTCTATTTATATTTTTGAAAAGGATAGTTCTGGTAATTGGAATCATAAAGTTAGAATTACGAATCCATCACTAAAAGAATATGATTATTTTGGGCATTCGGTGGCCATAGACGGCGATGTTATTATTGTAGGGAGCTCATGCAGTGAGAAGATGGTAGGGAGTGAGAGTCTTGTTTATGTTTATCGTTATACCGGCGGCGTGGCACAGCTCGAGTCAACATTATCATCTAATAATATAGATGATTCTTTTGGGGCGTGTGTGGCCGTTTCTGGCAACACTGTTGTGGTTGGTGCACATAAGGGAAACAATATGGAAGGTATTGTATATGTCTATAGTTTTGACGGCGAAGCCGTCGCTTGGGTATTGGAAACAAAATTATTTAGTGCTTTACCTAAAGAAAATAGTTTTTTTGGTTTTTCAGTAGCGATCGCTGGTGATACGGTAGTGGTCGGTTCTTATGAGCAATCTAGAGTAGATATTTTTCAACGTGATGTAAGTACTTTAATTTATTGGAGCGCTGTCGCGTATGCCGACGCCGCGGATTCGCAATTTGGCTATAGTGTTAGTATTAATGATAGTTTTATAGGAATTGGTGCTCCGAATTCAAATTTTGATGGTGCTGTACGTGCCAATGCTGGTGCGATTTATTTGTATGAAATAAATTCAACAGATTATTTTAATAATAAGAAATGTTTTATAGGGAGCGATTCAAGTAGTTCTAGTTTCGGAGCAAATGTATCTTTAAGTGGAAATAATTTTATTGTATCTGATCCAAATGGAGTAAATGATGATTTTTCATTTCGTCCGGTTTATTTTTATAATTATAGTCCTGGATTTTTATATCCAGAACCAGAACCAGAGCCACAACCTGAGCCTGCTCCGGAGCCTCAACCAGAACCACAGCCTGAGCCTGAACCGGCTCCGGAACCAGAACCTCAACCTGAACCAGAGCCAGAACCAGAGCCTCAGTCACAGCCTGAAACTCTGTATCCAGAACCGGAACCAGAACCACAACCTGAGCCAGAACCACAACCGGAACCAGAACCAGAACCAGAACCTGAGCCAGAACCTGAGCCACAGCCAGAGCCACAGCCAGAGCCTGAGCCAAATCCAGAGCCATCTCCAGAACCTGAACCAGAACCACAACCAGAACCAGAACCAGAACCAATTATAATCCAGAATGTTGTAATTTATTGGAATAAAGTGGATGATTCTGGGGATTTTGTGCAAGACTATACTTTGTATAACTATGGCGAAAATGGAATAGTTAGTTTAGAACCTTTAAAAATTATTGAAGACGAATATGATATTTTTAGCATAGATGATGTTAATATTGGAATTAAAACAGTTAAATCATATTTAGGTGATAATAATAATTTAAATAAATTGTGGTGTGATGATTTTGATGATGATAATGATTTTGTTAGAACAAACTATGATAGGTTAGATATTAATTATTATAGTTTTGAACTAATAAGATTAAATTATAATTATGATAACGATGATTTTAATAAATTTCATTTAAGTCATGTTGACGCACAAGGGAACAATAGATTTGTTGTTCAAAGTTCTATTGATTTTGCATGGGGTTATGTATTAGAATTTTCAAATAGTGAACCAAATGGTTATTTTACGTTTGCATATGGCAATGATATTTCTCGTGTTCCGATAAATGTTTGGGATATATTAGCAATTCCTCCACCAGAACCAGAACCAGAACCAGAGCCACAACCTGAACCAGAACCAGAGCCAGAGCCACAACCTGAACCAGAACCAGAGCCAGAACCAGAACCAGAGCCTGAACCAGAAACAACAACTTCTATTTATTTTGCAATAAACACATATACTGCATCTACAACAAATGTTGCAAATAATTTTGCATTAATAGAAAATATTAACAGCCCTATTATTAGTGAACCAGAAGCAATAGATTATAGTGAATTAGATGTATATGGAGCTGGATTTATAGATATTTCAGGTAATTGGGAAAATATAAATGATTCTTTTAGTGCAAAATTCTATGTTGGTACAACAATTTTAACTTGGAAAGTATATGATAAATACAATAACGAGAGTAGCGCTCAAGTAAATGTTAATGTATACGATGCTTTTGGACCAATTTTTGATAATTTAGAATCTGATTATACATATAATATAGATTTTAGAATAGAGGAAGACAATACTATTTACAATGGTTCTATTCCAATACCGTCTGCATATGATGCAGTTGATGGTTGGTTAAATAAAATATTTTATAGGAAAAATGTAAATGAATTGGGTTACACAGATTATGTTGAAGTGACTACTGATTCAAGTGGTTCTACATTAAATCTTGATTGTTATTTAGGTAATACAATAATACAATGGAAAGCGATTGACAATTCCAATAATGAAAACGAGAATACTGGTGTTTCGACTATAAATGTTCTTGATGGTGTTGGACCTTCTTATTATGATAATAATATAAATACTAATTGGATTAAACAAAATACTTTTTTTATAAATAGTCATAGTAATATATATAATGGTAGAATTGAAGTACCACGAGTATATGATTTGGCAGATAGTTGGTTAAATAATGTAGAATATAAAAGAACTAAAAATAGCTCACCCTCTATTTCAGATAATGTTTTACCTGCTGATACTGATTTTGTTAAATTAAATACTTTGCCCGGTGGTATTCAAACATTTAGTAATAATTGGGGTCATGGAACAACAACAACAACTTGGAAAGCAATAGATTCCGAAAATAATTTTGAACAAAATGATGGAACAACTACAGTAATCGTGAATGATAATTTTGGACCTTTATTTGGTGCTACTATTAATGATTGGTCTTATGATGATTGGTATGTTAATCAAAACTTTTCGTTAACTAGTTATACAAATAAAATTAGTGTGTCAATAGATTTACCAATTGCTTATGATGCTGTTTGGGGAAATATTACTAAATTTAGTTATGACATAAGTGGTGGAATTAGTAACCCTATATCTAGTGTTATTGAAATAAGTGAAAATCCATCAATTGAGTTTAGTGTAATTACTTCTAATCTTGAAGGACCAGATAG
>Ga0209036_1001291_pt1 | contig 10662 bp, 6 predicted proteins | sample MarorgKNORR_S2LV_3_FD_188222 | JGI IMG/M metagenome (GOLD analysis project Ga0209036, IMG submission 188222) | Marine microbial communities from the Southern Atlantic Ocean, analyzing organic carbon cycling - DCM_A/KNORR_S2/LV (SPAdes) (version 2) | ecosystem: Environmental > Aquatic > Marine >... | reverse complement strand
GAATTGTACGTACAGTTCGAGGGCAGTCAGCACTGGTCCGGGGTGGTGCTGCTGGGGTTGTCGATGGTGGGCCTGTTGTGCTCGACACGGATCAGTCGGGTGAATCCCGCAGCGCCGGATCATCAAATACGGGTGAACCCGATACCGGAGTTGTCGAACAGTTTTGCAATCATCCGCCGTGATCGCCTCCTTTTTCTCGCTGTGATGGGTGAATCCTTTTTCTGGTTGCTCGGCGCGCTGATGCAGTTTTGCGTGATGTTCTACGGCAAGGAACTCAAGCTGCCCGAGAACGAGATTAGCTACATGAACGGGGCACTGGCCTGCGGAATTGGGTTCGGCTGTTTTCTTGCCGGTTTCCTGTCGCAGAACAAGATCGCGTACGGGTTTGTCCGGATCGGTATCATCGGTCTGATGATTTCCATCCTGTTGATACCGCTTTTAAAGTTGGACACGTTCCCGTCGATGGCGGCGTGCCTTGCTGCCGTTGGATTTTTTGGCGGATTTTACCTCGTGCCGCTGGCGACAACCCTCCAGCAGCGTCCCGACATCAAGGAAAAAGGAGCGGTGATTGCGCTGAGTTCCACCATCTCATTCGTGGGCGTGGCGCTGTCCTCGCTGATTTACTATGTCTGCAAAACGCAATTGGGTTTTAGTCTGCTCCAGATATTTATGGTTTGCGGGGCCATGACGTTCGCAGCTGGGATTTACCTCAGGCAACTCAGGGTGCTGGCAGCCGGGACTCCCGATTTGGCCGAACAGTAAATCCCAAAAAAGGGGTTGCATTTCCGGGGCTTTTGGCGGACAAATGGCTCGGCGGGCTTCTTCCGCCGGGGGCATTTCAAGATCGTCATTCCTGACATTCGCTCTTTTTTGTTCGATTCCGAGTGTTTCAAAACACGGTTATCCGTGGTGCACAAGGGGAGTTATCCTTACGAAAAACACACACATAATGGCTAATAACAACAACAGACGGCCAAGACGCAAAAAACCGCAGATCAAGGTTCCGGAAACCGGAGCCGGTTATCTGGAGATTTCCGACAAGGGCTTCGGTTTTCTCCGGTCATCCGACCACAATTACCAGCCCAAGCCGTCCGACATCTTCGTGACCCCGGACACGATCAAGCGCACCGCCATCCGCGAAGGCGCGTTGATCGAAGGCAAACTGCAGCCGCCCCACCGCGGCACCAGCCCACAGCTCAAGGAGGTCATCAGCGTCAACGGCATTCCGTTCGAGGAATACGGGAGCGTGATGCGCTTCGAGAATCTCACCACGATCGATCCGATCGAAAAATTCAAGCTCGAGACCACGCAGGACGTGCTCGAGACGCGGATCATCGATCTCGTCACGCCAATCGGCAAGGGCACCCGTGGCCTGATCGTGGCACCGCCGCGTACCGGTAAGACGACCATCCTCAAGCAGATCGCCAACGCCGTGACCACCAATCATTCGGACGTTCACGCAATCGTGTTGTTGATCGACGAGCGCCCCGAGGAGGTCACCGACTTTTCCCGATCGGTCGATGCCGAGGTGATTGCATCGTCCAACGACCAGGACCTCGAGACCCACGTGCGACTCTCTCGCCTGGTGATCGATCGCTGCCGCCGCCTTGTCGAGTCCGGCAAGGACGTCTTTGTGCTGCTTGACTCCATCACCCGTGTGGCCCGAGCGTTCAACTCCGTTCACGGAGGCTCCGGCCGGACGATGACCGGTGGTGTCGATGCCCGAGCGCTGGAGATTCCCCGGAAGATTTTTGCCTCGGCCCGCAAGACTGAGGAGTCCGGTTCGCTGACGATCATCGCCACGGCACTGATCGACACCGGTTCACGGATGGATGAACTCATCTTTCAGGAATTCAAGGGCACCGGTAACATGGAATTGGTGCTCGATCGCAAGTTGGCCGAGCGCCGAATCTACCCCGCGATCGACATCCCCAAGAGCGGCACGCGCAAGGAGGAAAAACTGTTCCCGGCCCAGCACTTGGACGCGATCCACAAGCTCCGCCGCACCATGACGGACATGAATCCGATCGACGCGATGGAGACGATCAAGCAGGCTTTGGCCAAGTTTAAGACCAACGAAGAGTTCCTCTCCACGCTCAAGTAACCCTCGGCCAAGCGCTTGGCCGATACTGGATTTTGTCCGCCGGTTTTTCGTTTTTGGCGAGCCGCCAAATAACCACACGCGAGCCTCGTTCGCTCCCCATTCCTTCTCCCTTTGAGGGAGAAGGTGGCCGAAGGCCGGATGAGTGTGGAGTATGTAATATTTAACGGATTGTTGGAGTTTTTGGAGGTTGCCCCCTTACCTTTGTCCTCTCCCCCACAGGGTGAGAGGATAGTTGTTCCACACGATCCATTTTGAGTGATTGACCCAGCGGGTTAAACCAAGCGCTTGGCCAGCGAAGTCATTTTAAACGGACCCACTCGGGTCCGTTTTTTTGTAACCGGCTTTTGCTGGATACAATCGTGCACTTGGCCTAAATTGATGTCTTTCCATGGCCAAGCGCCGCAAAACCTCAGCCAAGCAGTCCACGCGTCCGCCAATCGAGCGGATGCTCAGGATTCACAATCTCATCAAGGGCGGCAGTCACCCGAATGCCACGCGTCTGGCCAGGGAATTGGAGGTCACGACGAAGACTATCTACCGCGACATCGCCTTCATGCGCGACCGGATGGAATTGCCGGTGGAATTTGAGCCGGCATACAACGGTTATCACTACATTGAGGAGGTCGGCCAGTTTCCGACTGTAAAAATTACCGAGGGTGAACTGTTCGCCATGATGGTTGCGGAGAAGGCGATGCAGCAGTACCGCGGAACCAATTTTGAAAAACCGCTGCTGAGTGCATTTCGCAAGGTGACCGAGGGGCTGACCGACACGATCTCATTCAATCTCGACGACTTCGATTCCAGCATCTCATTTCGCACCAGTGCCGAGCCGGTCTTGAATCTCGATGTCATCGACGCTCTTGCCAAGGCCGCCGCCAACAAACGTCAACTCCGGTTTAACTACCGCAAGCCCGGAGCCACCGAGGCCGAGCCGCGCGTGGTCGACCCGTATCACCTTGCCAACATCAACAGCGAGTGGTTCCTCTTCGCGCACTGTCACCTGCGGAACGACGTTCGCACATTCACCCCTGCACGGATCAAGGGCATGGTCGAGACCGGTGTGACGTTTGAGCCGCCGGAAGGATTCTCACTCGAGGAACGGTTGCGCGGCAGCTTCGCCATCGTCACGGGAGACGAGGAACAGGAGATCGTGATCCGATTCAACGAATTGGTGGCCGACTACATCCGCGAGAAAAAATGGCATCCCTCTCAGGAACAGCGCGACCTCGAGGACGGCGGCGTGGAGTTGACCATGCACCTGACAAGCCTCTCCGAGGTGCAGCGCTGGGTGATGACCTGGTGCGGCAACGCGCAGGTCATCAGCCCTCCCGAGCTGGCAAAATCCGTCCGCGAAGCCGCCGAAAAAATCATCGAAACAAGCGGGTAAACAACCCACGCTTGGCCAAGCGGAGCTGGTTTATCGAAAACACCGAATCAAGTTTAAATGCCTTTTCCGTGCCGTCCGATTTTCTGACGCAAGTCCATCCTATTAATTTCGCCCCCTCACCTTAGTCCTCTCCCCCTCCTGGGGAGAGGATGGGTTTTTGAAGAGCGATTTTTTAGGTTTTTTAGCGCTTTGTTACTTGTGGGGGGTCTTGGCCAAGGAGGCGCTTGGATTCGTTTAGCAGGAATTCCACCTCTTCGAACGGCTCGTAGCTGATGTCCTGCCAGCGGACGAGGCCGGCTCGGTCGATCAGGAAGGTGCCGTGCAGGGGTTGTTTTTCGAAATCGTCGTAGGCGCGGTATTGCTTGAACACTTCCAGCGAAGCGTCGGAAAGAAGAGGGAAGGGAAACGGCTTGTTTTGGTTTAGCTGAAATGTCTCGAGCAGGCCGCCGACGTGGTCTGTGCTGATGGCGATAAGGTCGATACCAGTCTGCTTGAATCGATCCACCTCGGGGGCGAAGGCACTGAGCTGTTCGATGCAGTGGGCGCAGCCTTTGCCGAGGTAAAAGATGACGATCACCGGTTTGCCGGTATAATCGGCCAGCGAATGTTTTTTGCCCTGCCCATCGGTGAGGGTCCACTGCGTGGCGGCGGACGGCGCCCACCGGAACGGCCCAAGCGTGTCGAGTGACGGACGTTCGCCGACGTCATCGGAGGGCTTGAGTTCGGTGCGCCAATCTTCCGGCAGTTCCAGTTTTTTGGCGATCGGTGCGAGGCGTTGGAAGACCGCCTTGTCTATATCTAGGTGTGCTGAGATTTCGCGCAGTTTCTTGAACTGCTCGATGGCTTCCTTTTCCTTGCCGGATTGCCAGAGGATGTCTGCGTAGTTGGCCAGCGGCTGTACCTGACCGTTGGATTTGGCGGACTGGCCGGCAAGTTTTGCCGCCTCTTTTTCGTCGCCAATCTTCAGGTGAAGCTGCGCCTTGCGTTCGCGGGCGATGCGGCCGGCTTTACCGATTTGTTTCTTGAAGGCGTCCTTGTCTTCATCGGCGATCGCCTGATAGGCGAGGAGTTCGGCCATGTATTGATTGACGGTCTTGAAGCGGCCGTTGAACTTGTTCATCGCGTCGACCATGGCCTTGTTGACGTCGTTGTCGTTTTTCTTTTCCTCACGGGCCTTCTCCTCGGCCTTGGTTCCGGCCTCGAGTTTCAATTCCTTGAGCCGGGCGGTGATGTCGTTGAGCTTGGCCAAGATCTCGGCGCCTTTATCCGCTTGGCCAAGCGAGTAGTGGGCGGCCCCGATGGCGGCCAAGCGCTTGGCCTGTTCTTGGGGGATGGTGGTTTCCTCGAGGTATACGGTTTGTGAAAGCTGGATGATCTCCTCCCACATTTCGTAGCGCAGCAGGGTCTCGATGAGTCGGGTGCGGCCATAGCTGCCGCTGCCTCGCTTGCCGTAGTCGATCGGGGAACCGGGCCTGGCCAGGGTGTTGTTTTTTGGGTGACGCGGCAGCTCGATCATGTTCTTGGCCAGGGCGATGGCGTCGTTCACGCGGCCGAGGTAGTTGAGGTTGCGCGTGAGCCATTCGTTGTTGTGGGCGAAGTTGTGAATCTGATCCGGCATCACGCGGTCGCGAATCATGTGGGCGTGGTCGACCCGGGCGCTGGCTTCCTGCTGCCAGGCGGCGTCCTGATAGCGCTTGAGCTTGGAATAGGTGTGGCCGGGCATGTGCCACATGTGGGCGACGCCGGGTGAGGACTGGCCGCAGCGCGCGGCGGAGGCGAGGGCGCGTTCCGGCTTTTCGTTATCCCAAAGGTGGATGCGAAAGTGGTGGCAAGGATGCATCGGCTCGACATCAAGCACGTCCTGAATCAGCAGGTTGACCGTCATGTGGCTGCTGATGCTCAGTCCCTTGTAGGCGCTCTGCCAAAGCCAGACGGCAAGAAAGGCCTTGGCCTCGATATCGTCCGGGTAGTCGTAAATGATGGTCTCGAGGTCACGTACCATCTTCTTGCGGCGATCCTTCTCGGCCTTCTTGGTGTCGGCCCAGTGGTTGACCTCGCAATCGATCCACAACTTCTCGCGTTTGTCTGCCTTGTCCCGGCGTTTTTTGGCTTCCTCGATGAATTCCTTGGCGCGCTCGGTGTTGTTGCGGTTGGCCACGGCCATGCCCCAGTAGGCCATGGCGCAGTCGGGATCGAGCATGGCGGCCTGCCGAAAACTGCGCTCCGCTTCGAAGTACCAAAAGCCGTGCAACTGTGCGACGCCCTGCGTGAAAAAGAGCTGCGCCTCCTGGCTGTCGGTGGTGACCGGGAATCGCACGCGGCCCATGCCCTTCATCAGGTATGCGCTCTGGCGGGGTCCTTCGTTAAAAGCCTCCCCGTGGAAGGAGTGGCCCTCGCTCACCTTCTTTTCCTCCGATTCACCCTTGTCGTCGGCGAACATCGGCAGGCTGAGAGCCGTGGCGAAAAGCAGGGCGGCCAGTTTTTTGGCCGGACAATCTCGTTTTTCCAAAATCATGGGCCGGAAGTGTTTCACCACCGCGTGGTTGTGGCAAAGGATTTGTGCGGGCGTGGCCGGTCAAAAAATCCATCGCATTTTGCCGGTTTTGGCGTAATCTGTCGTGCCCCGGTTTTCGCCGGATTCCCCGAGGAAATGAAAGTTACCTACAACTGGCTGAAGAAATACGTCGACTTCGACTCGACGCCCGAGGAACTCACCGAGCAATTGACCATGATTGGGCTCGAGGTCGAGGGCGTGGAGAAGGTGTCCGGCGGATTCGAGAACATTGTGGTCGCCGAGGTGCTGGAGAAGGAGCAGCACCCGGACGCCGACCGCCTGTCGCTCTGCAGGGTGAACGACGGCGAGGGCGTGCGGCAGATCGTCTGCGGTGCGACGAATTTTGAGGTTGGCAGCAAGGTGCCGCTGGCGTTGCCCGGCTGCGAGATGCCCACTGAGCCAGGTGAGAAGCCGTTCAAGATCAAGGTCGGCAAGATTCGCGGTGTGGAATCCTGCGGCATGATGTGCTCGGCCAAGGAGTTGGGCATCGCCGAGGATGCCGACGGCCTGCTGCTGCTCCCGGCCGAGGCCAAGGTGGGCCAGTCTTTTGCCGAGCATTTGGGCCGCACCGGCGATGATGTGGTTTATGATCTGGAGGTCACGCCCAACCGGCCGGACTGGAACAGCGTGATCGGCATCGCCCGCGAACTGAGCGCGCTGACCGGCCAATCACTTATTGTGCCGGAAGTGCCGGAGCTGCCGGCCGATGACGTGGAGACTGCGGCGCTGGTGGATGTCCGGCTCGACAACGCCGAGCATTGCCCGCGATACAACGCCCGCGTCGTACGCGGCTTGAAGGTTGGCCCCAGTCCGGACTGGCTGCGCAACACAGTCGAGATGGTTGGCATCCGTAGCATCAACAATGTCGTCGACGTGACCAACTACGTCATGCTTGAGACCGGCCAGCCGCTGCATGCGTTTGACTATCATCTGCTCACGAAAAAAGAGGGCGCAGACAAGCCGGTCATCGTCGTTCGCGACGCGGCCGATGGGGAGAAGTTCACCACGCTCGACGAGAAAGAACACGAGTTACCCACCGACGCGCTGTTGATCGCCGACGAAACCAAGGGCGTGGCACTGGCCGGCATCATGGGCGGACTGAACAGTGAGATCGGCGACGACACCGAGGACGTGCTCATCGAGTGCGCGTATTTTAAACCGCAAAACATCCGGGCCACGGCCAAGCGCTTGGCCATCAGCACCGATGCGTCGTATCGGTTCGAGCGCGGTTGCGACCCCAACTGCTGCGACTGGGTCAGCCAACGCACGGCCCAGTTAATCCTCGAGACGGCCGGTGGCCGCTTGGCCAAGGGCTGCGTCGATGCCTACCCGGCACCGGCCGAGCCGGGGGAAATCAAGCTACGCTTCGCGAAGACGGATCAACTGCTTGGCATCGCCGTTCCGGCCGACAAACAGGTGGCCAGCTTGAAGGGGCTTGGCCTTGAGGAGACCGCGCGAGACGGGGACACCTCGGCGACATTTCGGATTCCAACGGCGCGCGTGGACCTGAAGCGTGAGGTGGACTTAATCGAGGAGGTCGTCCGGATTTTTGGCGTTAACAATGTGCCGTCCACGCCGCCGCGCGGTTGTGTGGGCACGCACCTGTTCGATGCCACGCACGATGACTTCGAGGCAATTCGCACGATACTGACCGGGTTGGGCCTGTACGAGGCTCAGACGCAGACGCTCGTCTCCGGCGAGGCGGCGTCCATCACCGGCCTCGCCCCGGTGGCGCTCGAGTACCCGCTCAGCAGCGAGCAGGACAAGCTGCGCACCAGCCTGCTGCCCGGCCTGACCAATGTGCTGCAGCATAACGCCAATCACGACACGCCAGACGTGGCGATGTTCGAGATCGGGCGGGTGTTCCGCGACGACGACGGCTCGCCAGCGGAAGGATGGCGGCTGGGCATCGCGTTGACCGGTCGCCGGTTTCTGCCGTTTCACGAGGGCGAAAACCGGGATGCCATCAACGAGTTCGCCGACCTGAAGGGAATCATTGAGGAATTCGCCGACCAGTTCGGCATGCGCGGCGTGGGCTATGAGCGCGATGCCAAGCCGGGTGGATTTTTCGTCGAGTCCGGCAGCGTGCGGGTCGGCAACAAGCCGGTCGGCACGCTTGGCCAGTTGTCGCCGCAGCTCGCCCGGAGGCACGACCTGAAACATCCGGTTTACCTTGCGGAATTCGATCTCGACCTCGCGCTGCAACGGCGGACGACCAGGCGCAGCTTCAAGGCGTTGCCGGCGTTTCCCGGGACGCGCCGCGACATCGCGATGATTGTGCCCGAGAGCACCACACACGACGCCGTGCTGGCCAGCGCGCGCAAGGCCAAGCCGAAGCATCTCGAGTCGGTGGAATTGTTCGACGTCTACCGGGGCGAGGGCGTGGACGATGGCAGCAAGAGTGTTGCCTACGCCTTTCACTATCGCTCACCGGAGGGCACGCTGAAGGACAAGCAGGTCGATGCCGTTCACGAAAAGGTGATCGAGCAGATGCGCAACGACCTCAACGCGACGATCCGCGGTTGACCCGTTCATGAGCGGCGCGTTTGATTCATCCTCACTGGAGCCGCTCCGGGCAAAGCTCGTCGGGCATCCGGTTTTCCATTCCGTCACCACGCTGCCTCGCCTGCGGGTGTTCATGGAGCATCACGTGTATCCGGTGTGGGATTTCATGTCGCTGCTCAAGAGCCTGCAGCAGACCTTCGCACCGCACGGTTCGCCGTGGTTGCCGGACGGCGACGGCGACATCCGGCGATTCGTCAATGAGATCGTCACCGAGGAGGAGTCGGACCAGGCGCTGCCCGGCGGCGAGGCGGAGTACATCAGTCACTTCGACATGTACCGCCAGTCGATGAGCGAGATCGGGGCCGACCTCCGCGGGATCAACGATTTCATCAACTGTGTCCCCTCGGATGGCTTGGCCGGGGGCTTGGCCAGGCGCGAGGTGCCGGAGGTGGCCCGGCGGTTTATGCGGTCGACCTTTGACGTGATCGAGTCCGGCGAACCGCACCGCATTGCGGCGGCGTTTGCGCTTGGCCGCGAGGACATCGTGCCGGGGATGTTCAAGGCGCTGCTGGCCGAGATGAAAATCACCGAGGCAGACGCGCCGACGTTTCATTATTACCTCACCCGCCACACGCATCTCGACGAGGAATCGCACGGGCCAATGGCCCTCCGGATGCTGTCCCGCCTGTGCGACGGCGACGCCCGGCGCGAGGAGGAAACACTGGCCACGGCAGCAGCGGCGTTGCAGGCGCGCATCGACTTTTGGGACGGCGTGAACGACGCCATCTCAGGGAGCTGACCCGTCATGCCGAAGCCGGACGCCCCAGTCATCGAACTGTCGAATCTCACCATCCGGCGGGACGAGACAACCATCCTCCGAAACATCAACTGGCGCGTGAATCGAGGTGAGCACTGGGTGGTGCTGGGAGGGAACGGCTCCGGCAAAACCACGTTGCTCAGCGCGTTGACCGGCTACTTTGCGCCAACCAAAGGGGAAATCGATCTGTTGGGCGAGCGATACGGCGAGGCGCATTGGCCGACGTTGCGCCGGAAAATCGGATTGGTCAGCTCGAGCCTGCGGCAGATGATGGCCGACGACGAGCCGGCGCTGATCTCGGTGATCACCGGCAAGTACGCGATGATCGACCTGTGGGGTCGGCCCAAGCCGGCCGACTGCGCTGAAGCGCGCAAGGTGCTGCGGCGCATCCGCTGCGGGCATCTGGCGGATCGACCGTGGGCGGTGTTGTCGCAGGGGGAGCGTCAGCGCGTGTTAATCGGCCGTGCACTCATGGCCAAGCCGGAGGTGCTGCTGCTCGACGAACCGTGCGCCGGGTTGGATCCGGCGGCGCGCGAAAACTTTTTGAAGTTCATCGACGACCTTGGCCAAGTGAAGAACGCGCCGACGCTGATTCTGGTGACGCATCACGTCGAGGAGATCACGCCGGTTTATTCGCATGCACTGCTACTGCGAGACGGCCGGGTGCTCGACAGCGGGCCGAAGCGGAAGATGCTGACAAGCCGGCTCATGGCGGACACCTTCCGGGCGGATGTGCAGTTGCGGAAGAGTGCGGGCCGCCACCGGCTGGAGTTGAAGCCAAGCGGCGGCCGTGCCTCGTGATGCGCTTGGCCAAGCGCTTGGCCGGGGTTGCAATGACCCGGCGAGCGGAGTATAGGTTCGTCTTTACGCGTTAGCGCGTTCCACCCGCAACACATGCCATCCGAGGAAACCTCCCCTCGAAAGAAAAAGTACGTCCGCGCCGTTGGGCCGCGACTTCGCATCCTGTTGTTCAGTGTTTTCGTTCTGTTTGCGCTGCTCGGCGCGAACTCAGCCTATCTTTCCAGTATCACGTTTTTGGAATGGTTCCGGGGTGAGACGTATCAGAATTACTTTTACCAGTTCATGTTCCTCGGCCACCTGGTGTTGGGGTTGTTGATTTTGTTACCGGTCATTTTCTTCGGCATCTTTCACATCAAAAACGCATGGAACCGACCGAACAAACGCGCGGCCTCGGTCGGGTACGGGCTGTTCGCGATCAGCCTGATTTTGTTGTTCAGCGGACTGGCGCTGATGCGGGTGGAGGGGTTCGAGATAAAAAAACCTGACCTGCGCTC
>Ga0209036_1001289_pt1 | contig 10662 bp, 6 predicted proteins | sample MarorgKNORR_S2LV_3_FD_188222 | JGI IMG/M metagenome (GOLD analysis project Ga0209036, IMG submission 188222) | Marine microbial communities from the Southern Atlantic Ocean, analyzing organic carbon cycling - DCM_A/KNORR_S2/LV (SPAdes) (version 2) | ecosystem: Environmental > Aquatic > Marine >... | reverse complement strand
ATCTGTTGTACCTGGAGCATTTTCAAAATCAGTTTCCTCATCCTCATATTTATCTTCTTTAAGAAGCTCAAGTCCTTTAAGAAATTCTAAAGCATATTTTTCAAATTGTTTTTGATTTTCTATATTGTTAATAAGATTATTCTTTATTTTATCCAGTGAATTATCAATATTATATTTCTCAACAAATTTACTTAGTACATACCTTGAAGTTTCACTAATTTGAAAATTCGCAGCATCTTTTAACCAAATATTTGCTCCATAGGAAAGATAATTTAATGATTTTTCATCCTCAAGATCATTACTTTTTGCGTCTAAATAATTTGATATATTTTTAACTGAACCAATAAATTCTTTACAACCTAACAACTCAACTCTTGATATTTCTAATTCATTAAATATCATTCTTGCAGGTAAAGTCAGCTGAAAGTCTCTTGTATTTTTATGAAATAAATACCAAAAAGCTTGAAAATCAGATTCGCCTCGCCATTTATTAATATCCTTTGATGATCTTGGTGCAGCTGGCACAACAATATGATTTGCAACAGGAGGCCTTTGAGATAAACCAGTATTAGAAGTAATTTTTTTGTTTTTTGATATTGCTTTTACGGTTGAAACTGCAGCCTCATGCAATCTTTCTCTATTTTTTGTCCAACCCATTAAAAATTAGGTATTTGTTGATTCGTTTTCTATTTCAATATCAAAGCATCTTTGAAAGTACTCTGAGATAATTGATTTTTCTATGTCATCACATTTATTGAGAAAAGTTAATTTAAATGATGAAACAAGATCTTTAAAGATCTTAAAATTCTGACCCCATGATATTACTGTTCTAGGAGACATAAGTGTTGAGATGTCACCATTAGCAAATCCTGTTCTTGTCAGATTAGCTAGCTTAATCATATTTTTAATGATTTCTTGATTTTTTGCTCCCTTGAGACTAGTTAATTTTGATGTTACTACTTTTAATTCTTGCATAGGATTTAAATAGTTTAATGTTGATAATATGTGCCATCTATCCATTTGACCTTGGTTAATCTGTTGAGTGCCATGATAAAGACCAGTCATATCTCCTAATCCAACAGTATTTGTTGTTGCGAATAATCTAAAAGCTGGGTGAGGATTAATAATTTTATTTTGGTCTAGTAAAGTAAGTTTACCTTCTACTTCTAATATTCTTTGAATAACAAACATGACATCGGGACGACCTGCATCATATTCGTCAAAAACAAGAGCAACTGGATTTTGAATAGACCAAGGTAGAAGCCCCTCTTGAAATTCAGTAATTTGCTTACCATCATTTAGTTTTATAGCATCTTTCCCAAGAAGATCTATTCTACTTATATGACTATCAAGATTAATTCTTACGCAAGGCCAATTAAGTCTTGCTGCTACTTGTTCAATATGTGTTGATTTTCCTGTTCCATGAAAACCTTGGATCATTACTCTTCTGTTATGTTCAAAACCAGCCAATATCGAAAGCGTTGTATCTTTGTCAAAAACATATGAATTATCAATTTCGGGTACCCAAGCATTTTTTTCTTTAAATGCCTTTACTGTTATTTTTGAATCAATATTAAATGTATCAGCAACCTCGACTTTGCTGTCAGGTTTTTTTGGTAATTCTATTTCTGTATTTATAACCATTTTTAAAAAGTTCTTTTTCGGACTGCATATCCTACCTTTTGAGGGTTTAAAGTTCTAGTTTTTTTGTAAACAATGTAAGATGTTATTTTAACTACTATATTAAATTATGTCAGAAAGACTAAAAAATAAAGTTGGATTAATTACTGGAGCGGCGCAGGGTCTTGGAAAAGAAATGGCAAGATCTATGATCTCTCAAGGCGCAAATATAATAATTACAGACATTAATAAAGAGTCTCTAGCTAAAACAGCAGAGGAACTTTCATGTGAATATATGACTCTTGACGTTACAAAAGAAGATCAATGGAAAGAAACAATCTCGAATATTGAAAAGAATACCGGTTCGTTAAATATATTAGTTAACAATGCAGGTATTGGTGGTGGGGGTGACGTTGAAGAAACTGACTTAGAGTCTTGGCATTTAGTTCACAGTGTGAATTTAGACTCTGTTTTTTTAGGATGTAAATTCTCTTTACCATTGATGAGAAAGTCTGGTAATGGCTCAATAATTAATATTTCTTCAATGTCTGGTATTGTGGCCTCACACAATATGTCTGCATATAACTCTTCAAAAGCTGCAGTTAGGCATTTATCCAAGTCCGTTGCGCTTCATTGTGCAAAATCTACAAATCTTGTGAGGTGTAATTCTATTCACCCTGTATTTACAAGAACAGCAATGGTTCAAAGTATGATAGATGCCGCACCTGAAAGAAATATTGAAGAAAAATTAGTCAAACAAATACCACTTAGAAAATTAGCTGAGCCAATAGATATTGCCAATGCTGCTGTTTTTTTGGCTTCTGATGAGTCATCTTTTATTACAGGTACTGAGTTAGTGGTAGATGGCGGACTAAGCGCGACTTAAAAATGAATGACAAAACTGCATTAAAAAGAACTCTCGGTTTATTTGAACTAGATGAAATTGATAGAGATATTTTCAGTTGGACTGGAAAGAATGTCGGCTACAAAAGAATCTTTGGAGGCCAAGTTATGGCACAAACATTGGTTGCTGCATATAAAACAGTTGATGTAGAGCATTTTGCGCACTCTTTCCATTCTTACTTTTTAAGACCTGGAGATATGAAAAAACCCATAACTTTTACAGTAGATAGAATTAGAGATGGTAAGAGTTTTACAACAAGAACTGTAAAAGCAATTCAGGATGGAGAAGCGATATTTAATTGCTCTATATCTTTTCAAAAAAGAGAAAAAGGACTAGAGCATCAAATTGAGATGCCTAAAGTACCTGAGCCTGAAACATTAAAGAGCGAGATGGAAGTCAGAGAAGAGGCTTTAAAAGAATTAAATATGAAGATAGAAGATATGCCTATGTTTATTAGACAAAAAGAGATTGAGATGAGACCAGTTGAAGAACAAAGTTATTTTAATCCCAAAAGAATGCCACCATATAAAAACACTTGGATAAAAGCTGAAGGAAGTATTCCCGAGGATCAAATAACTCAACAGGCCTTTCTTTTATATATATCAGATATGGGTCTTTTAGGAGCTGCAAATAATTCTGTTGGAGTTAATTTCTTAACTAAAAATTTTCAGAATGCTAGTCTCGATCATGCTATGTGGTTTCATAGAAAGGTGGATCTAGATGGTTGGTTTTTGTACACAATGGAGAGTCCAATAACTAGAAATGCTCGTGGTTTTTCTAGAGGTTCCATTTTTTCTAGAGATGGAAAGTTAATTGCATCTTGCACACAGGAAGGACTTATAAGGCTTTGGGAGGATTAAAACTCTCTAACAATATCTGTAAGATATTTAATATTATTAGGATCGATATCAGGTGTAATCCCATGACCTAGGTTAAAAATATATCCAGGAAATCCTCTAAAATTATCTAATAGTTTATGTGCCTCTTTTCTAATAATGTCTTTAGACTCTAAGAGTATTTTAGGATTTAGATTTCCTTGAATAGCAACCTTACCATTTGCTAGATTTATATCAAAATTATCCATACTCCAATACAAACTTATACAATCAGCAGAGGTATTTATTAGAGTATCTGTATTACATTTCGGATCTCTAGAAAATAAAATTATAGGAATCTTTTTAGTTACTTGATCATTTTTTAATGCATCGATAAGAGACTTTGTGTAATTGATAGAGTATTCTTCTAATCCTTTGTTATTAAGAATATTAGCCCACGAGTCAAATATTTGTATAACATTTGCCCCTGATTGAACTTGCTTTCTTAGATACAGGAAACAGGCATCGGTTAGTCTTGAGAGTAAGAAATGAGTTTCATCCTGATTGGCTTTAACAAAATCCAAGGTCTTTCTAAAGTCCTTTGATGACTTTCCTTCAATTGAATATGCCGCCAAGGTCCATGGACTTCCTGAAAAACCAATTAAAGGAATATCTTCTGGTAAGGCATTTCTAATATTTGAAACAGCTTTATAAACATAATCGAGACTTTCAGGATCAAAAGGAATTAGATTATTAATATCGGATGTTGATTCTATTGGATTTATAAAAACAGGACCTTCTTTTTCAATAAATTTTACACCCAAACCAAATGCATCTGGAATTGTAAGGATATCAGAGAATAATATTGCTGCATCAAGCTCAAATGCATTGATAGGCTGCATAGCTAACTCACAACAAACATCAGGATTTTTACACATATCAAGAAAATTTTTGAATTTTTTCCTAACTTTTCTATATTCTGGCATATACCTTCCTGCTTGCCTCATATACCAAATAGGAGGGGTGCTGAGTTTGTTTTTATTAAGGGCTCTAAGAAATAATGGATCAGGATTATTCATGAAACATATTTTATTATACTTTTACCTGCTTCCCTTCCTTCCCATATTGCAGTGACAACTAAGTCAGAGCCTCTGACCATATCTCCACCAGAAAATATTTTTTTATTTGAAGTTTGGAATTTATATTCCTGATTCTCTTCTGCAATAACAAGACCATCTTTTTTTGTATTGATATTAAAATCTTCAAACCAATTTGCGGGACTTGCTCTAAAACCAAATGCAACTATAACAACATCTGCATCATATATTCTCTCTGATCCGCTAATTGGAATAGGTACTCTTCTTCCATTCTGATCAGCTTCTCCTAACTCTGTTTGAACAGTCTTAACTCCTTCGACTTTATTATTTCCTAATATATCAATTGGTTGAACATTGAAATCAAATATAACTCCTTCTTCTTTAGCATTTTTTACCTCTTTTCTCGAACCAGGCATATTTACTTCATCTCTTCTATAAAGACATGTAACTGACTTTGCACCTTGTCTAATTGCAGTTCTATTACAATCCATCGCAGTGTCTCCTCCACCTAAAACAACAACATTTTTGCCTTTAAAATTAATGTATTCACTTTTTCCTGAACTCATATTTAAGAGCTTTTTGGTATTAGAAATCAAATAATCAATAGCTTTGTATACACCGGGTAATTTTTCACCATTAAATCCTCCTTCAAGCGATGTATAAGTACCCATTGCTAAAAAAACCGCGTCATACTTGTCATAAAGGTTTTTAAATTTAATATCTTTTCCTATCTCAACACCCAAATTAAATTTAATACCCATTTCTTCAAGAATTTTTCTTCTTCTTTTTACTACAGATTTCTCAAGCTTAAATTCTGGTATTCCGAAAGTTAGCAGCCCACCAATCTCATCATTTTTATCAAAAACATGACTATGAATCCCAGATCTCGTAAGAACATCAGCACACGCTATACCTGCAGGACCGGACCCAACTATTGCAACTTTTTTATTTGTCCATTTTCTTTGAGATAAGTCTGGTTTCCAACCCATCTCAAATGCTTTTTCAGTAATATATTTCTCTATTGATCCTATAGTTACAGCTCCAAATCCATCATTAAGAGTGCACGCTCCTTCACATAGACGATCCTGTGGACAGACTCTGCCACATACCTCAGGTAAAGTATTAGTTGAGTGACATAAATCTGCAGCTTCTAAAATATTTCCTTCGTTTACAAGCTTTAACCAGTCAGGAATGTAGTTATGAACAGGACATTTCCACTCACAGTAAGGATTACCACAATCTAAACATCTATGAGCTTGATTAGAGGCTTGAGATTGATTGTATTCCCCATAAATCTCTACAAAATTTATTTTTCTTTCGTTAACTGATTTCTTTGCAGGATCATATCTACCAACATCAAGAAACTGAAAGTTATTATTTAGTTCTTCAAAATCAGTATATTCTTTTCTATCATTACTCTCAGACGTAATTAAATTTTCAGAATTTTCTGTGAGCTGATTTTTCCATTCATAAAGCTTTTCTTTAGCTGTATTAAAGTCAGATATTGGAGAAAAAGATTTTGTATGATATTTACCATTTAATCTTATCTTTCCATAGAAATAGGGGGACCTTGGTTGTGTAAACAACAAAAGACCTTTTTCAATTCTATATTGCTTATTTTTATTGGCCATTTAAACGTTTAAAGTGTATGACATAGTATGACACTTTTTTTTATTAATTCAAAGTTTATTGTGTTATAATTATGTTTTTCACACTTTTAGTATGCCTAAACTTATTTCAAAAAATGACTTTAGAGATAATTGTGGATTCGGTCTGATAGCAGACATCAATGGTAAAAAGTCACATAAAATTCTTACCAAATCCATAAATGCTCTCAAAAGCATGACTCACAGAGGTGCCATTGGTTCAGATGGTAAAACTGGTGATGGCTGCGGTCTGTTGCTAGATATCAATAAAGAATTTTTTATAGATGCTTTAAATAAAGAACAAAAAATTAAAATAACAGAAGAATTTGCAATTGGACAAATCTTTACTTCTAAAAAAATAAAAACAGATATTTCGAAAATTAATAAGATATTGAAAAGTGAAAATTTAGAACTAAAAGCTATAAGAAATGTACCAATTAATAAAAAAATACTTGGAAATATAGCTCTAAATTGTTTGCCAAATATTTATCAACTTTATATTCAATCGACTGACAAGGTATTTTATGAAGAAAAATTTGAAACTAATTTATATCAAGCAAGAAAAAGGATTGAAGAGATTTATCTTGATGATGAAAAGCTTTATTTTTGCAGCCTATCATCAAAAACTATTGTCTATAAAGGGTTGATGTTGCCAGACGCGATACAAGATTTCTATTTAGATTTAAAATCGCCACAGTTCAAATCCTCAATTTGCGTATTTCATCAAAGATTCTCAACTAATACACACCCTAGATGGCATCTTGCTCAGCCCTTTAGACTTTTAGCTCATAATGGTGAAATTAATGCGATTAGAGGAAACAGGAATTGGGTAAAAGCAAGATCATCAAAGTTTAAAAGTCCTCGTATTCCAAAAATTCAAAAATTTAAACAATTAGTAAATGAAACAGGATCTGATTCATCAGCATTAGATAATATGATCGAAATCTTGATCAATGGGGGAGTTAAGTTATTCAGAGCAATAAGAATGGTAATGCCTCCTGCATGGCAAAACGCATATTTATTAGATGCAGATATAAGAAGTTTTCATGAGTATAACTCCATGCATATGGAACCATGGGATGGTCCAGCAGGCATAGTCATGTCCGATGGGAAATGGGCTGTATGCATGCTCGATAGGAACGGGTTAAGACCAGCTAGATATCAAATAGATAAAAACAACATAATTACAATTGCATCTGAAACTGGTGTAAATCCAATTGCAGATGAAAAAATTGTTCAAAAAGGTAGAGTATCACCAGGTGGTATTTTGGCTGTGAACACTTTTACTGGAGAAATACTTAACGAAATTCAAATTGATCAAGATCTTAAATCAAAACTCCCCTACAGAGAGTGGCTGAGAGAAAGGACGGTTTATATCGAATCAAGCCTTGATAAATATGAAGGCCCTGGACTTAAAAAAATAAATCATACTGATCTATCTGTTGCTTCAAAAATGTTCCTGCTTCATAAAGAAGAAAGGACCTCGGTTATCAAACCACTTGCAGTTGATTCTAATGAGGGTACTGGATCTATGGGTGATGATACTGCATTGGCAGTAATGAGTAAGATGCATAGACAAATATATGATTATTTCAGACAACAATTTGCTCAAGTTACAAATCCACCAATTGATTCACTTAGAGAAGTTAGTGTAATGTCTTTGGAGACTTGTTACGGACCTGAGTTGAATGTTTTTGATGAGACGCCTGATCATGCAAAGAGATTAGTCACTACATCACCAGTTCTTTCATTTAAAAAACTACAATCCATTATTAAGAATAAACATTTTGAATCTGTTCAATTAAATTTGGAATACTCTCATAAAACAGATTTAAAAAATGCTTTAGTTAAACTTCAAAAAGAAGTTGTTAAAGAAGTAAGAAATGGAAAAGTCATAATACATTTAGTTGAAAAGCTGCCATCTTCAAATAAATTACCGATCAATGCTTTATTGGCTGTTGGATGCGTGCATCAAAAACTTGTTGAACTTGGATTAAGATCAGATGCAAATATAGTCATATCTTCTTCTTCTGCTAGAGATACTCATCAGATTGCCTGTCTTATTGGATTTGGAGCAACAGCGGTCTACCCATCACTAGCATATCAAACCATCCTTGATTTATCTGAAAGAAATGAGATAAAAGGATCGCCTCATGAAAATTGTGCAAGGTACAGAAAAGGAGTCAACAAGGGCCTCCTAAAAATAATATCTAAAATGGGAATATCTTCTATTTCTAGTTACAGAGGTTCGCAGCTATTTGAAATAGTTGGTCTAAATAATGAAATTGTAGATCTGTGTTTCACTAACTCTATTAGCAGGATAGGAGGAAAAAGTTTTAAAGACCTTGATATTGAAACAAAAAAATTAGATGAATATGCTAGATCAAATCTTTCTGATATTAGTGTTGGAGGATTGCTTAAATATGTTCACGGAGGTGAATATCATACTTATAATCCTGAAATAGTAAAAAAACTTCAAGAGGCTGTTTCAACTGGATCGCAAGAAATCTATAACGAATATGCAGACCTTGTAGATAAAAGGCCTCCAGCAATGTTAAGAGATATTCTAGCAATAAAAAAATCAACAAAAACAATAAAAATAAAAAATGTTGAGTCTAAAAATAACATTTTAAAAAGATTTGACTCTGCTGGAATGAGTTTAGGAGCTTTATCACCAAAAGCACATGAAACTCTTGCTCAGGCTATGAATTCTCTCGGGTCAAGATCTAACTCTGGCGAAGGTGGTGAAGCCAAAGAAAGATATAACACAGACAAAATGTCTAAAATTAAACAAGTTGCCTCAGGTAGATTTGGCGTTACTCCGCACTATTTAGTTAATGCTGAGGTATTACAAATTAAAATTGCTCAAGGTGCAAAGCCTGGTGAAGGAGGGCAATTACCAGGTGGAAAAGTAGATAATTTAATTGCTAAACTGAGATATTCAACACCTGGTGTTACCTTAATTTCACCACCACCACATCATGACATCTATTCAATTGAAGATTTGGCACAATTAATATTTGACCTAAAACAAGTTAATGATAAAGCTTTAGTGTCAGTAAAGCTTGTTTCAGAGCCTGGAGTTGGAACAATAGCTTCGGGAGTTGCAAAGGCATACGCAGACCTAATAACAATTTCAGGTCACGATGGCGGAACAGGCGCAAGCCCTTTAACATCAATAAGATATGCTGGTTCACCATGGGAGCTGGGTTTGGCCGAAGCACATCAAAGTTTAAGAGATAGCGGACTGCGACACAAGATTAGGCTGCAAGCAGATGGAGGTATGAAAACAGGCTTAGATGTTGTTAAGGCTGCAATGTTAGGAGCTGAATCTTTTGGTTTTGGTACTGGACCGATGATAGCAATGGGATGTAAATATCTACGTATCTGTCATTTAAATAATTGTGCAACAGGTGTTGCAACTCAAAGGAAAGATCTTATAAATCAACATTTTATTGGTGAGAAAGAAAGGGTAATAAATTATTTTAATTTTATTGCCAATGATGTAAGAAAGTATTTAAGCGAACTTGGAATCAAAAAACTTGAAGATATTATTGGTCAAACAAATTATCTCTATCAACTTCAAGACATAGAAGATTATTTAAAAAATATTAATCTTTCTCCGATTTTATATACCGACAAGAGCAACCCAGAGTCCCATTACTGCACAGTATTACAGAATAATCCATGGGATAAGGCACAACTATCTAAAAAAATATTATCTGATACATCAAACAATATTGATAAAGACAATATGGGTAAATATAGCTACAAAATAAATAATACAGATCGTTCGGTTGGTGCAAGTATATCTGGAAAAATTGCAGCTAAATATGGCGAAAAAGGGTTAACTCATGGCATAGAAATTGAATTTAATGGTTCTGCTGGACAAAGTTTTGGATGTTGGAATGCAAATGGCCTTAATTTAATCCTAAATGGAGATGCTAATGATTATGTAGGAAAGGGTATGAACGGAGGCAGGATAGTTATTAAAAATAATTCTGATTTTGCTATAACCGATGAAACTACAATTCTTGCTGGTAACACTTGTCTATATGGGGCAACCGGAGGAGAAATATATATCTCTGGATCATGTGGTGAGAGATTTGGAGTAAGAAATTCTGGAGCAAATGCAGTAATTGAAGGGGCTGGAGATCATTGTTGTGAGTACATGACAGGCGGTCACATCACAGTTCTAGGCAAAGTTGGATTAAATTTTGCTGCAGGAATGACTGGAGGATTTTCATATGTACTTGATGAAGATAGAACTTTCTTTGACAAATGCAACAGAGGCCTTGTTTCACTTGAAAGAATAACGACAGAAGACATGCAACCACATAGGAAGCACCTAAAAGAGATCATAATGAATCATTACAAGTATACAAATAGCAGCAAGGCAAAAGATATTTTAGAAGATTTTGATAGATATGAGCCTCATTTTTGGCTAGTTGTTCCTGCTGCAAGCAATATACAAGATTTGTTAAAAGCTACAACAGCAAACGCAGCTTAATTAAATGCTCTAGAAATATTCTTATTATTAAAATTTGAGGTTATAAAAGCGTTAAATTTTTTATCAATTA
>Ga0209036_1001287_pt1 | contig 10668 bp, 10 predicted proteins | sample MarorgKNORR_S2LV_3_FD_188222 | JGI IMG/M metagenome (GOLD analysis project Ga0209036, IMG submission 188222) | Marine microbial communities from the Southern Atlantic Ocean, analyzing organic carbon cycling - DCM_A/KNORR_S2/LV (SPAdes) (version 2) | ecosystem: Environmental > Aquatic > Marine >... | reverse complement strand
AATCGTAGTAGAAACAGATCATCTGGTGCGGAATTTGACTTCGTTGGAATTCGTAGAACGGGAGGTCCTGCACCCTATGGTTTACCACTAATTCCTTGGGTAAAGTCTGGAGATATTATCGAAGCTCTACCAGACTTTATCGATTGGTACACATATTGCGATTGAAGGTGAGAAAATGTTACAATTCTGGTTTCTATGGATATTCATCGCACTTATTGTTGTGATAGTTGCATTCACCCTCCGCAAGGAGCGAGAGGATATGCCTCGAAAGGATATCTTGAGGGCTGTGGAAACAAGTGCTGGAAGCATGGGGCTAGCAGAGAAATCATTCCTCTGGGCATTCTCGTGGTTAGATACTAGGTTTAGAATTCAAGATTACTGGGGTATGAGCAGAGACGCCTACTACAGTGTTCATCGCCAAATGCCACTTACTCATGCTGAAAAATACAAACTTCGGATTATTTGGTATTGGTATCCCTTATATTGCCTAGGTGGAATATCCTTCCTAGCCTTCGTTATTCTAGTAATCACAGGCGCAATTCTAGGGCTCTATTACGTCCCAGGAGGTGAGGGCGACCCCACTCCTGCCTATTCCTCTATGGAATTCATCATGACTCAATTGCCATTTGGTTATATCATTCGATCTATTCACCATTGGACTACGCACTTCATGGTAGCCGCCGTATTCCTGCATATGTGCAGAGTTTACTTCACTGGAGCATACAGAAACCCTCGTGAGTTGAACTGGCTAATCGGAGTCGCTCTGATGTTCTTCACCATCTTTTTCGGATATTCAGGATATCTCCTCCCTTGGGATAGTCTAGCATTCGGAGCAGCAACAATTGGAATCAACATGGCAAACTCTACTCCATTGATTGGTGGATGGATTGCGACTGCTATGTTTGCAGGAACATCACTCTCTGGTCAAACTGTTACCCGAATGTACTTCCTGCACGTATTCATCTTACCAGTTGTGGTAACAACACTGATTCTAGCCCATTTATTCATCGTATGGGTACAAGGAATTGCGGAGCCACATTGATTGGAGGATGATTACATGGGAATGATCGATAGATTTGGCCGAATCGCAGACACCTATGTCCGCGAAAAAAGTAGCCTTTTGGAATCTGAAAAAGAACGTAGGCGTGTCCATATGGGCCACGCATTTTGGCCAACAGAAGTTCTACGTGATACAATCATCTTTGCATCTATGTTGATGGTCCTATGTTTCTATTGTTGGTTAATCCCCCCGCCGCTGCACAGTGCTGCCGATCCATTTGCACAAGCTGGGTTTGTTTTCCCAGATTGGTATGTTTTATTCTCCTACGGATATTTGCGATGGGGAGAATATCTACCACAATTCGTCATTCCTGCTGGCCCAATTGGAGAATTCCTGGGCTCACCTGTAATCTCATGGAATGCGGCTTGGTGGGGAGCAGCCCTTACTGGAATTCCAGTCGGTATCCTAGCACTTCCACCTTTCTTACCTGGACGCGAAAAGAGAGGTGTCGAGGACCCATGGTTTGCAACTGCTGGAGCAGTGTATCTTGCCCACGTCTGGTTTATCTCTGTTTATTCCATCAACATCTTCCTAGAATTATACGCCAAAGATAGGACGGATTATTGTTGGGCTAATTCAAAACATATTTTTGACTGTGGAAGACAGGCACCATGGACAGCAGAAGTATTCAATGCGGTACCTTGGATTCTTACTGGAATTTTCATCTTTGCTGTGTTATTTTTCAGTATAAGATGGTTCCTTGTCAATTCCATCGGTGCTAGATTGACGCCTTCTATGGGTAAGCAAGTTGCGGTTGGCTCACTAATCATCGCTGTATTAATTTCAGCAGTAACTTGGCCGATTTACGAAGGTGGTTTCTGGGATTACGGAGGCCTTGGTGCAATGGATGATATCGAGGAATTAGAAACCATGCGGGGCCAACCATCTGATACTCTAGTATACTACGAAAAAGGTGACGATTGGGAAGATTGGGAAGATGAATGTCTAACTTTCTCCGAATCAGCAGACCTAGGTGTTTGGCAGACTTTGGATGAAGATTATGATCCCGAAAAATGGTGTGTTATACCAGCTGTACACTGGTCAAATTGGGGTGTCTACCAACCAACACAATCTCTGATTATCGACTTTGAAGGATTCAACGACCATTCATTCGAAGGGAAAAACTCAGCAGGTGAAGCCGCTGAATATATCGGAACAAACGAGGGTACTAGTATTAGCTATTCATGGAGTGACATAATAGAAATCGAAGACTTGGGGGTTTCTTCCATCTTCGTTGATGTAGGGTGTAATTTCCGAACCACGGAAAGAAATGCAGGAACTCACACTCAGGACTTGACGCTTTCAAACGATGCAGGTGAAATTCTCTGGTCAGCAGAGGATTCTTGCGATAGTACAACACTAAAATTGACTCCAGGAACTTATCTCCTAGATTTCCAAGTCAGTTCGAGTGGAGTGAATGAATCTGTCACAATGATTACCGATTATTCAGCTGTAGCTTTCCAACCCCTTCTACTAGATGAAAATGGAGCCGCAGCAAATCGTGCCGCCCTCCCCGTTGGTAGCGACTTATCGACTATGACTTTGGAAAATCCAACTTTCGAAAAGAATCCAAAAAGTCTGGATGCAAAGTTAACCTATTCGATATTCGTTCCTTGTTTAGGTGTTGGTGCAATGGTCTTTATGCTTATGAGAAGCATGGCAAGAGGTTACGAATGGGAAATGAACAAGTGTTATGGTTGTGATTTGTGTGATGATGCATGTCCTGTGAGATTGTTCAATGCAGGTGATAAGTTGAATATTATTTACAATACTTGGAACAATGAAGATGATGGAGTTCCGCTGTATTCTTGCCTGACCTGTACTGCTTGTACGAACGCTTGTCCTCAATTGGTAGATTATGACTCATACATAGATATTCGACGTAACCTAATCGTAGGTGGCCCGCCAGCTGCTGAAATACCTCACAGTATTCTTCAAGCAGTATTGGCGGCGGAAGCGGAAGAGGATGCAGATGTAGAGTTCATTCCAGTTGAAGAATATCCTATCGACTCAAGCGTTGGATATTACCCTGGTTGTGTAGATTACATCGATCAAGAAATGATATTTAGTCACGTGAATGAAGGTGAGATGAATCTAGGTGAGACAACATCCGCTGCGTTCACTATCTTTGATGAAATGGGTAAGGATGTAACCTACCTTGGTAGAGATTTCCTAAAGTGCTGCGGTCACGACCAAAAGTGGCAGGGTATGACAGAGGTATTTGAGAAACTCAAGGCGTACAACCAGAAGAAACTTGGAGAGAGCGGAATAGACACACTGGTTACATCTTGTGCAGAGTGTTTCCGTACCTTTGCTATGGATTACGAACTTGAAGAAATGAAGGTTATGCATACAACTGAGTATCTAATTGAAAATGGATTCGAAATGGATCTGGCTGTCTCCGAAGATGTAACTGTCACATACCACGACCCATGTCGTCTAGGTCGCCAAATGAACATCTATGATGAACCTAGAGACCTAGTTAAGGCGGTAGATGGAGTTGACCTAGTGGAGATGGAACACACCGGAGAAGATGCCCTATGCTGTGGAGTCTCTAGCATGATGTCGTGTAACGAGAATAGCCGTGCTTTGCGTCTAGAACGATTTGATGAAGTAAAAGCCACTGGAGCTGAAATCATGCTAACAAGTTGTCCGAAATGTGTCAGCCACTTTGAGTGTCTGAAGTTTGAAGGCGACCCTAGGCACGACTTCGAAATTCTCGATGTAGTATCTTTCCTTGCCAGACAGATTGAGACAAAACGGCAATAATTGCTTTCAGCGAAATCTGATATTCTAACCGTAGCCTTGAGAAGTCATGGCCGATAGCATCGATTAGAATGACCGGAATACCCGACCTTGCAGCCCGTAGGTCTCGTGAGCAAAAACGGATTCGTATAATGATGAATGCTATGCGGGCAGAGGAACGTGCTAAACTAAAGGGAGGGGATGACGCTGTTGCTTGGGTTAAGGAGGAATTGTGTATAGGATGTGACCAATGCACAATTGTATGTGACGATGATGCCATCGAACTATATGACACTCCATTAGCAAGCCCGATAATGGATGTTGATGTCAACCGTAAGGCAAGAGTCCTAAGAGATCCATGTACAGGTTGCAAATTGTGTGTTCTTGCTTGCCCCACGGATGCAATAATTATGATTGATAGGTGATTTAATGACCGAGGAAGACCCTGTGAGATTTGGTGCGGAATTCGGACCGAAGAGAACTGAGAACTCTACTGGAGTTTCTCTTTCAACCTTCAAAAATCTAGTTTGGATCTCCAATTTAGGTGGCTTAATTCTCTGCGCAATAGCACTAGAAATGATCATTACAGGTCAATTTCAGTTAGGTCTAGTATGTATGGTCGCAGGTGTAATAGTGGCTCTATTTCCATCAAATTATGAGATAGTTGGCATGGAAACTATCCAAGGAGGAGATATGGATGAAGAGGCTTCCGTCTCCGAAGGCCAACTCGGTCAGAAAGATGATGAAAATTGGTGGACCGCCGACGATTAGGTTGCGCCGAATATCGATGCATGAAGTAATCAATTTACAATAAAGGAAGGTTCGCTTACTGAGGCCAAGGTCCGACGTCATCGAGGATATCTAACAAATCTCCAGTTCTAGGTTTTGGACCTGATTCAGTAAGGTGCATAGCATGAAATATTCTCATGCCAATTGCCATGTCGGGTTGATCTAACAATTGTTTAGACAAGATTCCATATTGTTTGGCCCAATCTTCTGCTCTATCTGATAGTGAATTGATTATTTCGGAAACTAAGGTTGGACTTGTAGCGGTTCCAGCGGGTAGTTTTGGCCGTCGGACGATTTCTTTCGGTAAACTCGTCAAATCAGCAGCAGCTCTCAGTGCCATCTTTTCATCATTATTAGATAATCGCCAAGACAACGGCAATTGATTTGCAAGATTTGCATGACTCATGCCGAGAAATGGGACTCGGGCTTCTAGGCCTTGAGCCATTGAATGTCTGTCACCAAGTCTCAGTTGAAAATTTGACATTTGGCCCCTACTTTGTTCAAATTCCAATGTATCGCTAAGGTTAGCGAAATTATCTTCTGGCATGATACTGTCTGATGACCAAGGCTTTCCAAGGCCTCTATCATTTTCTGAAATAGAAATTTGTCCAGCCAAACTCAATCTAGATTTGACAACATTTGAGTGCTCTGTTAAGGCTCGATATCTGGAATAACCTGCATGCAATTCATCTGCGCCTTGTCCGCAAAGTGCGACAGTTACATTACCTTTCATTTGTTCAAAAACAGATTGCCAAAACATCACGGTGATATCTAGGTCTTCTCCATTCCAAACAAATTCTGGTAATTTCTTCCACATTGTATTTTCATCCATAATATGGACGTGATGACCTAAGTCGTGATTTTTTGTTACCGTAATTGATGCCTGTAAATCGACATTTTCCTCACTATCTGCAACCGTCCAACATTCAGGTGTGGGTTTGCCGGCTGAATCTGCTGTATCATGTGCCAACGCAGCCATCAAACTGGAATCCAATCCACCTGAAAGGACAATTCCAACTGGGACATCTGCCATTAAACGGTCTTGGATTGAATCTCTTAGGCTGTTTAGCAATTGAGAGGCGTTGGTCGAAGGACTCCAATTTTCGCTTGGAATTAAACGGGGTTTCCAATACTTAGCGACACCAGTCAAGGTCGCTTTTCCTTCTGCCAATGACCAAGTTTCGATTGTTCCGATTCCAACCGACGTGACTCCTTGGAACAAAGTCGTTTGGTCCAAAGGATATTCGTAAGCTAATCTTACCGAAAGTGCGGAAATATCTGGTTTGGCAGTAAAATCGGGGTGACCCCTGAAGGTCTTGACTTCCGAGCCAAAAAGCAAGGTTCCATCTGATAATTGAGTTCTCACTAGAGGCTTAATACCGAAAGGGTCGCGGCAAAGAATCAATTCCTTAGCCTTGGGATCCCAGAGAGAAAAACCCCACATCCCGTCCAATTTTGAGACCCATTCAATGTGTCTCTCAGCAGGGTTATTTCCAACAGGTTGGTTCCAAGAATATTTTCTGTGTAAAGCCATTATGACCTCAGAATCACCGGCTGTCCGAAATGGATAATCTCGCAATGTAGATTTGATTTTCTGATGATTGTAAATTTCTCCGTTAACCATCAATACACAACCATGATCGCTGTGTATTGGTTGATGAGAGCCATCTAAGTCAATTATCGATAGTCTGGCGTGTGAAAAAGCAACTGAACCATTAGCCTGCTCTACATCTGCCAGGAAATCACCTGAGCCGTCTGGACCCCGGTGACCAATTGCGTTGGCCATTGAAATAGCGTCTTCAAGACTGCCATTCCCGAGTAAGCCAGCGATGCCGCACATATTGAGACCACGGGGGCGATTACATCATCAAAGTGATGTGAGGAATTTCAAACAAAAATTGAATTCAAACGTCAGACTGGGAAGACTATGAATATCGCAAATGATGCTACGGAGGCCAATGCCCAAACAAATAGGTAGAAATTTTGTGAAAGAGGGGACTCTACAATCCCTTCTGACTTCTCTGACTCGGCCATCTCTATCATCCCCTCGCACCGTAAATCGGGTTGTAAATGTGACTCCCAAAAAAACACTTAGGAGAGATTCAGTATTGTGTATCAGAATATCCAATGAGTGAATAACAATGGAACGAGAGGGAACAATATCATAGTAGCATTATCATCAATCCAAGTAACTCTTGGAACTTCACCCGCGACAGTTAGAGGGGCGAGAAACAAAGCTGCAAGGAAGGGAGTTGAAAATAGAGTGACCGATATCATCCAAACTGAGTATGAGACTACAAGCCCGACAATAATAGCGGCCTTCATTCCCTTCTTTGCTCTCTTCACCTCACCCATAATTGGATCAACAAAAGTCAATCCGCAAATTAAGGGGATTGTGTATTTTCCAGCCTCTAATCCTTCTCCCTCTTGAGGTGCTAAAATTAGGGCTAAGCAGACTGCAAAAGCACCCCATCCTAACGCGCTAATTTGGTTTGCTTCGTATTCTCTTTGACCGATGATTACGATTTTCATATTCACACGAATTGCTTCAATTAGAATAAACGACCCCAATACTGCCATGACAAATTCACGGGGTTTCAGATTTACAAATCCTGCAATTTCATCACCCCATAGATAGTATGCGAAGGGAATAATACACATGGCAAGATGAGTCCCTCGACGAAACCAATGCCCCCCAGCACCACCTACAGAGTGTTTAGCGTGGTCAATATCTACTGGTATTTCGCTAATTAGTCATCCCTCCTCGCGAATCTTATCCACTGCTTCTTGCAAAGTGATGCTTCCTTTTTCAAGGGCTTGCAATGTGGTATCTAATTTCGTAGAATTAAGTAGGGTTGAATCCCATGCGGAAATCAAACGTTCACGTACTCTGAGACGTTCTCGATCTGTAGATGTAATCACAGTTTCAAGTTGATTGACCAAGTCTTCTACACCCTGTCCTGAGTGAGCGGAAACCATTAGGACATCTGGAGTCGTATCGTCTTCCCCAACAGATAAGGCTGATTTTACTGCCTTTGCTGCTCTTTCCGCTTCAGGCAAATCTGACTTGTTGATTACAATCAAGTCTGCAAGTTCCATAATACCGGCCTTCTCTGCTTGGATTATATCCCCTCTATCCGGTCCATCGACCAGAAGAATTCTATCAGCAAATGCTACCACTCTAATCTCAGATTGACCTGCACCTACAGTCTCGATTATGATATTCTTCCAACCACATTCAGATAGAATATCAACCATAGGCGTCAAACAATCCATCAATCCGCCAGGATGGTTTCTAGTCGCAAGGGAGCGGATGAAAACTAAATCCGAGGAATCTGCATTTACCATCCTCATTCTATCCCCAAGAAGAGCCCCCCCGCTTCTCGGAGATGATGGATCAACCGCTAAGACCGCTACCGACTCCCCACGCTCGACCCATACATCGATCATCTTTCCAATTAGAGAGGATTTTCCTACTCCAGGAGGCCCTGTTATCCCTAAAGATGAGCCGCTCCCATGTTGAACTGGAGAATTGTGGCCTTCCTCAACAAGAGTTAGTAGCTTGGAAAGAGAACGTCGATTACCAGTACGGGCATTTTCTAGTAGGTCCTCTGATTTATTCACCAGTGCCACCCAGCCTCTTCACCAACTCCAACAGGTTCTTCTGATTCTGAGCGTTTTTCAATAGTTGTAAGGAATTCTAGAATTTCTGTTGATGTCGTACCAGGACCAAAGATAGCTCTAACTCCTACATCATACAGACTTTGTCGATCATGCTCAGGAATAATCCCCCCTGCAAAAACGATTACATTATTCATTTCTGATTCACGTAACCCTTCACAAACCCTTGGGATTAGAACGGAGTGAGCTCCAGATAGCGACGAAAGTCCAAGCGCACCTGCATCCTCGTCAATTACAATGCGTACTATCTCATCTGGAGTTCGACGAAGGCCTGTATAAATCACCTCATGACCTCCGTCACGTAGGGCTCTTGCAATTACCTTGGCACCCCTATCGTGTCCATCAAGGCCGGGTTTGGCAACTACTATCCGCATGGTTAAGTCGTACTTGGGACATCTGTAATAGCCTTCAAGGAACCGATTGGGGCATTTTGCTCTGTATGCTCTCATTAGGAATGCTCATGGGCGGCTTTGACTCGTTGTGGATTCATCCATGTCAGGGGTGAAGGAACGTATCGATGACTTGCGCCGTCGCAAGGCACAGGCGGAAGCCGGTGGTGGACAGAAGCGAATCGCCGCACAGCATGCTCGTGGCAAGATGACTGCTCGTGAAAGAATAGAACAATTATTAGATCAAGATTCATTTGTAGAAGTCGATGGATTAGTTGAACATAGATGTCGAGATTTTGACATGGATAGAAATGTCATTCCCGGCGACGGAGTAGTTTGTGGACACGGTACAATTGAGGGTAAAACGGTGTATTGTTTCGCTCAAGATTTCACAGTATATGGTGGCTCATTAGGGGAGATGCATGGGCTAAAAATCTGTAAAATACTAGATATGGCCCTAAAAACCGGCTCCCCAGTAATTGGACTAAATGACAGCGGTGGAGCACGAATTCAAGAAGGGGTTGCTAGCCTAGGTTCGTACGCTGAGATCTTTTTCCGAAATGTAAGAGCAAGCGGAGTTATCCCTCAAATTTCAGTAATCATGGGTCCCTGTGCTGGCGGGGCTGTGTACTCTCCTGCGATTACTGATTTCGTGGTAATGGTCGACCAGACCGCTCACATGTTCATCACTGGTCCAGAAGTAATCAAGACCGTGACAAATGAAGAAGTTAGTTTCGAAGACTTAGGTGGTGCATCAACCCATGCAACTAGATCTGGTGTGACTCATTTTACTGCAGATAACGATGATGATGCGCTAGAACTGGTAAGAGACCTCGTTGCAATGTTACCTCAAAATAACTTAGAAAAACCACCAATAAAATCAACATCTGACCCCCTTGATAGGGATTGTGAAACTCTCGATGAGTTGATTCCAAGTGACCCAACAACCCCCTATGATATATTAGATGCAATCGAGGCAACCCTAGACGATGGGGCATTCTTAGAGGTACAGGCTGACTTTGCTGGAAACATCGTGGTAGGATTCGGGAGACTTGGGGGGCATACCATTGGAGTTGTTGCCAATCAACCAAAAGTTTTGGCCGGTTGCTTAGACATCGATGCCTCCGTAAAAGCCGCTAGATTCGTAAGGTTTTGTGATGCTTTCAATGTACCGCTACTAACTTTTGTTGATGTCCCAGGTTTCCTTCCAGGAGCAAGTCAGGAGTGGGGGGGGATTATTCGCCATGGAGCAAAGTTACTCTATGCTTACGCCGAAGCAACAGTTCCAAAATTAACCGTAATCACACGGAAGGCATACGGTGGCGCTTACGATGTTATGAGCAGTAAACACATTAGAGGCGATTACAACATTGCATGGCCGTCAGCCCAACTTGCAGTTATGGGAGCTGAAGGTGCTGTGCAAATTATTCACCGACGCAGAATAGGTTCTGCTGGCGACCAAGAAGGTGAGAGGAAGCGGTTAATCGATGATTATGAAGATACATTTGCCAATCCATATCGTGCCGCTTCCTTAGGATATCTAGATGATGTTATTCAGCCGAGGGAGACTAGGGCTAAATTGACTAAAGCATTAGGCGCCCTGCTAGAAAAAGAAGAAATTAGACCCGCTCGTAAACACGGAAACATCCCCTTGTGAGGTATACTATGGCTCGAAAAAAAGATCGTTTACGGGCTGCTGCTATACTGGCTGTGTTGCTAGAAGAAGCAGAAGGGCAGGCACTGCAATCCTCCGAAAGCAGAGATGGAGGGGCGGCTTGGTCTCGAGATCATAGACGGTCTCTAATCGGAAGGAGAAATTTGTTTCGAGCTCGTACACGTAGAAGTACCACTAGGTGATAATATGAAAAAACGCAAAGTCAAAGTCGACGATGAGGAATATGAAGTCGAACTTGAAAAGAAGGATGGTGTATGGAATGTCACCATTGAAGGAAAGAGTTTCAACATAGAAATAGAAGGCAATTCTGTCGGGGACACCTCCGGTAG
>Ga0209036_1001285_pt1 | contig 10689 bp, 8 predicted proteins | sample MarorgKNORR_S2LV_3_FD_188222 | JGI IMG/M metagenome (GOLD analysis project Ga0209036, IMG submission 188222) | Marine microbial communities from the Southern Atlantic Ocean, analyzing organic carbon cycling - DCM_A/KNORR_S2/LV (SPAdes) (version 2) | ecosystem: Environmental > Aquatic > Marine >... | reverse complement strand
GGCAGAATAACCTAGGTCTTTGAGGCGCCTAATTTCTTCTGTTAAATCTGTATAATATGCCTGTACAAGAGATATACGCCCTACATCTGTGATCCCGGGACCGTGTCCGGGTAAAATTAGTTCAATATCCAGTCCCTTAAGACCTTGAAGAGTGTCAGCCCACTCTGCGACGTAACCGTCGCCCATATATGAGATACCGCCGAGCATCATGTCGCCACTAAAAACAATTTTTTCTTTTGGAAGGTAGATTGCCAGATCACCACCAGTGTGGGCGCGGCCGAAATAATGTAACTGTATTTCTCTGCCTCCTCGATACAGAGTCATCTTGTCTCGCAGCGTTTGCGTGGGTGGTGTAAATACTATCTCCGACTGCGCTTCGACATGGCGTCTCCAGTAGTTTAACTGGTTCTCAATTTGAAGACTTTCACCAGCGTCTGTGGCGTTGGCTAGCTCACTTTCTAATCGAGCTACTGTGTTATCGAATCGACGAAGCGATGACTGATAAGTGTGCTCATTTTCTGGATCACCTGTTAGCTTTTCATAGGTGACCTCGTGGCCTATTATTTCTAAGTCATCGCCAAAGGCTGGAGTCCCATTCGAATGGTCATAGTGGAAATGAGAATTGATTAAGGTGGTGACAGGTTTGTCGCTGACAGTTCGTATTGAATCCAACAGCGCTCTGCCTGCTGCCGGAGTAATATGAGAGTCGACAATCACGATGTCGTCTTCTCTCTCAATAATGAGTGCATTGCTCATCGTATAAATGTCGCCGGTCCCTGTGGCAAAGTATACTCCGTCAGCAACTTGGTCAAGACGATGAGTATCGGTGGTGATAACTTCTTGCGCATAGCTAACGATCGATAGTGTAAATATAAAGGCAGGCAGCAAGAGCCTGCATTGAGCACTATATGCCAAAAAAAATTCCCTGCCCATTAGTTACCTCCTCATTTTGAGTAGAAGTATCTTGACTTAAAATAACCATTTTCACTTCGACTATACGCTCAGGCTGACCAGATTTCACCACCGCAGCACGGAATTTGTGGAAAATTCATTTTTTCTGGTGCAAACTTTCAAAAAAATTAAGAAACCAAAGAGATTCAGCGCAAATGAGAAAATTCCTTACTTTTATAGCGTTAATCGGCGCAACGATTTATTTGCAGTCACCTATGCAAGGTCACCACGCTTTTTCATCAGAATTCGATATCGACAAGCCCATTAGACTTAGGGGAGAAATAACTCGAATGGAGTGGGTGAATCCGCATAGCTGGTTGCACATGACTGCTGCTTTAGATGATGGCACTACAGAAGAGTGGATGCTTGAGGGAGGTACGCCGAACACACTTCTCCGACAGGGGCTAACCGACCAAATTCTTCAAATCGGCACCGAAATTTTAGTTCGAGGTTACCAGAGTAAAGATCCAGATTGCATTCCCAAATGCCGTGGCAGTGGGCGGGACATTACTTTTCCAGACGGGCGGAGCGTATTTATGGGTTCTTCGGGGGTTGGTGCACCGCCGGGGGGATTTCCAGAAGATGAAGACCAATAGCTGGGGGTTATCACCATCATGAAAAAAAATAAAGCACCTTTATTCGTTTTGTTTTTGCTAAGCCTGGGATTTCTCCAAAGCTGTACACAAGAGCAAACGTCAGAATCGATAGGCTCTGAAATGGTCACGAGCTCAGGTCCGCCCGATTTGAGCGGAATTTGGCAGGCTGTGAATGCGGCAAGTTGGAACCTAGAAGGGCATACGGCTAGCAAAATGCCAGTTACAAGGATCATGGGGGCTTTAGGAGGCATCCCGGCAGGTATGAGCGTGGTTGAGGGAGAGGAAATTCCTTATCTGCCTGAAGCCTTGGCAAGGCGAGAAGAAAACCGTGCGAACTGGAATAACCTGGATCCAGTCGCAAAATGCTATATACCCGGTATTCCTCGCTCAACTTATATGCCGTGGCCATTTCAGATCTTGCAGACCGACACAGAGATATTTATAGCGTATGAATTTGGTAGCAATAGCCGCACTATTTTTATGGACAGACCTGGAACCGAGGCTCCATTACCATCTTGGATGGGGTACTCTCTTGGTAATTGGGAGGATGGGACTTTGGTAGTGAATGTGACAAAGCAAGTTCCTGATACTTGGCTTGATGCATCAGGAAATTATCACGGGCCAAACTTAGTAGTGGAGGAGCGTTACACTCTGTTGGGAGAGAACCATATTCAGTATGAGGCTACGATTGACGATCCAGATGTATTCAGCAGGCCCTGGAAGATTAAGATACCCTTGTACCGAAGAATGGAAAATGACGCGCGACTGTTAGAGTATAAATGCGTTGAGTTTGGCGAGGATCTTCTCTACGACCACTTGCGTAAAGGCTATGATGGGCCGAAGGCACTAGATGGCAGTCTTCGATAAGACTTATAACCCGGTAAACTGATTGCGAGGAAATTTTGATGAGGATATTAACCACGTGGATTGTAAGTTTTGGTTTAACTCTCGGCTCTGTGGGGAGCTTAGGCGATGTCCCAATGACTAAATGGGGAAAGCCGAGCCTCCAAGGTAACTGGGATTTTCGGACAGTCACCCCTTTCCAACGGCCTGCAGCTTTCGCTGATAAAGAGTTCTTAACTTCTGAAGAAGTAGATGAGTTTGAGGCGGCGGTGATTGCTGGGAGAGAAGCCCGGGCTGCGGCCGATTTTGATGGTGAGTTCGATCAACAAGATTTGGATGTAGGTTATAACCAATTTTACTTAGATCAAGGTACGCGGATGACCACAACGATGCGGACTTCACAGTTAATTTACCCAGAAAATGGACGGATGCCGGCAATGACTGAGAGAGGCAGGGAAACTGCTGCATACTTCCGTGCGCTGCAAAGCCGGTCACCAGAGGGGCCGGAGGATCGTAATTTGTACGATCGTTGTATTATTGGGTTCAACGCAGGCCCTCCGATGAGATCAGGCGCATACAATAATATTATGAAGTTAGTTCAAACGGAGGATCATGTTGCCATCATGGTTGAAATGGTAAACGACCACAGAATTATCCCGACTGGTAATAGTTCTGCTGATCTCCCAGACGACATGAGGTTATGGAAAGGTGATTCAAGAGGGTCTTGGGATGGCGACACTTTTGTAGTGACTACCAAGAACTTCACACATTTAAGCCGGTTCAGTGGCACTGGTGAAAGCATGGTTTTGACCGAAAAGTTCACGCGCCTCGATGATCAGCGTTTAGAGTACGAGTGGACTGTTGAAGATCTCGAAATGTTTGAAGATAAGTTTACTGCGGTGGTGGAGATGCAGCTAACTGAAGATGATGTGTATGAGTACGCTTGTCACGAAGCGAATTACGCTATGCCCTTAATGTTGAGCGGTGCAAGGAAGCAAGAAGCGAATGGTGAGCAAGATGATACTTGGCTGCCTAGCTGGTCAAGATAATCGGTTTATATTGAGACCAACTAGGCGATAGGAAACTTCCTGTTCACTTAGTTTATCCTCGACAGCTATGCTTTAGTCAGAGTCGGGCAAACTAAAGGCAAAATATTTTGAGCCGGAAGGAGGCCCCATTCGTCCTCCTCCCGCTGCGATAACAACATATTGCTTGCCGTCGACACTATACATTGATGGTGTGGCAAATCCAGCGGCCGGTAATTCATATTCCCATAACAAAGAGCCGTCCGTGGCGTCGTAGACATGAAACATTTTATCTGGTGTCGCTCCAATGAAAATTAGACCTGACGCCGTTACGATTGGCCCACCATAACTTTCCGCGCCCCAGTTTAGGTCTGGGTGGCTTGGATAATTCCCAAAGTTAATTTGCCAGTCGATTTTACCTGTTGCTAGGTCTATTGAATTCAATGTTCCCCAAGGAGGTGAATTGCCAGGCAATCCTTCATGATCTCTTACGCGGATATAACCAGCAAAGGCATAATCAATTTCTTCTGAGTCGCCTTGAAGCTCTTCAATATCAGGGTTTCTTAGATATGATATTAGTGCGCTTCGCTCATAGCCTTCTAAGTTGCTAAATCCTGGCATGTTGCCTCTACCTTCCAGGACCGTCGTATTAATTTGTGCGGTTGAAATCCGCGCGGTAATATCTAGAAGGCTTGGCCCTCTGTCCGTTCCTGCTCTGTCAGCGCCGTGGCACGAACCGCAGTTCTCCGAATAGAGGCCTCTCGCAAACCCTGGCGGTCTCTCATACACCCTTAAAATACCGCCTATCTCTTGCGCATTTAAAATAAGTTTATGACCATCTGGTAAATATGCAGACCCACCCCACTCAGCACCGCCATCGTATGCGGGATAAAAGAGGACTCCCTCTGTGGTTGGTGGAGCCCACCGTCGTTGATCGAGCGGTTCAATTAACGCTGACACATAATCAATGGCCTCCTGATTGCGCGCAGTGAGTTCAAACTCTTGTCTGGTGAATGCAACAGAGGAAACAGGTTGGGTGGGAGAAACTACTTCACCAGGCAGGGAGCTTGGAAGACCCTCTTCCTCATAAACCTCATATAAAGATTCACCGGTATCTCTGTTAAAGACAAACAAATGTCCGGATTTGGTGGTCAGAGCAACAGCATCTATTAACGCGCCATTTCTTTCCAGCTGGACTAACGTAGGCGGGGAAGGTAAATCTCGATCCCATAGATCATGCCTCACAGTCTGGTAGTGCCAGCGGTATTCGCCTGTTCGAGCATCTAGAGCTACTAGGCTATTTGCAAATAAATTATCTCCGGTCCTTGATGCGCCATAGAAATCCGGTGTGGCTGATCCAGTGGGGATGAATAACATTCCTCGCTGCTCATCCAGAGTCATTCCTGTCCAGTTATTTGCGCCACCAGCATTATCTAAAGACCCTTCCTCCCAAGTTTCGGAGCCAAGCCCACCTTCTCTGGGTAAGCTATTAAAACGCCAGGCCTCGGCCCCCGTGCGCGCATCGAACGCCCTAATCATACCTGCTTGTGAGTTTGCACTTTCAGCAGTTGAAAAGCCAAGAATTAATTTGTCCTCAAATACTATTCCCGGAACACTAGTAAAAAAAGGAACCTCCTTATCTTCAGGCCTAAGATCTACTCTGCCATTTCGGCCGAAACTGGCAACGGCTTTCCCAGTCTCGGCGTGAAGGGCGATTAGCTCTCGCCCCGCTGGGTAAAAAATTCGCCTGTCGTCTCCTTCTTGCCACCACATCAATCCTCGTTGAGCTGCTCCCGGCCCATCATAATCAGAGCGCCAGATTTCTTCGCCGGTAGCCGCATTGAGAGCGAAAGCAACGAGCTTCGGAGATAAGCCATACAGGATTCCGTCGACAATCAGCGGGCTTGTGTACATACTTGAATTGCCTTCACGCAGTTCCCCTGAATCATATGACCAAGCAAGCTCTAGCTGCGCAACGTTATCATGATTTATCTCTGATAGATGAGAGTAGTGTGACCTGCCCGGATCGCCCATGTAGGTGTCCCAATTCCCATTGAGTGGGACAACTTGCTCAGGACGCTCTGATGAGCAGCCTGAAATTGCAAACAACAACAAAATGATCTTTTTCATCAAGTTTCTTACCATGAATGTTTGAGTTTGGATAAGAATAAACGCACGGCGGCCGCGAGTCTAGGCTGATAAAATTTTTCAAGAAGCAGTATGAGTTTAACTTTGAAGACCCGTTGATATTAAGATGTTAAAAACTTAAGCTCCTTGCATGGATAATCCAAATCAAGCGACAACGCCGCCAGGGGAAGGGTTCGTCAATAAGCCGGTTACCGAGAAGTTCAGAATACGATCGATAGATACTTTGCGCGGGTTTGCTCTGCTGGGTATTTTGCTACTCAATATAATTGCTTTTTCTGGACCCTTAGCAACGTACTACGACCCTTCAGCTGGTAACGAAGTTTTTGGTTTGAATCTCGCTGTAGCTATGTTTGTCGATATTTGGGCCGAAGGTGCATTTCGAGCAATATTCTCTATGTTGTTTGGTGCCGGGTTGCTCATTTTTTTTGCTAAACCAGATGATGATAAAGAAGAACCATTAAGGACGCTTTATTATAGGCGGACTTGGCTTTTAGTCGGATTCGGTCTTTTTAATTCCTATATTTTATTATGGGTTGGAGATATTTTATACGCTTATGGTGTTACCGGTTTGATTCTTTATTTTTTTAGGAGCTTATCTGCAAACAGATTAGCATTATGTTCAATGGTCTTGTTTCTCCTTCTGTGTGGAATACATACAGCTTCATATTTTGGCACAAAGTCTCTATACATTGATTATCGTGAGGCTATCTCATTGCCTGAGGGAAATGAAATGTCTGAAACGCAAAGCCAGTCAGTAGAGATTTGGAATGAATATCTGCAGAGTCAGCTGGCGGCGCCAGAGCAAATAGTTTTTGAAATGAATACTCGAAGTCAAGGCTATCTCGAAAATTTCTTCTTCTCAGCTCAGATTAATATTATTTTCCAAACTGTGATCTTTTTGTTCAGTGCGTTTTGGGATGCGGCTGCCATGATGCTTTTAGGTATGGCGCTGATGAAATGGAATGTTTTTGACGCGTCGCGAGAGCTGAGTTTTTACTTAAAGATGATGACTATTGGGTTTACTGTTGGGCTCGTCATAAACTCCTGGGAAATGGTTACCTATGTAAGCAGTGGTTTTGAGCCGTTCTTGTCGGCTACGGCAAGGCCGACTTATGATGTAGGCCGATTAGCTATGGCGCTCGGCTATACAGGAATAATTATGACCCTTTGTAAGCTGGAAGTGCTCTCGAGGTTACGACATGCCTTAGCATGCGTTGGTCAGATGGCGCTAACAAATTACCTCGCCCAATCAATTATTTGTAATACTATCTTCCTCGGGTTTGGTTTTGGGATGTGGGGTAAAATGCAGCGATATGAGATTTATTTCGTTGTTCTCGGTATCTGGGTTTTCCAGTTAATTTTCAGTATGGCTTGGTTACAAAGATACAGTTTTGGTCCGGCTGAGTGGTTATGGCGCAGTCTCACTTATCGGAAGAGGCAGCCTTTAAGACGAGAAGCGGGTTAGGCCAGGTTTGATGAATTATAATTATCTACGGATCGAGAAAACCGACCAACTAGCAACGATGATACTTGCCAGACCTGAATGCGGTAATGCACTTAGCTTGTCTTTGATGAGAGAGATTATCGATGCCGCAAATTCGTTTAAGTACGATACTCAGACGCGGGTAGTTATCATAAAAGGTCAGGGCAAGCATTTTTGCGTCGGGGCTGACCTTAAAGATGAAGAGCGTTGGAAAGCGGGCGAGTCTGGAGATTTGCTCACGAAAAGTCGTTTGACTCAGATTGGTAGGGAATTAATTGAAGCACTGGTTGGTATTAACCAAATTACCATCGCTCGCCTGCATGGGGCCTCAGCGGGCGGGGGTGCGTGCATTCCATCTGCCTGCGATTTCAGGATAGCTTCCCGCCAGGCGGTTCTTGGCTATCCGGAGGTTAAGCTCGGCATGAATCTTAGTTGGGGAGCCTTACCTTTGTGCTACAACCTCGTTGGTCCTTCGGTTACAAAGCGCTTGCTCGTGGGCGGAGAATTGGAAACAGCTGATGACCTCTTGGTTTGGGGATTTATTGATGAAGTTGTTGAGGAAGCACTACTGGACTCAAGAGTCATCGAATTGGCTAAATTCTACGCTCAAAGACCGCCTTTGGCTGCGCAAATGATTAAGCGCAGTATAAATGCAATCCAGATGGCTAATTCTGGCATAATGCACATGGATGGTGACCAAAATGCGTTGGCGACTTTAGGAGACGATTTCAAGGCAGCGCGAGAGTCATTCAAGCGTAAAAGTAAATAAATTTGAGGAATTTTAAGTAAACCTAGTCGGTTACTAGTCGGCTGGTTTTTGTCTATGTTTTTATCCAGAGTTCACTTTAAAAAAGACACTTTGTTCGAGCTGGCGAGAATCGCCCTCCCGATGGTCGTCTCTCAGGGGACTTTTGCAGTCATGATTTTTACTGATCGTTACTTCATGTCGCAAATAGATTCTGTTCATATGGCGGCTGCGTTAGGTGGCGGAGTGGCGGCTTTTTTTTCGTTTTGCTTTTTTACGGGCCTACTCTCTTATGCGAATGCGCTTACAGCACAGTATTTGGGTGCCGGTGAGCTTGCAAAGTGCTCAAAGGTGGTCACGCAGGGAATTGTAATAACGATCATGTGTTCGCCTTTTTTGGTGATCATTACTTACTTCGTTTCAGGCATCTTTGAAAATGTGGGTCATGACCCTATTCAAGTAGAGTTGGAAAAGACCTACTACGTTATTTTAATGCTTGGAGTAATCATCACTCTAACTAAGACTTGTCTCTCCTCTTATTTCGCAGGAATTGGTCGGACTCGTGTGGTGATGATATGTGATGTTTGCGGTCTGCTTTTTAACGTGCCTCTGTGCTATGTGATGGTTTTTGGAAAAATAGGGCTGCCAGCGCTTGGTATTGTTGGGGCTGGTGTGTCGACAATAATTGCTAGTCTCTTTGCTTGTATACTTTTTATTTTCTTTTACCTTCGCAAGGAACACCGTGATAAGTTTTTTGTCATGAGCTCCTTTCAAATTGATTGGGGTGTTCTGCGCCGCTTTTGGAGACTGGGCTTTCCTTCGGGCCTCGAACTATTTCTCAACGTCGCCGCTTTCAACTTATTTCTACTTATGTTCCAAGGTTACGGCATTGTAGAGGGGGCTTCGGCGGCTATCGTGTTCAATTGGGATCTGTTGTCATTTGTTCCTATGATAGGTTTAAACATAGGGGTAATCAGTTTGATTGGTCGTTTTGTTGGAGCGAACGATATGGCTCGGACAGATGAAGTTATGTCGGCTGGATTTTTTCTAGGAATCGTTTACTCGGCGATTCTTGCAGTTCTCTACATTACTTTTAGGTTCCCATTGGTTGAGGTTTTTTCCCCACCCGAGGGGGATTTTTCTGAAATTCGTGACTTATCGGCATTTATGATGATAGGACTGTCGAGTTATGTTATCGCCGACGCAATGATCATCATCACGGGCGGAGTTTTGCGAGGAGCTGGAGATACTCGCTGGTTAATGTATGCTTCTGTTGGCCTCCATTGGGCAATGCTGATTGCTCAATACTACGTAATTCTGGTCTGGGAGTTCGGTCCTCGTGTCTCCTGGTTGACTTTCTGTGCGATGATTTTCGCCATAGCGATAGTCTATATATGGAGGTTGCAGAACGGAGTGTGGCGAGACCCCGAGCGGCTGAAGTTGGTCATGAATGAATAGATCTATAACTTCATGTTGCAGACTTGACTGTGAGCAGTTAGCCTTCTAGACCTTTACCAATATCACCAAAAAAATGCAGAGAGAAAAGCCATGAGACTACTGCAAAACAATATCAATTATTTGGCCGCGATACTTGTAATTTCTTTCGCTGGGAACGTGGTGTTTTCTCAATCCCAGTACCCATCAAACTTGCTCGCGCAAAAGGGAAACTTTTCTGCCGGGGCGGCCAGGGCACTTGGACAACCTTTTCAGGGGGTGGCTACTTCGGATGGTATTATTCCCGGACTTTTTCCAATCAAATCCACAGGGGTCTCAACCGCACCGATAAGGGAAGCGGCCGACAGATTCCTAGCAACTTTGAGTACCGCTGATTTATCGCGAGTTCACTTCGCGATAAATGACCCTGAATGGCGAGATTGGTCAAATGTTGACGTTGGGATTTTTCCTCGTCGTGGAATTAGTCTTGAAGAGATGAACGAAGCGCAAAAGGATTCTGCTTGGGAGCTTCTCGCTGCTGCCTTGAGCGCTGAGGGGCTTGAGCAAACACAGAACATTATGAAAACTGAACAAACACTTTTTGAAATTAATGGTGAGCCAATCAGATATGGCACTGAAAAATATTATTTCACAATGATGGGCATCCCGTCTTCAGATAGCCCTTGGGGATTTCAGCTTGATGGACACCATCTTGTAATCAATTATTTCGTGCTAGGGGATCAAGTTGTAATGACTCCGGCTTTTTGGGGTGGAGAACCGGTTTATGCAGATTCGGGAATGTATGAAGGCAACCATATCTTACAAAACGAGCAGGATGCCGGGCTCCAACTAATGCAATCTCTTGATGCAGCCCAAAAGCGAGCGGCAACTGTCGACCCAGAGAAAGTGAGGAATAATCAAGTAGCAGCGGCGAATCAAGATAACTTGATCTTGGACTATGAGGGCATTAAGGGGGCTGACCTAACTAGCCAGCAGAAACTCAACTTATTGAATGTCATTCGTTCATTTGTAGGTGCTTTACGGAATCCTCATGCGGAAGTAACAATGGATGAGATAGGTCAGCATATCGATGATACGTACTTCTCTTGGGTTGGTGAGTCGGCGGATGATTCTGTGTTTTACTATCGCATCCACAGCCCAGTTATTTTGATTGAATTTGACCACCAAGGCCCAGTGGGCACGTTGAACAAAAACCCAGCGGGAGTGCCCAGCAGAGACCACATTCACACTGTAGTGAGGACTCCTAACGGCAACGATTATGGCAAAGATTTGTTGGCACAGCATTTGTTAGCTGATCACTAGCGCCGAGTTTTCCTGGAAACTTTTTTATTACTAAGGTTACAAACGATAATGAAAATAATATTGAAGCTTATATGCGTTATTTCCGCTGCTTTTCTTTTAGCAAACAATTTAGTGATCGCGCAGTCTTTAAACCCTTTCGGG
>Ga0209036_1001283_pt1 | contig 10696 bp, 7 predicted proteins | sample MarorgKNORR_S2LV_3_FD_188222 | JGI IMG/M metagenome (GOLD analysis project Ga0209036, IMG submission 188222) | Marine microbial communities from the Southern Atlantic Ocean, analyzing organic carbon cycling - DCM_A/KNORR_S2/LV (SPAdes) (version 2) | ecosystem: Environmental > Aquatic > Marine >... | reverse complement strand
ACACGACAAGAAATAGCTTCGCCGTTTCTTGCCGATTGTTATAGGCGTTCGGCAGCAAGCTGCATCTCTGCTAGTCTTCGCCAAAATTCAGTTGGAAATAATCAACAACTTCCCGAAAAATTAAAGTTGGTGAAAAATTTATGGTTCATAAAAAGAACCTATAACAAAGTAACTCGTAAGAAATATACCTCACTGTACATATTGAATTAAGATGAAATCAAACCCTCTACTCTTACTTCTAATTTTGTTTTTCTATGACTCTGCTGTGCAAGCAGCACCACAAGCTGAAAAACCCGGGCAACTTTCGCCTGAAACCGAAATGGCGATCATGCGGGTCATGAATCTGGAGAACCGCATTCAGACGCGTCAGACGGTTCCGGTAAAGAAGACCGGTAACGAGTTGGCAGACCATTTTTCCGGAACCTGGATCTGCTTCACGACAATGCGGCTGAATGGTCAACTGGGCCGTGGGATCATGGAAATACGACTCGAACAAGACGGGGATGAACTCGTTGGAGAGGGTGCACAGCTCAAACACCCTTTCGATCCGCCCGCGACCATTCGCCCGATCGGCACAAGATCGGCGGCGGTGAGCGATTTCATCGGCCAGTTCAAGAAGGCACCAAAAGGACGACACAATATGGTCGTAATTGAGCGGCAGAAAGTGGATGGTCCAACATGGGCTACTTTTACAGCCGTCATGGCTGGTGATGGCCGTACTGCACGTGGCACGCTTGTCAATGCAGGCGGAAACTACGGATTGATGTTCATGGTGAGGCGAGAATTCCTCTCTGACTTCCACCATCTGCTCACCGAAGAAGGTCGTCGGGCAGAAGCAAAGCGCAGATGGATCGGCATTGAGAAGTTGGAGCTCGCTTTGGACACAGAGATCATGGATGCGGCCCGAATCAGGTGGTGGAGAGCGGACAGGAACAAAGACGGCAAGTTGCAGTATACCGAATTTCCACACCCGGACTGGAAGCGTGCCAATCGCAACAACGACGATGCAGTCGACTGGGCCGAGGAGGTATCGGATCGCGTTCTTAAGAAGTTGGTTCTGGAGGGAGATTTTTTAGAGAAGCATGGCAGCGACTCGCAAACGCAATGGCCGTCGATTTATGCCTGGGGCGTCGCTCGCCCCGGTTTTGAACAAATCTTCTATTTCATCGACTGGGATCGCGACGGCAAGATCACCTCGGCGGAATACAAAGCCTTTGAGGATCAGCTAAGCGCTTACGACAACGCGGACCCGCACATTGCGCAAATGGAGGCCGCCTTCAGCAAAGAGAAGCTGACCAAAGCACGGGAGATGTGGGCCGCTCTCGATAAAAATCGCGACAACATTTGGCAATACGATGAATTCCCGCACCCGGATTGGAAGCGCGCCAATCGCGATGGCGATGACGGTTTGAGTTGGAAGGAAGAATTGGCCGACCAAATGCTCAGAAGACAATCGAAAACCTATCCCAAGAAATACGGCTCCACGACACCAAAGGAATGGTCCACTCAGGAAGCCTGGAACAAGGATCGGCCCGACTTCCAGCAGCTTTTCACTTTTATCGACTGGGATCACGACGGCGTGATCACGGTTACCGAATACGAGGTCTTCGATGTGCAGATCAAGTCCTACACCGACGGTTCCTGGCCAAAGACAAACGAGCAGGGAGAGTCTGGAATGGAAGTCTTTAAGCGACTGGCGGCTCAGCCACCGAAAGCCGGCCAGGCACAAAAAGCGGGGCAGTCGCGGAAGGTGTCTTGGAATTCTCAGGAAGAATGGAACCGCGAAAAGCCGACCGTGAAGTGGATCTTCCCCTTCATCGACAAGAACGGCGACGGCACGATCGACACTGATGAGTACCAAGCCATTCAAGAATACAAAAAGAAGCACCGCCACGATTGGATGGATCGGGCTCGCAGGGAACTTGGGTTAATTACCCCGAAGGACCCGTAATGGCCACGATTGCTTTTGACGTTTACGGGACCCTGATCGATACCGATGGCATGGTGTCCCAATTGCACGAGTGGGTAGGTTCGCGGGCGGAGACATTTTCGAAAACCTGGCGAAGCAAGCAGCTCGAGTATTCGTTTCGGCGGGGACTGATGCGACAATACGAGAACTTCGAGGTCTGCACGCGTCAGGCACTGGAGTATTGCTGTGCCGAATACGATGTTTCTTTATCTTCGGAACAGAAAGACGAGTTACTGCAAAGCTATCGATGCTTGCCTGCGTTTGCAGATGTCGAAGAGAGTCTCGTCGCGCTGAAGGCGGAAGGGCATCTCCTCTTTGCCTTCTCCAACGGTAGTGCGGAAGCCGTTGAGGAAGTCTTGCAGACCAATGGTCTACGTCAATGGTTTGAGGATGTCGTCAGTTGTGATGTGCTGAAGACCTTCAAGCCGAACCCGGATGTCTACCACTATTTCATGAGGGAAGCAGGCCAAGCAAAGGACACATGGTTGGTTTCCGGCAATCCGTTTGACGTGATCGGCGCCGTCTCGGCAGGCATGAAGTCTGCATGGGTCAAGCGTTCTGACCGTGTAGTCTTTGATCCGTGGGGAATCGAACCGACCCTGACCGTCGCCGCCCTGAGCGAACTGTGTGAGAAATTGGATATCAACAAACCCAAAGGAACTTATGAATAAAACGGTTATTAGTATCGTTAACACATTGATATTTTGCTTCTGGAATTCAGGGGATTTGAGAGCCAAAATTCAACGAGGAATATGATTTATCATAATAAGCTAGTTAGGGATAAGATCCCACAAATTATTCAATCAAGAGGAAAGTTTTGCATATGTACAAAACTTGATGAGCAGTGTTATCCTTTAGAGTTTCGGAGAAAATTAAGTGAAGAAGTAAAAGAAGAATGGGGATGTTTTACCGATCGGTTCTTCTTAGAATCTGTAACCGAAGCTGAGCAAGGCGATGGAGGCAGAGCCTAACTACCTGCCTCACCTAACTTAATTTGAATAGTATATGAAAAAAATTCTTTTAACTGTAATCTCTTGCATGGTCATCTTCTCCTTATCGATGGGTCAGAAAAAGCTCAGGCCGGCACCTTTCGATCTTACCGGGCCACCGCTTGAAGAGGCTGATATCGCCATATTGCCCGGTGGGATGGATCGGGTTGAAATCTTCCTTCTCATGGGCCAGTCCAATATGAAAGGACGAGGCGTCATGCCCGCAGAACCACTTCGCAACTCACAGATTATTATGATCCATAAGAGTACTGACGATTGGTACCTCGCACGGCACCCACTGCATCTCGTGGGTAACCCAACAGATTTTAGTGGTGCCGATAACGCCGGAGTTGGGCCGGGCTTGGCCTTTGCTGAGACGCTCGCCATAGCGTATCCAAAGACTCGTATCGCATTAATCCCTTGTGCCAAGGGAGGATCCAATATTCATCAATGGCGAAAGGGGCAAATGCTCTACGATGAAACCATTCGCCGGGCCAAACTCGCTCTTACCAATGCTCCCAAAGGAAAGGCCCGTATTGCTGGTGCTCTCTGGCTCCAGGGTGAGTCCGACAGTACGACACCCGAGAAGGTCCAAGCTTATTCCGAAAGACTGGGGCAGCTAATTGACAATCTTAGAACTGATACCGGGATTCCCGACCTTCCTTTTATTGCCTGTACAATTGGAGAGAAGAAGACCCCTGAACTGCGGTCCAAGATCAACGCCATTCTCTTGGGTTTACCAAAGTTGCGTCCGCATACGGCTTGTGTCGATGGCCGCTCCTTTGCCAGATTTATCGACAGTGTTCACTTTGACACCGCTACTCAGGAAGAACACGGTCGCCTCTATGCAGTCAAATATCTCAATCTCACAAGGAAGCAAAATAGCGGAGCTAAGGAAACGGATCGCGAATCATTACCTCCCATCCAGTTTGCTGAAGGCGAGAAGCATTTCACTACGGCTAATCAAAAACGCATCGATATCGTTAAGCAAATACCTGGATTGGTCGCTTTATGGGATTTTGTTCAGCGGAGGGATTCGTGGCAGGATTTCATCGGCGCCGATACGCTAGCACACCCAGGCAATCCATTCATTTCCATTCCTGGAGAGTCTGGGGGACAGACTTATGAACTCGAACCGAGAAACCTATCGCTCGATTTTTGGCATGAAGGAAAAGAAGCGACGCTTGATGATTTCGAGTTGTATGGTCGGGGACCCTTTGGACAAGCCGTCCGCTTTTCGAGTCCTCGCAGTACAACGGATTTACCGGTCCTGACCGTACCGCGAAAGAATCTTCATGACTCATCTTTGGATATCAAAGGAAAAGGGAAGTCCGTGTCTATGGTGGTATGGTTGCTTTACGAAAGGGGCAATCATGCGATCGCAGGAATGTGGCATGAGGGCACCGTTACCCCGAGGGAAGAACCTCCCGTAGTAAAGGATCCCGGGAAACGGCAGTTCGGGCTCTTTGCTGGATTGCAGGCAAATAAGGGCGGAATCGGTGCTCACATTTCGGAAAATGGTGGTTCATCTTTTGGCAACATCTATGCACGGCACCTGGCGTCCGAACCAACGAAAATGAAACAAATCAAACCGGATATGAAACCCGGTCAGACCGATAAATACTGGAATGCAGTTGGTTTGGTTTTTAACAACGAAGAAAATCATGTGACCGCCTACGTCAATGGTTCGGCCAATGAAGTCTGGGTGGATAATCCAAAAGAGTCTCGATTCTTTGAGCATGCCTATCGTGCCTGGCAACAGGGTCAGTTGGCTGATATTGATGGAATCCAACCCGGTGAGGATGTGGATTTCCCGAAGGATCAGTATTATCGACTTCCCGAGGATGAACCCATTGAAACAAAAATTATCGAACGGACACCCGATCGCGTAGTACGGCTGGAAACCTATCCGTTCTCCAAGATTGAGGCCACCTATCAGGTGAAGCCGGACGGAAAGTTAGGGAAACCACTGAAGCGTGATTTGGTTGCCCTGAAATCCAACCCCTACTATTTCGGCTATGATATCTATGCTCCCAAGACAATGGAGCAAGGCGGGCCGTTTACCATAGGTCGCGTCATCCACAGCAACCGACACGCAACCCTTTCCGCATGGATTGGCGGGGTCGCCGTTTTTGATCGTGCCCTTTCTGACGAAGAAATGAAAAAGCTCGCAACCATCGGGAATTGCACGGGTAAGGCTAAGTAAAATATCTTTTCATAAAACCGATAGAATTGAATTTTAAAATTTAGAAATATATGAATATAAAAATCACTCAATCAACGGAATCAGCGTGCGAAAGTAAAATCCGCGATCATCACCTTACCTGTGACCGTCCGGTAGAAAAAGGAGGAGGTAATGACGGACCCATGGGTGGGGAGTATTTTTTGATGGGGTTGGGGGGCTGCTTTACCAGCAATCTCCTTGCCGCAATAAAGTCAAGAGGTGCTGATGTAAGCAATGTGGAGCTTACTGTAAAGGCGACACTTGCTGAAACCCCAGCTCGCTTTTCAAAGATTGAGGTGGAAGTGTCTGCCCAATACCAGGACAGAGAGCTTATGGAAAAATTACTGATCATTGCCGAGCGGGGATGTATTATCGCAAACACATTAAAGAATGAAGTTGAATTATCTGTGTCTCTACGCAGCACGTCGGCATGACTGAGACAAACCATTTGATGGAATTGAATTTAAAAAGTTTCAGCTTCCGATTACCTCTTTTAAAATTCATTCAATTTTGGCGTATCATTGTCTTAGGGCTAACAGGTATGTTTTCTTTTACGACGCTTGTCGTAGGTGCAATACTCAAGCCGAAACATATTGTAATCGTTACTTCAGACGATCAGGGCTGGATTCAGGCGGGGTGCTACGGACACCCGTTTCTCAAAACCCCTCATCTCGATGCTATGGCGGCCAACGGATTGCGTTTCGAAAGGTTCTATGCCAATGCTCCGGTGTGTTCACCGACCCGTGCGGGTATCCTCACCGGACGTAGTAACAACCGTACCGGTGTTCTTGAGCATGGCTACAATCTTAATCTGGAAGAGAAGACTTTCGTTCAGGCTCTACGAAAAGCGGGCTTCGCCACCGGGCATTTCGGTAAGTGGCATCTTAATGGAATCCGCGGTCCCGGCGTACCGATTCTGAAAGATGATCCGTATCACCCCGGTAAGTACGGTTTCAGTCACTGGATGACATCCACTAACTTCATCGACTATCATCCACTCCTTAGCGAGATGGGACGCTTTGATCAGACCAAGGGGGATGCATCCGAGGTCATCGTCGACCGTGCCTTGGCTTTTATTGAGAACGCGGTGAAAGTTCAAAAGCCATCACTCAGTGTGATCTGGTATGGTGCTCCGCATAGTCCATGGATCGCTTCGGAGTCGGACCGTGCCCCCTTTGCACACTTACCGATAGCCGAGCAACACCACTATGGCGAGCTGGTTGCCATGGATCGAAGTATCGGAGCCTTGCGTGGTGGACTCCGTAAGCTTGGTATCGAGGACGATACTCTGATTTGGTTTAGCAGTGATAACGGCGGGCTACGAAAGAATTTCGGGGAGAATGCGGTCGGTCCGTTACGCGGAGGGAAGAAGGAGCTCTGGGAAGGGGGGTTGCGTGTTCCGTGCATCATCGAATGGCCTGCTGTCATCAATAAGGCAGTGGTCAAGACTCCTTGCTCAACCCTCGATATCGCACCCACCATTATTGATCTTCTTGATCTGCCCGGGGACTCGTTGGTGGCACCCGTTGATGGGGAGAGTGTTTCCCCAATTTTCTTGGGTGCCGAAATGCCTGAGCGGCGTTCAATTCCAATCGCCATGTGGGACAAGGGTGCCTGGATTGATCACGAATTTAAATTTGTCCGGGATGGGAAAGCGGAATATCTGTTTAATCTTAAAGAGGATTCCAGAGAACAGCAAAACCTCAGTAAATCGCAGCCTAAACAGCACGCGAAGATGCGTAAACAACTCGATCGCTTTCTCAATTCGATCAAGGATAGTCAGGAAGGTAAGGACTATCCCAATGGTTTGAATACTCCGCGTCGAGATGTGCAGTGGCGTGACCATCCAGAATACGCAGATCATTTGGATCTATTTACAGAGTCCCTTAAATCGAGTCAGGTACCATAACGCAGAGTTTGATAATAGTCCCGTCTTTCTCCTCCCATACAGCTACGATGAGAAAGAAATCAAGCTGCTGACTGCCATCGATGAAATTTTTTTTATTTTTTGAATCCAAAATCCATTCGCTCACGAATACTGCTGTAATGAATCCATTTTTTATTCAACAATTTGTAAAATGATAAGCAGAACAATAACCTTAGCCACTTTTCTGAGCTTCGGCTCCCCTTCGCAGGGTGTCCACGGGGAAGATATGCCCAAGCTCAAGTCCATGACTAGTGAACAGTTCAAGAGCCCTGAGTGGGTAAATGAAATCCAATTGAGTGGAACTTTTCGACTTGGGGGAAAAGGTTTTGCTTCGCTGACTACGCCAAGGGGAAATTTTTGGGTGGAGGAAGGAAAATCTTCATCCGGTTACAAACTTATTGAACTGGATACTTCCAAGTCCCAACCCTCCGCCCTTATCCAAAAGGGAGATCAGCAAGCATGGATCGGATTTCGCTTGGGAATGCCTGTTGCCGTAATCCGCGAGGTTGCAAGCGAGAAACTAACCGTGCGCGGTGGATTATTCTATATCAAGGGGGATAAAGAACCATTTAATGGCATGGTGATGGACTACCATGAAGACGGATCGAAGTATTTAGAATGGCCCTTTGTGAATGGCAAAAGGCATGGCATGCACATTTGGTACGGGGATGACGGACAGATTTCGACAGAAGCCCCCTATGTAAACGGCAAGGAGCATGGCATGAAGATTCACTACTACAAGGACGGATCGAAGTCTTCAGAAACTCCCTATGTAGACGGCAATGCTAATGGCACTGGAATTAAGTATCGTCAGGACGGATCGAAGGAGAGGGAAACCGTTTATGTAAAACGTAAAAAGCAATCTGAGGTTTGGTACCGAGAAGATGGATCGAAGTGGAAGGAAATGCGCTACGATATGGATCAGCACAACGGTATACCGACTTATTACGATGAAAACGGAATCAAGAAGGAAGAACCCTCCATGGTGGACGGCAAACTCAATGGTATGGTGATGGGTTACCGTGAAGACGGAACGAAGTCCAATGAAACCCCCTATGTGGCCGGCAAAAAGCATGGCATGCAGATTACATACCGAGAAGATGGATCGAAGGACGAAGAAACCCCCTACATAGAAGGCAAGCGTCACGGTACGAAAGTTGAATACCATTGGGGGTATAGGTGGAGAGAAACCCCCTATGTAAGCGGCAAGGAGCAGGGTATGCAGATTAGGTACCGAGGGGACGGATCGAAGGAGAAAGTAACCCCTTATGAAAACGGCCGTCGCCACGGCATGGAAATTTGGTACTTCAAGGACGGATCGACGTTTATGGAAACCCCCTTTGTGGACGGTCACCCCCATGGCATGGTGAATCAATACCATGAGAACGGATCGAAGCGGATGGAATCTCAATATGTGGATGGCAAACGCATAGGCATGGAGATTATGTACTACGAGGACGGATCGAAGTTTTCAGAAACCCCCTATGTAGACGGCAATGCTAATGGTACGGCGATTAAGTACCGCCGGAACGGAGCGAAGGAGAGTGAAACCGTTTACGCAAAACATAAACGGCAATCTCAGGTTTGGTATCGAGAGGATGGATCGAAGTGGAAGGAAATGCGCTACGATACAGACCAGCATAACGGTATACTGACTTATTACGATGAAAACGGAATCAAGAAGGAAGATCCTCCCATGGTGGACGGTAAACTCCATGGCATGGTGATGGGATATCATGAAGACGGATCGAAGTCGATGGAAGCCCCCTACATGGATGGCAAAAAGCATGGCACGTCGATTTGGTATCACGAGGACGGATCTAAGCGGGCGGAAGTCTCCTATGTTAACGGAGAACAGGATGGTGCCCAGACTTGGTACCATAAGAACGGATCGAAAAGTTTTGAATCCCACTATGTAAAAGGCAAAAAGCATGGCATGGAGATTCACTACTATGAGAACGGAAACAAGAAGGTAGAAACCCCCTATGTGGAGGGTAATGCTAATGGCACGGCGATTGATTACCAAGAGGACGGATCGAAGTGGATGGAAACCGTCTACGAAAACCATAAAAAGCAATCCGAGATTTGGTACCGAGAAGATGGATCCAAGTGGAAGGAAATGCCCTACAAGGGCGTTTTGCACGGCACTGTCGTTTCGTACCACAAAGACGGTTCGATAAAGCAAGAAACGCCCTGGGTGAAAGGCAAGGTAAATGGCACACAGATTGGGTACCGCGAGGACGGATCGAAGGCGATGGAAACCCTCTACGAAAACGGCAAGGAGATCTCCCGGAAAGAATTCTAACCCACCTCACTCAGCCGGGAGCGAGCACCTGTATATCGTTCCCATGCACTCAGGTTTTTGATTGAGCCAATTTATTGTTGGTGTAATTCTTACAATAAATTTTAATTAATTATCACAGATATTATGGCAGGTTTCGAAGAATTCTGGATAAGTGGGTTAATGAAGTGGTACATCAATGAGTAAAATTTGGGAATCAGATGGGAATGAAGAGGTTTAAAGATATAATCAGCTTCTGTGCGGGGAACCTGATGATTCTTTTGGCAGTGCACTCTGTAAATAGCTCTCTTTTCGGAACGAAGAAGCCCAACATCATTGTGATTATGGCAGACGATTTGGGGTACTCGGATTTGAGCTGTTATGGTGGAGAAATCGAAACGCCCAATATTGATCGGTTGGCGGAGGAGGGACTTCGCTTTACGGGTTTTAAAAATACTGCCCGTTGTGCGCCATCAAGGGCATCTTTATTGACCGGTCGCTACCAGCATTCGGTCGGGGTAGGGCGTATGACTGCAAATGACTTCAAGCGTCCTGGCTACAGGGGGCAACTATCAACGGAAGCTCCGACTTTGGCTGAGATCTTTAAATCTCATGGATATGGAACCGGGATGGTCGGGAAGTGGCACCTGACGGTTCATGATAAATCCTCAAAACAGAAACGGCTTTATCCCTGCGATCGGGGCTTTGATCATTTTTATGGTACTTGGTGGGGAGCTAAAGATTACTTCAAGCCCCAGTTCATGATGAAAAATCATCAACTTATCGATGATAACACTAAATACCCGGATGACTTTTACCTGACCCATGCCTTGTCTGCTTCAGCTATCGAGTTTGTCGAATCACAGAATGATCAAAAGAATCCATTCTTTTTGTACCTGGCTCATTATGCCCCCCATGCTCCGATTCAGGCGCCTGAAGGCAGGATTCAAAAATGCCTGGAGCGTTACAAACCGGGATTTGTGAAACTCCAGCAGGCTCGATTTGAACATCAGAAGAAATTAGGTATCGCACCCAAGAATGCGGTGCTGCGAAATCAGGCGGGTTCATGGAAGAAACTAGATGCCCAGCAGAAAAATACCTGGATGAGGACCATGGCGACTTATGCAGCCATGATCGAAATTATGGATGATGGCATTGGCCAGTTAATCGATGTCTTGAAGAAAAACGGTCAATATGAGGACACGGTGATCGTGTTTCTCAGCGACAATGGATCCACACCCGAACGGAAGAATGTCGGTGCCCATTTATGTGCGTCCCTTAGCAATACGCCATTTAGTGGATTCAA
>Ga0209036_1001281_pt1 | contig 10701 bp, 14 predicted proteins | sample MarorgKNORR_S2LV_3_FD_188222 | JGI IMG/M metagenome (GOLD analysis project Ga0209036, IMG submission 188222) | Marine microbial communities from the Southern Atlantic Ocean, analyzing organic carbon cycling - DCM_A/KNORR_S2/LV (SPAdes) (version 2) | ecosystem: Environmental > Aquatic > Marine >... | reverse complement strand
AGAGCTCCACGACGCATTTCCTTTCCTGAGAGTCATTGATTGAGGCGAGACGCCCACCTCTTTTAATTGACGAATATTTCGGGGGTGATAACAGTATTTTGCTCCACCGTTAACACCGACTTGAAACCAACACATCTGCGTCAAGGTTCTGATTTGATGGCTTTGCTACTTGAGAAACAATCGTTGTCGCTCCGCAAATCCGACGAGAAGTGCGCCGATAACAATTTGCACTAGGAAGGGTTCACCGGAAATGAGTCTAAGAAAGGCAGAGCAAAAAAAGAGAACGGACGTGATCCTGCAGTAGCCGTTAATTCGGTTGCTTGGCTTGCGCATTAGACCCTATTCATTTGGCAAAGAGGTGTTGACGAAATAAATGTTGCGTTGTTCGACCCTCTGTGAGTGCCGAAAGCTCCTACTTATATTGTTTCCGGCGCAAAGATTTGCTTGCATTTTTGCCATGCGCTGTTGGATCGATCAGGCATCCCGCCGGAACTCGCTATTGCACTGTCAACCGTCGATGGGTTGACAGATCGCCTCCAGTTTTCTATTTCCTCGCCACGCAGGTGCTGCGGTATCCAAGCAGTTTCAACAAATGTGCTTTTCCTTAAGGTTTGCCTCGAATTCAAAGTTCTCTCCAATTTTCGAGCTTGTATTCGCATTAAAAAGCGTCCCTGCAGAAAGGGTTGGCCTGTACAACCCTCCCTGCAGATCGGGACACATTCGGCTTTTCCCTCTTAAAACCAAATTTGTCCGCACCTGGGGACATTGCTAAGCACCGCTTAGACAAGGGCAACCTAATGGCGCAGCGTTGCGCGAATAATGCTGCTAGGTAACAACATTGTTAACGATGCAGAATCTTTGCTCCCGCTTTAGCTAACGAGTCCACACAGCGTTTATTCGGAGCCGTCCATCATTTCCACCTTTTCGTAAGGCTTGACACTAAAATAAGTGGGTCCTCTTAAAAATCTGCCTTTAGCGTTTTCAACGTTGCCTTTTAAGGAGTTTCCTTTGAACCCGATCGATTTACTCAGCCCTGACCAATACACATTGGTCTATAACGTTCTGTCTTTCGGAACAGCAGTCATGTTTGGCGCTTTCGTCTACTTCCTTACCCAGATGAAGGAAGTGAATGAGAAGTACAGGTCAGCAATCGCTGTTTCAGCAGTCGTAGTTGGAATCGCCGGCTACCACTACTACCGAATTTGGTCTGACTTCGGTGAAATGAAGATGAACGAGGGGTACCGGTACGCCGACTGGTTGATCACCGTTCCGCTACTGATCATTGAACTTCTAGTGGTTTTGGGTGTCAGTGGAGAAACTCGCAAACGGCTAATGAAGTCGCTGCTCCCAGCAACCGTTCTGATGATCGGCTTGGGTTACCCGGGCGAGATTTCAGCAGATTCGGGAACAAAATGGCTGTTCTGGGTCTTAGCGATGGTCCCTTTCGCTTTCATACTGTGGACGCTCTACGGTCAGCTCAAAGCGGCAGCAACTCGGGAAACCCCAGCTGTTGCGGCGGCGATCAAAAACGCAACTTATGTCCTATTGATTACATGGCTCGTTTACCCGATTGCGTACTTGTTCCCAGTATTTGACTCCAGTTCCGGCACCTTGGAAACGTTGCGACAAGTTGGGTATACGTTCGCCGATATCACTGCTAAAGGTCTGTATGGCCTGATGATTGTCGGCATTGCTAAAGCTCGGTCGTCAGCTAACTAATTGTTTCTAAACCGAATTTGGCGCTCATCTTTCTAGTAGCTCGGCGCGGCATGTTTCCGCTCGAGCTTTAGAAGATGGCGCCTAGCCATAAGAGCAGTAATAAAAGGACTATCTGAACTAGTAACCGGATCGCATGCCCAGTTACGCTCAAAAGATTTCCGTTAAAGGGAATGTCATTCAGATACATGTTCAGATTGGCCAACGACATTGCGAGTACCAAAGGGACTAAACATCGAGCCGAAATCGTTCTAAAAGCTGGGATCGCGATGCCAGCACCCAAAACGATTTCGAAGATGCCACTGGAGTAGGTCCAAAAGTGGGGTGCACCCAAGTAGCTAGGAACGATCTCGTTGAACGCGTCGGTATTCGTAAAATGCGCGATACCTATCCATATGAAGGCGAGACCGACTATGAGTCCTGCGATACTTCGAGCAAGATTCATTTACTTACAGATTTTCTCTTGAGCTAAGGCTTCCACGGAGCAAGCCGCGAAGCTGCCCGAAGGCAATGCCAGTCATCCCACAATGTTGCTCGTCAAATAACGTCGACATGGACGGCTTAAGCAATTTCTTAGATAGCTGAATCATGCACATTCACTCGCACCTCCTATGGGTTCAGACACTTTAATCATGCTCTTTTCGCAAAATGGGTCACTAAATGACAAAGGCCACCCAAATGGGCGGCCTTCAGTCTCATTAACGATTTGCTTACATAAAATTGGCTTGTATAGCTTCTCTCGCTGGGATATCAGTCATGACTGGTTTCGCCGTCATGTCACAAACGTCAGCCCAAGCGAGCTGAAACGCACTGCACTTCGAGAAGTCATCTGTTTCAACGATCATGGTTCCTGTGCCTTCACCTAGGCAATGCCAGCGGCCGACCAGTTTTACACCCTGATCGTCTAGCAAGGATTCGAGTTGTTCTTGTGTGAATGTTCCGAACGCGGTTAGCGCATCGCGTCTACTGGATTGGAAAACCGAATAGTCGATTTGAAAGAGCATTGAACTATCTCCTTAGAGGAAGGGTCGAACCCACCGTTGAATTCAACACTCAGCAATCTAACTAACGGAGATACCTATGCAAAGAGGCTGCCGTAAAACCGGTTCAGTGAGTCGTGCAGTAATTTTTGCTCACCGAGACGTTAGGGGCGAATCGCTGAAGCCGGACGGAACGCATCAATGAAGTCAGTGTCGGTGGTTAGATACGGTCCACCGATGAGGTCGACGCAGTACGGTACTGCTGCAAATACTGCGTCAAGGCACTCCGCTATCGCCTTGGGTTGACCCGGAAGGTTTACCACGAGAGCGCCATCACAGATACCCGCTGTCTGTCGCGACAGAATTGCCGTGGGAACGGCTTTCAGCGATTCAGTTCGCATAGCCTCGCCGAACCCTGCCAACATTTTTGTGCAAGCGGCCTCTGTCGCTTCCGGAGTTACATCCCGGTCGGCCGGACCCGTCCCACCGGTGGTGAGAATCAGACAGCAACCACTGGCAGCAAGGCTGCGAATACTTGCCTCAATGTCGGATTGAATGTCAGCCACCATTTCCGGTCGAGCTTCCCAGGGCGACGTAAGGGTCCGTTCAAGATATTCCCGGATTGCGGGACCTCCGCGATCTTCGTATTCGCCTCTGCTGGCGCGATCGGAGACCGTCAGAACTCCTATTAACGCCAAGTCGTCCATGTTTTCGTTTCCTGTGGTGTTCATTCAGCAAGCCCCTTCTCGGCCATATGTCGCTTTATGCATCTAAGAATCAAAGAAGTCATAAATTTTGACCTCTCGGCAACTTGTTTCACTCAATAAATGAGAATCATTCTTATATCCAATAGCCTAAGGCATCCGCTTACCGCCAAGACGTTATGGAGAGCATGGTGAAAAATTCTGTTTCAACGACATCACTACACGATGCAGTGATCGTCGGCGCTGGTGCCGCTGGAGTGGGCGTCGGAGCAACACTTCGCCACGCAGGAATCGAAGACTTCCTCATACTCGACCGCTCAACAGTCGGAGCCTCTTTTAGATCGTGGCCGCGAGAGACACGTTTTATAACGCCTTCCTTCCCAACTAACTCAATTGGCATGCTCGACCTGAACGCTGTAGCTCTTGGAACCTCGCCAGCAGTGTCACTTCGAGCGGAACACCCTACGGGTCGCAGATACGCCGAGTATCTAAAGCTTGTGGCTTCTCACTTCAAATTACCTATCTCCAGCGACACAGAGGTGACCAACATAGAGAAGGTCGGCGATGAATTCCATATCAAGATCAACGAAGGAATCGTCCGATCCAAGCACTTGATTTGGGCGGCCGGGGAGTTCCAATACCCCACAGCCGATGGGATACCTGGACTTGAACACTGCAGACACACAGCGACCATTGACCGCTATGCAGAACTTGAAGGTGAAAGCTTCATAGTCATTGGCGGCTACGAAAGCGGCATCGATGCGGCCTACCACTTAGCTGAACAGGGAAAACATGTACAGCTATTCGACAGCGGCTGCCCTTGGCAGAGCAAGACATCTGACCCCAGCGTTGCACTTTCCACGTACTCAATGGAGCGAATGAAAGCGCCACATTTTGTCGACCGAGTTGAACTTCAGCCATATACACGCATTGCAGCGGTACTAAGGAAAGACGAAAGTTACACGGTCTCCACGCTTGACGGCATCCAGTTCAGCAGTAACTCGCCGCCACTATTCGCCGGCGGCTTCGATGGAAGCCACAAGCTAATCGAGGACCTGTTTGAAAAACGCGAGGACGGGTTTCCCTTGCTCAACGAGAAAGACGAATCGACTGCGACACCTGGTCTCTTTCTTTGTGGACCGGCGGTACGGCACGGCAACCAGTCATTCTGTTTTATCTATAAGTATCGACAACGCTTTGCGGTGGTTGCCAAGGCAATTGCCGACGAACTTGACTTACCGGCAGAAAATCTTGAGATATATCGGATGTGGGGGATGTACCTCGATGACCTCAGCTGCTGCGGCCAAGAATGCGTTTGCTAGTGAGGACTGCAGCGCCTGCTAAGGCCAACCACTCCGACAGCCTAATCACTAGGATGCGCCGTCCCGAGTGGGTCGGACAGACGCTAGCCAGCATCTGCTGGGCCCTCAGCCTGTTTTTCTACGGCGTCAACTCAGCCGGAGACTGGCTGCAGCTCGCAGCCGCGAGTTCTTGGCTGACAGCAAACCTGCTAACACTAGGCGGCACCAAGAAAGCGAAGTGAGCTAACGACATCATTAGGGCCCGAAGCCATCGAACAAATCGGTAGACACAAGGGCACGCGTGCAAAACCCGGCCCATAAGAGGTCGACACCGTCAATGTCTGATCCCTCGGAATCCAGACTCCGAGTCACCAGTTGGAGTCACTCATCTTCCCAGAAGAGCGATGGAGGGTGTCGAACCTCAGGCTTTTCGACTGATATTGACCTCCGTCGGATTCGACAAAGAATCAAACACTGCGGAATATTTTGCTCCCGCAGCGAGAAGTGCATCCTTGCCAGCGTCATCGCAGTCAGCTTCAATTTCGAACTCTACGTCGATGTTGCTGAAGCCTTTCCGCACATCGGGATCAACTCCAAGTAATCCGCGAACATCAATTTCACCAGTGACCGTTGAAGTGACCTTGTGAAGCGGAATGTTACGGGCCGCAGCACCAGTTGCAATGCCTGCCGTTACGCACGCTAGAAGCGCATGGAGAAGATACTCGTGCGGGGTTGGGCCATGGCCATGACCTAGGGTCGGGTGATCGGCTTCATAGGTGAACTCTTCAACGTGGACGTGGTCACCACCCATTCCATGCCATTCGTGAATAGTTGAGCGACTGCCCGTTCCCGTAATCCATTCGTTTCTGGTAGTGAATTTGAACTGCGCAAGTTCACCATCTTCTTTGACTTTTGCAATGGCGCCAAACATCTTTTCGCAAGGAACGCCGTTAACTTCTTCGGACAATTTAATCTCCCACTCACGTAAATTCATTGTGACCCTATCCCCACAAACTGTCAGTGGGCAAGACACAGTGGTTAAGCTCGGGAGCGTATTTGAGGAGATGTGCCTATGTCTTGGGAGATGGTTGATGAAGGCTGGGGGCGACGGGCTTCTGAGTTCGCGACCCTTAGCGAACCCGCTAACACTCGCGAGTATTTGTGTGTGCACCAGCATCTGGGAGTCGCTCAAGGGGACCGACTTCTTGACATGGCTTGTGGTGCCGGTTTGGCGATTGAACTTGCTGCCATTCGCGGGGCGCTCTGCGCAGGGATAGATGCCTCGAATCGGTTGGTTGCAGTGGCTCAAGATCGCAGCCCGAGCGCAGATATCCGAGTCGGAGATATGGAAGCTTTGCCTTGGGAAGATGGAAGCTTCGATATCGTCACAAGCTTTCGGGGAATCTGGGGAACCACCACGAAAGCCGTTGAGGAGGCCCACAGAGTACTTCGACCCGGCGGAAAGCTAGCTATGACTTGTTGGGGCAATGTCGGTAAATCGCCCGGCGCGTGGATGATGGCTCCGTTTCAGTGGGCCACCGAGGAGAAAGTTCGCCATCAAGCCGACATGGTTTCGTTGGGCCGGCCGGGCGTCGGAGAAGCATTTCTTGCTGATCAGGGTTTCGACGTCGCAGAGCGTTTCGAAGTTCCGTTCTGCTTCGAATACCCTGACCCTAAGACTTACGCTCGCGGGCTCGCAGCTACCGGGCCTGCTTATGAAGCGATTCAGGGCATCGGTGAGGAAGAGTTTTTGCGAAGGGCTGAGGAACTCGCGAGTGAACATGTGCGAGAGGGTTTACCTTTGCGGGGCTCTGTGGAGCTCTTCGGCTACTTAGCCACTAAACCTTAGATTTGTTTAGCTCCGATAAGTAATCGCACAGGTGGGCGGCCAGGTCATCGGTGTCTGACGGGGCGCCATGTATAAAGCTGGAGCGTCGGCGTCGCAGAAAGGTTGCTCCTAGAACGTAAACACCGGGCGCGTTGACTACTCCCCCATCGTGGATAATTCTGCCTTGGTCATCGAATACATCTAGCTGGACCCAGGAATGGTCTGGACGGAACCCTGTCGCCCACACCACTGTTCGGACCGCGCCACTGGTCAAGTCCAGGGTTAACGGTGCGCCTTTTTCGACCCTTGTAGGTTCGTAGCGCTCTGGCGGTTCAACTTCTTCTTCGATTCCTGCCTTTTCTATCCATTCATCGATGTCGTCGAGAAGTCTTGTCAACTTTTGGTCGGCCAAGGCACAGTGATTTCGTAGACCCCCAGAGAACATGGCGACGCCATCTCGAACAGCGCCCAAACGGCCTCGAATTTTCACACCAACATCGGTAAGCGCGTTGAGGTCTAAGGAACGTCTCTCTGGTGTACCGATAAGTTGAGGTGACGCCCCTTTCCTGGCCTTAAGAATTTCGTCAGTCTCGTCGTAGCGTTCGTCTAATCGACCAATCGATTCCATCCAATGCTGGATGTCCAAGCCTCTATACAGGCGGGGCATACGCACGTGCTCTCCTACCGATAGTGTTACAGGCCTACCTGAGGCATGGATTTCGTCGGCGAGTTGCATTCCCGTAGCTGCAGCGCCCACTACCAGTACTTCGCCTTCGGGGAGCTGATCCGGGTTGCGATATTCGAGAGGGTTAATTTGAACCACCTCTGCCGGAACGTCGCCTGCGAAGTCTGGAGTCGTCGGCAGATTGTTAAAACCAGCCGCCAGGACCACACAAGCACACGACCAGGTTTCCCGGTCGGTGACCACCTCATAACCCGTGCTAGTGACTCCAACGGACCGCACCGTTACGCCCGTCTCCACTGGAGCAGCAACCGTCGTAGCGTACGCTTCAAATAAGGCCACCAACTCGCTGGCCGCCATGAACCCGTCAGGGTCCTTGCCTTCATAAGAGGAGCCCGGCAACTTGGTCTGCCAATTCGGTGTGAGTAGCGTAAAGGAATCCCATCGCTCACTGCGCCACGACTCGCCTACTTGGCCTTTTTCGAGCACGACGTGGTCGATATTTCTCCGCGTAAGTTGCGCGCTCATTGCGAGACCGTTGTGGCCCGCTCCAATTATCACAACGTTGATTTCGCGATGGGTTGACATAGGTTCGAAGTATTCCACAGCTTTAGCCCACCATTAAAATCGCCTGCTTTGCGGGCTCCGCCAAGGCTTAGGCAATGCGACCTATGTTCTATATTTCGGAACAAAAAGCAAGAAGCCGCCCAAAGGGCGGCCTCTAAACCAAACGCGTGGGTAGGTTTAGCTTATTTCCATTCCCACAATTCCCAGGTTGCCTCTCCTGCGGCATCCACAGTCCAGTCATAGACAACAGCGACGCCATTGAGGGAACTAAGAGAAGGTGCGGCCGTTTCAAAATATACGACGCCTTTAAACACGAATCCGCCGTCTTCGGTGGGTGAACCGACGCCGGTGGCTGAGAACGTAGCCACGCCGTCTGCGGCCATAACGATGCCTGAATTAGGGCATTCTCCTTGCCAAGATCCATCAGCTCTCATGGTTGCTTGATACGTTGCAAGGCTCTGCACTTCTACACCGGCCAACGTGCCTGCAGTAGTTGCTGTGGTTTCAGCAGAAGCCATACCGTTTACTGCTGGAAGAGCCTTCATTTGCGAAGCGCCTGCCATAGATCCAATATGTTCACCGAGCATAAATTTCCACCTTTTCTAGTTGTGATTCAAGACACAGATCCTAACTCACCATCCCGCACAGACGGACAAGCTGTCAGTGAACGGGATGTTAATAGAAAGAATCTGTTGGAAGTAGAACGCGTTAGCTAGACCGAACCGAACTTATGACCATGAAGCCACTGAGAACATTTCCTAGTGCCTGACTTCGCGTCGGCGTCCTGCTATTTAGTCCCAGCAGATACCTAGGGCGTGCGACCGCAGAGACCCAACAGTCGGTCGAGAGCTGAGGCATCTTCTGGCACCGTCACCTCTGGACCAAAACCTCCGCCATTTCGGCGATCATCAGTAATGAAATTACGGAAGAACCCGGTTGATGCCTCAACGAGATCGGCAGGAGGATCAAAGTCTTGTCCTGTAGCGCGGGCTAGGTCCCAGCAGTGAACCAAGTTGTCGCCCGACAGCATTTGCAGAGCAACACCCGCTGGCATATCCCCAAAGATCAGACTGACTGTTTCGTCGACGCCGCCCAAGGAAGCTACCGCTGAGTCCAATTCGGCGGAGGCGTTCCGATAAGTGGCGCGATGGTCGTCACCAAGGACATCACCAAGCTGCGCTGGCATGCTGCCGACGAGTTCCTGTCCGCGTTCTTTGTCGCCGCTGAGACCAGCAGCAAAAATAAAGCGTCCGAGAGTAAAGTGTCCGATCAAGTCACGCACCACAAAGTCACTGCAAGGCGTGCCATCACCTAATTGGTCAGTATCGGTGCCCTCCACTAGGGCAGAGAGCAAGTCTGTAACACGCGAAAAATGTTCCCTTGGATCCATAGTATTTCTCCTCTGCCTGCGCTCCCCACCAGGATGCTCCCGCTGTCGTACTAAGAACGTCGGCACGATGAATCTACTAGCTGGGGGAACCAAGCCGTGAACGCCACCAGCTTTCTCTCAGAAATACCGAACGAGACCTAATCACCAACCGGAAACGGTGGCGTCTCTGCCAAGAGCGTAAAAAGAAATGCGCGCCAAGCTATCGGTGCTTCATGCCCAAGGGACACCCTCATAAGGGTCGCGAACGAGCTTGCGAGCGACCACCATCCGGTGCACTTCGTCGGGCCCGTCATACAGTCGGGCGTATCGAGCTTCTCGGTACATGAACTCCAACGGCGTGTCGGCAGTGACACCTAATGCCCCGTGCACTTGGATCGCGCGATCGACGACATTGTGCAGCATCCTTGCGCCCCAGAATTTAATAAGACTGATTTCGGTGCGAGCTTCGCTCCCAGAGTCGATGGCGCGTGCTGCGTCCAGTGTCATCATCCGAGCAGCTTGAATCTCCGCTGCCGATTCAGCAATCATCGCTTGAATATCGCCCTTCTCAGCTAAGTAGCTACCGTGGGCGTAACGAGTTTTTGCTCGCTCACACATCAATTCAAATGCACGTTGCGCTTGCCCCAACCAACGCATCGAGTGAAAGATACGTCCGGGTCCGAGACGTTTCTGGGCTATGTGAAAACCTTGGCCGCGTCCACCTAGGAGGTTTTCATAGGGAACTCGGACATCGCTGTAGTTGACTTCGCAATGGTTGCCGCCCGTATGGCCCATGGTTGGTACGACTCGGGCAATGTCGTAGCCCGGAGTGTCGGTGGGGACAATGATGGAGCTGAATTTGTTGTGTTTCTCCGCGTCGGGTTCGGTAATTGCGAACACTGTTGTGAAAGCCGCTCGATTGGCTCCTGATGTAAACCACTTGTGCCCATTAATTACCCACTCGTCGCCATCCAAGACTGCAGTGGTTTGCATTTGTGTGGGATCGGAGCCAGCTACCTCCGGCTCTGTTAGCCCTACCGAAGGGTAAATTTCGCCCGCAACCAGTGGTGTCAGGAAACGCTCGCGTTGCTCATCACTTGCATACAGATGGAGCATGATCGAATCTTGCATAGACAGACTGCCGACCGCCCACTGCCCCCAATGAGACCTTCCGATCACTTCATTCAAATAAACAAAATCCATGAACGGAAGACCGCCGCCGCCTATCTCAGAGGGATGCCCAAGAGCCCACAACCCTGATTTTTTTGCGTTCTCCTTCAACTCCTCAGCGACAAGATTCGCGTTTGCGTCTTCGTTCATCAATTCAGGCTCACGAGGAACCACCACCTCATTAATAAACGACTTCATCTGAGTCTTAAGAGCTCGAAGCTCTTCAGGTAGCTGATCAACCATGGGGTACCCCTTCTCCCTCAACGAGATCTTAACGGACAACAATTAGCCGAAAAGGCGAAGAACCGCCCCAAAAGGGCGGTTCTTCGCTCAGACAATTGCTTGATACGCAGGTCAGACAAGTCGTTTCGTGATGATACGACC
>Ga0209036_1001280_pt1 | contig 10702 bp, 6 predicted proteins | sample MarorgKNORR_S2LV_3_FD_188222 | JGI IMG/M metagenome (GOLD analysis project Ga0209036, IMG submission 188222) | Marine microbial communities from the Southern Atlantic Ocean, analyzing organic carbon cycling - DCM_A/KNORR_S2/LV (SPAdes) (version 2) | ecosystem: Environmental > Aquatic > Marine >... | reverse complement strand
CGCCAAGCATCGTGACGTCGCCAGTTGCGCCAGCTGCCATCAACATATCGATCCGCCTGGGTTTGCGCTGGAAAGCTTCAACCCAATCGGAGGTTTCCGCCAACGCTATCGCACCACCGGCAAAGGCGACTGGACCAACCACCGTTTCATGGGCCGCCATGTTCATGAATACCGATGGGGACTCCACGTGGATGCCAGCGGCTCGACGGCCAGCGGGGAACAATTCAAAGGCATCCGTCGCTTCCGTGATCTGTTGTTAATGCAGGAAGAACAAGTGGCGCGCAACTTCGTATCCCAACTGATCACCTATGCCACCGGAGCAGAGGTACAGTTTGCTGATCGTCCGGAAGTAGAACGCATACTCGCCAGCACTAAAAAGAGTGGCTACCCTGTACGGGAGTTACTTCATGCCGTAGTGCAAAGCCGATTATTTTTGAACAAATGAAACTAAACCGACGCACCTTTTTGCAAAGCTCCGGCGTGGCGATGGCATTGCCGTGGCTGGAATCAATGCAACCGGCGTGGGCCAATGAGCAGGCACCACCGAAGCGGATGGTGTTTATCTGTAACACGCTCGGCCTGCACGCGCCGGCGTTGTTCCCCAAAACAACCGGAGCTGACTACGGGCTGACCGATTATCTGAGCATCATCAAGGCCCACCGGAAGGATTTCACCCTCTTCTCCGGGCTTTCCCATCCGCAACAAGGCGGCGAGCACCTGTGCGAGATGACCTGGCTCAGCGCCGCGCCCAACCCCGGTATGGACGGCTTCAAAAACTCGATCTCAGTTGACCAATACGCGGCTGGCAAACTCGGCTACGTTACGCGATTTCCGTCCGTGTCACTTAGTAGCGATACCGCAAAAAGCCAGTCATACACCAATAGCGGGGTAATGATCCCCGCCGAACAGCGCCCCTCACGCATGTTTGCAAAAATGTTCCTGCGCGGTAAACCGGAGGAGATCGCACGGCAAAAACAAAAACTCGCCGAAGGCCGCAGCGTGCTGGACGAGTTGCTTGACCAAACCCGTGCGCTACTAAAGACCGCACCAGCGGCTGATCGCGAGCGATTGAAGGAATATTTTGATTCCGTCCGTACCGCAGAAAATGATCTTGCCGCAGCCCAAGGATGGATCGACCGCCCCAAACCGGAGGTAAAAGCTCAAGCGCCGCTCGATATCCATGACAAAACCGATCTCATTGGCCGAATTAGACTGTTGCTCAATCTTGTTCCATTGATTGTACAGACCGATTCCTCGCGTGTGATTAGCATTGTCATTCAACACAACCATGGCATGCCACAGATCAATGGCGTGGAATCCGAGCACCACAATCTCTCCCATCACGGACGGGATCCCAAGCGTATCGAACAATTGCTTAAGATCGAACGCGCCATCATGGGTTGTTTTGATGAATTCCTCACGACCATGAAAACCAAGCGCGAAGCGGGCGGCACCTTGCTCGATAACACGCTCACCTTACTGGGGAGCAATCTTGGCAACGCCAGCTCGCATGACCCGCGCAACAACCCCATCCTGCTCGCCGGCGGCGGCCTCAAGCACGGCCGTTATCTCGCGCACGATGCCAAAAACAACACGCCGCTCTGCAATCTTTTCGTGCATCTGCTCAACCAAATGAATCTCAACACCGACAAGTTCGCCAGCAGCACTGGCGAGCTTACCCTTTAAAATGAAAACATCCCTTATCCTCAGCACCGCCTTGCTGTGCAGTGCCCTCACTTCCTTTGCCGCCGATTTCAACAAAGCCAAGGCTGATAACTGGCATCAGTGGCGCGGACCAGACGCCACCGGCAGCTCAACCACCGCCCAGCCGCCCGTCACTTGGAGCGAGGATAAGAACATCCAGTGGAAGATCCCCATTGAAGGATATGGTAGCGCCTCGCCCATCATTTGGGGTGACAAAGTTTTTATACTTACAGCCATCAATACAAAAAAAGTAGACCCATCACTCCCAAAACCGGAAGACCAACCCAAGCGTATCTTTGGCATTACATACCCGAATACTGAATACGTGTTTGTCGTTATGTGTCTGGATCGAAAGACCGGTAAAACACTCTGGCAACAGGTTGCAACCCAACTCATTCCTCATGAAGGCACACATGGAGATAACAACTTTGCTTCGGGTTCACCCACCACTGATGGAGAACGGCTCTACTGCTGGTTCGGCTCAAGCGGACTCTTTTGCTACGATCTCAATGGGAAAAAACTGTGGGAACGCCCTATGAGTAAAGCCTACATGGGGGCAAGCCTGGGTGAAGCGTGTTCGCCTGTAGTTCATGATGGCAAACTTATCCTTGTTAGAGATCATGTTCGCCAGTCCTACATTGAAGTATTGGATGCTAAAACAGGAAAAATGCTTTGGAGAGAGAATCGCCAAGGCGGAAATGGTTGGTCCACACCAACTGTAGTTACCCATAGCGGGAAAACACAAATCATCACGACAGCCTCAGGCATAGGCCGTGGTGGCCGACTAGTTGAGCCAGGTAAAGTCATTAGCTACAACCTCCAGAGTGGCGAAATCATATGGCAATGTGGTGGGCTTACCGATAATGCCATCCCCTGCCCGGTGGTGGATGGCAATGCAGTGTATTGCATGACCGGTTATCAGGGTTTTTCTCTGCTGGCCTTACCGCTCTCGGCCAGGGGTGATATCACCGGATCTGATAAAATTTTGTGGAGCAAAAACCGCGGCACACCCTACACCCCTTCACCGGTACTCTATAAGGGATTGCTACACTATACCCAATCCAATCAGGCTCTACTTTCCTGCACCGAAGCTAAAACCGGAGTAACTCATATTGATCGTGAACGCCTTAATGGCTTAGCTAATGTATACAGCTCCTTAGTTGCAGCTGATGAAAAGGTTTATATTACTGCACGCAATGGAGCCACACTGGTGTTAAAGCACGGCAGAAAATTTGAAACTCTAGCCACCAATAAACTTGATGACCGACTGGATGCCTCCCCTGCACTGGCAGGCAATCAGATTTTCCTAAGAGGACGTCAGTTTCTCTATTGCATTAGCGAAAAGTGAGATGGTTGATAATTTGAATATAACAAAAGAAAATCTTCAGACGTTTCTAGGATGGTGTACGGTCATTAATGTGGGAATACTTGTATGGTGGTATTTGGCACTTATCTTTGCCCACGACTTTATATTCAGCGCTCATACGTGGTGGTTGGAGATGTCAAAAGATCGCTTTGATGAAATCAATTACACCATTTTCATATGCTACAAGTCGGTGGTAACTTTTTTTAACGTAATACCTTATTTGATCCTCAGGTATGCGAAGTTCAATTAAGCCAAGCTGGAGTCTTTCCTAGCAACCCACGCGCTGCCACGCCCACACTTTAGCTGGCAAAAATGGAAGCCCTCTCCAAAAACGGGTGGTGACCGGCTTGATGCTTCCCCATCTCTTGCTGAGAAACAGCTTTTAATGCGCGGGTCCCAGTTCCTTTATTGCATTGCTGAAAAATGATTCATGATTCCATGAACAAGAAATCATACCGGTCTTTTAGCGGTCGCGCGATATGACTTGATTAATGATGCCCATGACATACAGGATAAGTTTTTGATGTAACCATTCAAACCACCACGCGTTTAACTTTTAGTGGTTTAGTTTGAAGATTTAATTGATTTGCTAATAAAGTAAGGAAAATGAAACGACACCCCTTTGGATTAAAAGTTTACCTCCTAGCAACAGTTACTTGTGTCGCGGCTTTTAGCGCCCACGGTGAGGCCTTAAAGACTGAATCTTTCTGGAACCAATTCCACGGGCCAAACGAAGGGCTCGCTCCGAGAGCTAAACTGCCTCTGGAATTTACGGACACAAAAAATGTGCAATGGAGAACGCCCGTTCACGGACTTGGCTGGTCTTCACCGGTCGTATGGAAACAACAGGTGTGGGTTACCACTGCAAAGGAGGATGGCTCGGAGCTCTTCGCTGTTTGTGTGAGCCTAAAGTCAGGGGAAATCATGCATGACATCAAAGTATTTGATGTGGCTAATCCGCAAAACGAGTGGTCAGATTTAAACACTCATGCCACCCCCACGCCTATCGTCGAAGAAGGCCGTATTTATGTTCACTATGGCACTTATGGTACGGCTTGTCTGGATACTCAGACTGGAGAGAAGATTTGGGAACGGCGTGACTTGAACTGCGACCACCGAGTTCGCCCCGCCTCATCGCCTGTCATGAACGAGGGGTTATTGTTCCTGACCTACGACGGAGTAGATCATCAGTTTGTTGCCGCACTGGAAAAGGAAACTGGCAAGACACGTTGGTTAACAAAAAGAACTTATAAGTCCAGCCAAGAACCTCCCAAGAGTAAGCCTAATGATAATCGAAAATCTTATGCGACGCCCAGCATCATTGAGCATGAAGGGAGAAAGCAACTGATCAGCCCCGCAGCCGAGGCGACTTATTCCTATGACCCTTCCTCCGGTAAGGAGTTATGGTTTATCCGCCATGGGAGAGGATTTGGCTATAATGTTACATGCCGCCCGATTTACCGACATGGTTTGATTTTCACGAACTCCGGCATTTCAAAAAACCTCTTTGCCATTGATCCCTCCGGTTCAGGCGATGTAACCGATACTCACATCCGATGGACTACCCGGAGAGGTGTGCCGAATATTCCCGCACCACTGGTTGTGGGCGAAAATCTTTATATGATCAGCGATAGCGGGGGAATGGTCAGCTGTCTTGAAGCTAAAACCGGCAAACAAATCTTCCAGGAGAGGCTTGGAGGCATACAAAATCATTGGGTCTCGCCTATCTATGCTGATGGGAAAATATATTTCTTCAGCCGAGATGGAATTTTTTCGGTCATCGAAGCATCCACTGAATTAAAGGTCCTCTCCAAAAATGAATCGAACACAGTCTTTGTTTCAATGCCGGCCATTGCAGAGGACTCCATGTTGATTCGCTCTAACACCCACCTCTACCGCATTGCCAAGGGTTTTCAAGTAGCCCCCCTCCCCGTAGTGGCGGCAAAGCAAAAATCAGGTGGATTAAATAAAAACGGGAAAGTTCCCAATAAGGACCTAGATGCATTGGGGCAGCAACTAAAAGCGGCTGTCACCAGTGGAAAAATGACTAAGGAGGAAGCCATAGCCAAGTGGAATGAAGCGGTGGCAGGTAAAGATGGTAACACAGGCAAAGGCTCTAATGAGGGAAATGGGCAAGTCGACCTCAAGGAACTGGCTCAGCAACTTAAGGTAGCGGTAGCTAGTGGCAAGATTACGCAAAAAGAAGCCTTCGAAAAACTATCTGAAGCGGCTTCTGGCAAGCAGCCGCCGAAAAAAGATAACCCGACTAAAGTAGATTTGGATGAGTATGGGGAACAACTTAAGAAAGCCGTTGCCAGCGGCAAGATGACGGAAGAGGAAGCCATCGCAAAATATAAGGAGGCTATGGAATCTCAAAAAAGTGAGAAAGAAACGGGCTCCAAAAAAGAAACTAAGCCATCGGGAAAGGTTGATTTGCAAAAACTGAGTGAGCAACTCAAAGAAGCCGTTGAAAGTGGCAAGATGACAAAGGAAAAAGCTATTGCTGAGTATGTAAAAGCGGGCGGCTCTCTTGATCAGGATAAGGTTGGAGGCAAAGATGTTGGAAAGGTTGCCGGTAAGGGAGAAAGCGAGAAAGAAAAAGGAAAGGGTCGGTCTAATTTTTACTCCATAGTTATCGGTCGCTTAAAATCTAAGGATATAGAGCTAGGCGAGTTCACGATGGAGGTCGATTATGCCACGCTAAACCGGTACACCAGCAAGTGGATAAAGGATGAAATCATTGGTAAGACCGTTAAGGTCAGCGGTGTTTCAGGTCAGTTCAGGGATAATTTATTGCTCATTAAAAAAGGCCAAACCCTTAAGGTGCGCACGTCCGGTTATAATGCTGAGGACAAAACCCTTCTCTTCGCACACAAGTTCAATGTATTGGAGCGCGCCGTTCCGTTTGATCCTGAGGCTCACGGAGTTCCGCCTAAGGATTTCAGGGGATTTGAAGGAGTGCTTCAGGGTAAAATTATTGAAGCAGGTGGCTACGAGGTGCTTATAGAAATTGAAAAAGTGATCAGTACGGATAAGAACAGCAAGGCTGCTGCCCCCAATAGTATCAAAGGAAAGCGGGTGCGACTGGCCGGTTTCTATCCGCAGTATGAGAATCCCTTTAAGGAACTGCGCCCCACTGACATCATCCAGATTGGAGCGCGGCATGAGGACGCTGTCTTTGACATGTTCCAAGTCCAGGGAGATCTACTCAGGATTGAGGAATAAAGTCTTCGGCTCTAGTACAAATGAAACTCTTGTGGTCATTACTCAGCGTGTTAATGGCCGGCACCAGCCTCGGTGCCGCAAGAGATATCGCCACCCCTGATTTCCAAAAACACGTGGTTCCGCTTCTGGGGAAGTTGGGATGCAGTTCGGCCAAGTGTCATGGGTCGTTCCAAGGACAAGGCGGGTTCCGGCTTTCCCTTTTCGGTTTTGATTTCCAGCAGGATCATACTGCCTTGCTGGCAAAGGATTCCTCGGGAAAACAAAATCGGGTGAACCTGAAGTCTCCAGCCAAGAGCTTGATGCTGCTCAAGGCAACCAAATCCGTAAAACATAAGGGCGGAGAAATCATTGAGCCTGATTCATGGGAATATCAATTACTGCATAGCTGGATCAAGTCCGGTGCACCGGGAACGGCAATCCATGAATCCGAACGCGTGCGATTGAAAAAGCAGCCGGAGTTTTCTGGTGAAGGCGTTCAATTTTTTGAAAAGAAAATCCGCCCCCTATTTGAGGCTAATTGTTACGAGTGCCATGGTTTCAACGAGCGCAAGGGCGGACTACAACTCAACTCGCGTTCAGATGTATTGCGCGGTGGTAATTCCGACGAACCAGCCATCGTGTCGGGTGATCCAGAAAAAAGCTTACTGATTAAAGCAATCCACCACACCGATCCAGATTTGCAAATGCCGCCCAAGCGAAAATTGGAACCGAGGGAAATTGCCGATTTGGAAGCATGGGTCCGCATGGGAGCCCCGTGGCCGGTGGGGTCCGGGGCGGTGCCGATTAAGTCAGGAAAAAAATTACTCCGGCTTGATTACGAACCGAAGGAATTGCTTTTCCGGAAAACCGACGACATCGCGCAAATCCGGATTACCGCCCATTGGGAAGACGGTGAACGCGAAGATGTCACCGGCCTGACCCGTTTCCTCACCAAGGATGACACGGTGGTCAAGGTTGATGAAACTGGTCTGGCTCAATCGGTGGGCAAAGGTGATACCCATGTCGTTGCCCTATATGATAACGGCATTGCGGCAATTCCGGTGTTACGCCCGTTAACCGACAATCGTCCACGACTGGATGTTTCCCAGTACCCTAATCCAATTGATCGCTTTATCACGGCCAAACTGGTCAAGCTTGGCATCACTCCCTCTGAAACCTGTACCGATACGGAGTTCCTCCGGCGACTAAGCATTGATTTAACCGGCACGCTGCCTTCGCCAGATGAAGTGAACGCTTTCCTCTCTGATAACTCTAAGGATAAACGCACTCGAAAGATAGAGGAGCTCTTAAAGCGCCCCGCTTACGCCGCGTGGTGGACCAATAAGCTGTGCGACTTTACCGGGTGCAATCCGGCTTCGATCCACAGTCTTCTGGAAGTAGCCACTGAAGAGGGTTATCGCAAGGCCAGCCAATGGTATGACTGGGTCTATGAAAAAATTTCCCGCAACGAATCCTACGCTGAATTGGTTGAAGGCATAATCCTTGCCGATCCCGCCCGGGGTGTCGGCCAAGGCATGCCTTATTTCTGGACCCGGCAAAGCCTCAAGGAACCCAAGGACACCGCCATGTCCGTCGCTCATAGTTTCCTCGGAATCCAACTGCAATGCGCAGAGTGCCACAAACATCCCTTTGATCAGTGGACCCAAAACGACTTCGTGGATTTTGCCGGCTTCTTTGATCCCTCAGTATTCAGCGACGGGCGCCGCCGGAAAAACGCAGGAAGCCTTACCACAAAAAATACTGAACTGAGCCTCCTGCGCAGTCATACTGTAAAGCTCGAAGGCAAGGATCCGCGCAGGCCTATCATGGATTGGTTGCGCCAAAAGGATAACCCATGGTTTGCCCGTTCCTTCGTCAACCGCGTATGGGCTGGATATTTTAACGTGGGTATTGTGGAGCCCACCGATGAATTCACGCCGTCCAATCCTCCCAGTAATCCCGAATTGTTAAACTGGTTGACCACGGAATTTATCAAGAGCGGCTACGACATGAAATGGTTGCATCGCCAAATCACCAGCAGCCAAGCCTACCAACGCAGCTGGCGGCCCAACAAAACCAACGCCGAGGATCGGCGCAATTACAGCCGCGCCATCCCGCGCCGCATTCCCGCTGAAGTTGTTTATGATGCCATGAAACAGGTGACGGCGGCTTCGGACAAACTGGAGGCAGTCCGCACCAATCTCAAGCGGCGCGGCACCGGCCACCTTTCCATGCGCATGGCCGGCACGCATGCGATGAAAGTCTTCGGCAAGCCGGATCGGGCCACCAATTGCGATTGCGAGCGAGTGAACGAGCCCACGCTTCTGCAATCCATCTTCCTGCAGAATGATCCGCTGGTACGCATGCGCCTCTCTGAAAGCGGCTGGATTGATGAACTGACAGAAAATAAGCCCGGCGACCGGAAAAAGATCATCCAGCAGGCATGGCTTCGAGCGCTTAATCGCTATCCCTCCGCCTCTGAAGAGGCACGGGCCATAAAACATTTGGAGAATGCCAAGACCATCAAGGCCGGCATGGAGGATTTATTGTGGGCCTTAATGAACACCAAGGAATTTATTCTGAACCGATGAAAAAGCACCGTCCTCTCTTTACCCGACGCGAAATGCTTAAGGTAGGCGCCATTGGCGGATTAACCCTTTCGCAATACCTACGCGCACAGGCTGCTTCCGGCAAAAAAAGTTCACAACGTTCAGGCATTTTCATTTTCTTAGAGGGCGGCCCTTCCCATCAGGATACCTTTGATCTGAAGCCCGACGCGCCGGCACGTTATCGCGGCGAATTTAAACCAATCCCCACCGCCGTGCCCGGTATTCATATTTGCGAGCACCTGCCGGAACTGGCCAAGCGCATGAAGGATTACGCCATCATTCGCGGCCTTACCCACACTATTGCTGATCATGGCTTAGGCAAAAAATACCTACTGACTGGCAATCGCCCTTCACAAACCTTGAGTTACCCTGAATACGGATCGGTAGTCAGCAAAATGCACCCCTCGGCACGTGACCTTCCCACCTATGTGTCCATTGATGAATCCTTTGTGGGCCCCGGCTATTTGGGCAACGAATTCAGCGCGTTAACCGCCGGCAAGCCGACCTTTGGCATTCCCTACAGCGTGCGGGGCATCTCGCTTGAGGACGGCCTCACTGTCGATCGATACAAATCACAAAGAAGACTCCTTGATGATCTGGACACGGCTTTTGAGGGCTTCGAAAAACTCGATGCGCCGGTCAGGGGCCTGGACCGCTTTGGCGCACAGGCCCATGATATCATTAGTGCCCCCTCCACCCGTAAGGCCTTTGATTTGGAACAGGAAAAACCCTCGGAATCCAAGCGGTTCGGCAAACATGAATTTGGCCAGAGCCTGCTGTTGGCCGCGCGCCTCATTGAGGCCGGCGTGCACTTTGTCACCATCCGCCTGCGTCCCGCTGAGTTTGATTTCGACACCCACACCGATAACTTTTCACGACTGCGAAAACTGTTGCCCCCCTTCGACAAAGGGTTGGCCGGCCTGTTCGATCGGCTTAAGGAACGTGGCCTCTTTGAATCCACTGCCATCATGGTGGCCGGCGAATTTGGGCGCACCCCGCAGATCAACGGACAAGGCGGGCGCGATCACTGGGCACGGGCCATGTTTGCCCTAATGGCCGGGGGCGATATTCGCGGCGGCCAGGTCATTGGGGAAACTGATACCAAGGCAGCTGAACCCAAGAACGAAAGCGTGAGCCCGGAAGATCTGGCCGCCTCATTCTTTCAAAACATCGGCATCGATCCCAAGATGGAATTCCAAGCCAACGTCGGCCGTCCCATCACGCTGGTCCGTGACGGCAACCCCATCGGCCGATTGTTTTAGCAACCCCTACCTCTAGAGGCTGACACAGCGTCGGCAATTCTTTGAACTACTCCATCTCCGCCAAGGCATCCGCAAAGGCCTTGCCGATTTGGCCAAGGATCTTGGCCGAGCCAAGGTAGTGGTAGGCGGCATTGGAGACGCCGATCTCGAGAATCTCCTGTTCTTCCTTCGTAAACAACTTGGCGGTGAATTCGTTGATCGCGTGATCGCGTTGCTCACGGGTGAGCGATTGATCCTTGGCCAAATCACGGCGCTTGGCATTGATTTTGCCACGGCGATCAACTAATTCGGAAAGCTGCCCATCCCAATAATTCTCCGTGAACACCGCCGTGACGTTGCCCTTGAACTCAGGCAGCTTGGGGGGTGCAGCCATGGCCTTGCGGAATTCGCCATGAATGCCTGCATACCGTTTTTGGTCCGGGCCGTACTTGGCGATCGGACCGCCCGCGCCCATTACGCCGATGACGAACGGCAGCTTCGGCGCCTTCAAGTCACGTCGGACGTCGCGGATGAAATGCGCGAGATTATTGCTGTAGCTCGCATATCCGCCCGGTTCG
>Ga0209036_1001278_pt1 | contig 10703 bp, 9 predicted proteins | sample MarorgKNORR_S2LV_3_FD_188222 | JGI IMG/M metagenome (GOLD analysis project Ga0209036, IMG submission 188222) | Marine microbial communities from the Southern Atlantic Ocean, analyzing organic carbon cycling - DCM_A/KNORR_S2/LV (SPAdes) (version 2) | ecosystem: Environmental > Aquatic > Marine >... | reverse complement strand
CTCCAATGTTTTGGAGGAAAAATGGTCCGGAGACATTGTGGCCGAAGCATCAAACGATGGCTTGGCCCATGTTGCCTGGACTCGTAGATATTTGGATAATGAGGGATTCTTCAAACAGACTGTGAGCTATACTACGATTGACTCCAGCTGCCTCATGTCTCCCATTCAAGATTTGATGAACCCCATATCTCTATCTGAAGGAAAATATTGGGGAATAGGAATGGATATGAAGGGATCAGAAATTCTAGTAGCGGGTTACCATCATGAATTAGCGACGGGGTCATCTAATCAGAATAATGCTATTTTCTTGGTGACATCGGAGTCCCCGACTAAGTCTTCTGATTGGTTTGTCAACCCGCAGCTGGTGGGCGATCTGAAGGTAACCCCAGGGAAGACTGACCCAGTCGCTGTGGCCATGGGGGATGAAGATGGCCACATACTATATCAGGATACTAGGAACGATACAACTGGAGTAGACAGGCTAGGCCTATGGTATGCTCATGGACTTCCAGATCAGGCGTCATGGTCATTCAGAAAGGCCGTGGGAGATCACGCTTTCATGCCCTCGCTCTCCATTTCAGAGATAGATGGGGAGGACGTGATGGTAGCAGCATGGGGAGAAGGTTCCGATCAGACATCAGAATTAATCGTCACAATAGTAGATTCATCATTCTCCGTGATATCAGAAGTGAGGACCGCGGCTAGGGGTCTTGGGTACATCGGACTCCTGGAAACAGAGAGGGGGGTGCAGATTTTCTTTGACTTCGTAGGACCTAGTGGGCCTCAGATACAATATGGAATGGCGAATTCCGAAGATGAGTGGATTGGGGTTTCGGACAGGTTGGGAATTGGCAGAATAGTAGTTGCCAGCCGATCTCCCTTAGATAGTGATGCGACCCTCCTACAGACATCTCCAACTGGATGGCAGATTAGAGCCTTGGTAGATGATTCCTCTCCTACAAATTCCGAAGACAGCATTCTAGAGCAGGTCAGGGCATATCTTGGACTGGATGAGAGAAATTTCAATGTAATCCTAGTGGGAATTTCGGGAGTAACAATAGTCCTCTGCTTGGTCGTAATTTTGACGATGTCGACCAGGGCCATCAGATGGGCAACTGGTCGGACCGGTAAGGAGATAGCAGGAGTTGTGATACTTGAGGAAGATGTTGTAGACGTAATCGTTGATACTGATATCTCGGTTAGTTCTTCGGAGGTTGAATTGGTCGAAGAACAAAAAACGAATTCTCAAAATGCAACCGATAGGAGGAGAAGGAGGGAATATAGATCTAGTAATTCGGCTAAATCACTTCCTGAGCTAGCTGACTCTGGAGAGTTTGCCATACCGATTCCCAAGCACTCCCCTCCCTTGCCCCCTCCACTTCCTCTCGAAGGAGCTAACATCGGGGTAAGTTGTCATTCTTGCAGCTCTATTTTTGAAATAGAGTCAGGATTGAAGAAATTTAGTTGTCCCGTTTGCGGGGAGAAAATTAAGCTTGGGTGAATATGAGGAGAATACTTCTTGCATCAAAGTCCGAGAGAAGAATCTCATGGTTGAAAGAAAATCTGGAAGATTCAGATTTTATATTTTTTTCATCGGCCTTGAAATCCACCGAAATTAAGGCCCCCCAAGGATTTGAAGTTAGCAAGCAAGTAGAGATTGTATGCCAATCTAAGGCGGAGAACGCCCGGGTAGAGAATAAACTGTCCGTTAACAGAAGAGATGGAAACTATGATGCTATCCTGGTATCCGATACAATGATTGAGGACCCTGATGATAGTAGATTGTCTATTGGGAAGCCCAAGGATGCACTTGCTGCCACTAGTAATCTGATTAGGCTTGCAGGAAGAAAACACAGAGTCTGGTCGTCGACATCCATACTCCTGCCCCGGGAGATTGCTACAGGAAAGGCGAACTGGGGCATCGTTAATCGCACTAGTTGCGCCACCGTAGAGTTCTCAGATTTAGGAGATGATGAAATTTACGAGCTTATCTCATCAGAATCGTGGAAGGGCAAGGCAGGAGGTTATGATTTGGCAGGCACAGCGGGACAATTTTGCCGAGTAGTAGAGGGGGAAGAGGTCACAGTATTGGGATTTTCACCGGACGCTGTGGATGTCCTCAAACAGTCTTTCTCTAGATGAAAGTGACTTCCCCGAACTTCAGTACAAACTCCTTCTGAATCTCATCAAACCATTCCAACATCGAAGATGAGAATCTGACTCTCCCGACCTCCTCATCCATCAGTAAATCATCCTGTATCCCCTTCAGTGTCCCTGGGGCCGCTCCACAGGACACGCAGGCTCCATCCAGGTCGATCACCAAAGACAGTGACTTTCTGGCCCCATTTTCCTCATGGAGTTCCCAACTTGAAAGTATTAGGCCACCTCCATGACCGTCTAAGGCGGCTCTGACGGGCCCTAGTCTTGCCATTAATGCGGGAATAATATCTGAATTATTTTCCTCAATCAATGCAATTAGAGAGAGGTTCCTGAGTCTTCTTAATTCATCTTCATCATGATTTTCATTGATCCTTCTTTGTGCCTCAGCCCTCATTTGCTCTTCTATCTGAGACCCGTAAATTTTTGCCAGCTCATCATCGTCTGTCTTGGCGGACTCCATGCTTCAGGATTGGGGGCGCTCTTTAGAAATCTACTAATCTGTAATGAGGGTGTGCCACACACATTCAAAAGGCTGGAACCACACCAGCGTACGAGGCGTAGTATGGCATCAGACGATAACCCCATTCTAGAAGTCAGAGGACTTAAGGTGGGAATAGAAGGGACATCGATTCTAAAGGGAATAGATTTGATTATTCCAAAAGGTGAAATTCATGCAATAATGGGCAGGAATGGTAGTGGGAAAACGACTACTGCCAATGTCATAATGGGCCATCCCGCATACGAAATTGAGGGAGGGGAGATGTTTTTGGATGGCGAGAGTCTTGATGACATGGAACCTTGGGAGAGATCTAGAGAAGGGGTATTCCTGTCCTTCCAATATCCACAATCAATTCCAGGCTTACAAGTAGGAAATTTCCTTCGGAAGTCAGTTTCCAGTGTTCGGGGAGAAGAGGCCGCTAGGGGGTCCGAGTTTAGAGAGAAGCTAACAAGTGCCATGGAAGAGCTTGATATTCCTAAATCATTTCTCTCAAGATATGTTAACGATGGATTCAGCGGAGGAGAGAAAAAGAGGTTCGAGATACTGCAACTAATGTTGCTTCAGCCTAGATTAGCAGTCTTGGACGAGACTGATAGCGGATTGGATATCGATGGGATAAGAACTGTATCTAAGGGGATAAACTCTGTAGTTAGAGGGACTGAAAATGGAGCACTAATAATCACTCATTATTCCAGAATTTTGGAGCATGTCAATCCGGATCGTGTCCACATCATGATTGGAGGAAAGATAGTAGCCAGTGGAGGACCTAATCTGGCGAATTTACTAGAGGACAATGGATACGATTGGCTTGAAGAACAGGTTGAGAAGGGAGTAGATTTCGAATGAGCGGAGATAGTGAAGCGCGTGAGGCAGTAGGAGACTACAAAGCAGGATGGCATGATCCTGAGAATGCGACTATAAGATTTGACTTTGGTCTTTCAGAGAAAGTTGTCAGGGATATCTCTGAACTCAAACAAGAGCCAGAATGGATGACTGAGATAAGGGTCAAGGCATACAGACACTTCGTTGAAAGGCCCATGCCCACTTGGGGCAATACTGAGGAATTAATGGAGATTGATTTCGACAAGGTATGCTACTTCCTGAGGTCATCTGATGAAACAGGCAGTTCTTGGGACGATGTACCTGATGACATCAGGAATACCTTTGATAGATTGGGAATACCCGAAGCAGAGCAGAAGTGGCTTTCGGGAGTCACGGCACAATACGAGTCAGAAACGGTATATCACAGCATAAGAGAAGACCTTGAGAAGCAGGGTGTGATTTTCTTAGATATGGATTCAGGCCTCAAAGAACATGAAGATATTGTGAAAAAGTACTTCGGTAGTGTCATTCCATACAGCGACAATAAATTCTCTGCCCTGAATACAGCTGTATGGTCGGGTGGATCTTTCATCTATGTCCCAAAGGGAGTACATGTCGAGATGCCAGTACAGGCTTACTTCAGGATAAATGCCAAGAATATGGGCCAGTTCGAGCGTACTCTCATCATTGCCGATGAGGGAAGTAGTATCCATTATGTCGAAGGTTGTACTGCACCTACCTATTCTACCGATTCCTTACATTCTGCCGTTGTCGAGCTCTTGGCACTTCCGGGCGCTCACATCAGATATACCACTGTTCAGAATTGGAGCAATAACGTATACAACTTGGTTACAAAGAGAGGAGTAGCGCATGAGAATGCCAAGATTGAGTGGGTAGATGGCAACATTGGGAGTAAACTGACTATGAAGTATCCTGCCGTTATTCTCAAAGGAGAGGGAGCTCATGCCGAGGTTATTTCTGTTGCCTATGCAGGAAATGGACAGCACCAAGATGCTGGAGCCAAAGTTCACCACATGGCATCAAATACCACTAGCAATATCCTTTCTAAGAGCATTAGCAAAGACGGTGGAAGGGGATCTTACAGAGGGATGGCAAAAATAATGCCTAAAGCAGAGAATTGCAGGCTGAATATTGTTTGTGATGCCCTGATTCTTGATGAGGAGAGCAGGCAGGATACTTATCCAACTATGGAAGTTGGAAACCCGACCGCTCATTGTGAGCATGAAGCTAGCGTCTCTAAAGTTGGGGATGAACAACTGTTCTATCTGATGAGCAGGGGGCATACAGAAGCCGAGGCGCTTGGCATGATTGTCAATGGATTCTTTGAGCCGTTCACAAGAGAGCTCCCGATGGAGTATGCTGTTGAACTGAATAAACTAATGTCCCTTGAAATGGAAGGAAGTATAGGTTGAGTTCTTCATGGATGCGTCCTCACAGTATCTATCCGCTGATCATCCAGACAGGGCTGATCACCTATGGAGGTACACTCCCTGGAAAAAAATACACCCGACAGGGGATATTTCCGATATTCCTAGTGATTTCTCAATACCTGAAGTAAGTCTGAAAGCAATAGATGGAAGCGCCCTTCCTCCTGGAATATCCCTTGATATGGGAGACGTACATTCCGAAGGACTACCTGATGATGAGAAAATTACGAAGAGCTTTCTAGAGGCGGTTACGGGAGAATCTAAATTTACACTTACTGTAGCTCCCAAGTTCAAATCTGAAGTTCCAATGATTATCGAGATTTCCACAAGTGGGACTTTCTGCTCCGCCCATATCTGTCTGGATATCGGCAAGCTTGCCGAGCTTGAGCTAGTTACCGTAGTAAGAGGGACATGCAAGTGGTTTGGAATGTTAAGAACTGGCTCCACAGGAGAGGGCGCCATTACCAGCGATGTCGTAGTAAACAAGCTTGAACATGGGAAGCTATTGAGAGTTGAGTCGATTTCTATTCCTCGTAATTCTCAATTCAAAGCTGGAACTGTTTCATCTGGCTCGACAATAACAAAGGCTGATCTTCGATATAGGATGTTTCAACCGGGAGGGAATCTGAATGTCCTGGGATCTATACTCTCGGCAAGGGAAATGAGTCTCGACCATCACATTGAGATATATCATGACTCACCTGAAACCTTCAGTAGATTGGACTGGAACTCTGCCTGTGGGGGCAGTAGCAGGACAGTAGGCACTGGGATGTTGCGCGTCTCTAAAGGTTCAAATGGTGCTGATGCAGCTCAACTTTTTCAGAACCTTCTATTATCCAGAGATGCACAAGCTGATTCTATCCCTGAGTTAGAAGTATCCGAACATGATGTGGTCGGGTGCGGACATGGAACAGCAAGTGGGCCTGTTGACGAAGATCAGATGTTCTATCTTGCTTCTAGAGGATTCTCTCCCAATGAGTCCAAGAGTACTCTAATTGCCGCCTTTCTAAATTCCACACTATCAGAAATGGGAGGGGACAAGATGCATGGTTGGCTAGTATCTGAATTAGATTCTGATTTGAGTGAGCTAGGAGATTAGGAAGTTCTATCTCGAAATGAAGCGGCTAGTGCAGAGATAATTATCCCACATGCCGAACCGAAAATAATTCCCTGCTGCTCCAGTCCATTGCCTGCTAAATCTCTGAAAGCTAGAGACATGACCAATGTAACTGGGATGACGAATATTCCAAATCTTATTGCCCATAATCTGGGTGAAGGAGCCTCTCCCATCGGCCTCAATGTGATGGAGGATGATTTCTGAATAACTTGCCAATTTACTCTCTCCGCATCGATTTTCAGTCTCTGTAAGATTGCAGGCCTGGATCCGGGGTCGCTTTTTGATGTGGACGAAGCTCCAGAAAAACCAGTCCTAATCTTGACTTTTCTGAGGCCTTCTCTTCCTTGGATCAGACGTTCGGCTAAAGAGGATGCCAAGTATGGATCTAACTCGGCGATTTCAACTAGTAGAACTCCCCTGTCTCTCCTAATCATATTTTTCACACTCCATGTGGTTCCACGCTCTTGTGCCTGTTCTTCTACAGGGGAAAGTATCCTTCTGAGATATTCTGTCTCTGTGTTCCTCCTTTCTTCTCTCGAGTCTCCCTTAGAAGAAATCTCCCTAATCCTGTACAAGGCGAAAATAAGTAGTAGGGAAGCGGTGGAGAATCCTGCTACAATTCCAGATCTTAGGGAGAGCATGATATCAGGGTCATCTAGTCCTGTAGCGAAGATAGAGATGAAGGAGGCCATGGTTCCAACCATGGATCCAGCGACTACCGAAATGGAGAATGCATCCCTAGTAGTGATATCGGTCACGTCCTCCGTAAGTAGCTACAGTTCAAGAGTTAGAGGGTATGAGATACATTGATTTGTCAGGGGTAATTGGCGGAAACGTGTGTATCTTTTGCAGTCACAGAGAGATTGCTAGTATTCAACTAGATGACTCTCCAACTATCCTAATTGCTGGATCTATTGTCGTTACTGCTTGTGCCATTTACAATAGAAGCGCAAAAAGTGAGCTTTCAGAGAATGATGATTTGGATGATAGCAAGCCAGAGGAGAGTGAGTCAGAGAGCAGTGAGCCTGATAATTTCAAGCTAAAGAATGGACGAATTGAGAGAAAAAGAGAGCTACGAGTTTCTGGCCTTATGAGTTCTATCTCAGGATTCTTACTGTTGATGTTCTTCATTTCTCCTCTTATGATGGCAGAGGGAAGTGTGCCAGAACTATCGGGGAGGGCTAATGCATTAGACTACATGAACGAGGGGAGTTGGGGGAATAGTGATCATGATGAGAGAGGCAGTGTGGGGCATAATCAATCATCTCACGGTGGTTCTTTCGCATGGTCTGAACTGAATCCAGTATTTGGCTTAGTATACGCTTTTGGAGACATAAACTGTCATCAGAAGCATGATCGTTCGTGGAAGATAAATGAAAATCAGATGCCAGTTTGTGCTAGGGACGTTGGAATCTTCATGGGATTCTTCATGGGATCATTATTCTTCAGAATGAGAGGATACAATAGATGGACTGTAAGGGATTCCTTCCTTTCAGTTTTTGATGATGACTCAATAGAATCTGTATATCTCAATGACGGGCGTTTGAGATTGATGATATTATTTCTAGCTCTGGGCATTGTTCCTATGGCGATGGATGGATTTACTCAATTACTGACTGCATATGAATCTACAAATATAATCAGAGTAATCACAGGATTCATGGCTGGTTTTGTCATAGGTTGGTTCGTAAGCTCAGCCCTGTCTTCCAGACCCGAGTTATTTGATTCGCCCTCCTCTGTCATACTGCCCGCAGATTCGAGATTGACATTGAAATAATCAGAGAGATTTCATTGTCCACCATGAAATAAGGTCATTCTCGTTTTTTGGCAATGGAAAGGAGTCTCTGCCAGGTCCGATTATTGCAATCCTCTCTAATGTGGATTTAACGGCTGAAGGATATTTTCCAGACCTGATTATTTGTCCTAATGCAAATCTGATATGAGTATCTGGATTTTTCTTCATCCATTTCCTTAGAGCGTCCTTGAGGGGCCATATTGCTATAGCTAATCTACCGAAAGATCGTGATTCATCCTTCATCTGGGAACGAGGGGCCTCTCTTCCAATTAGGGACCTATGCTGATGTATACATCCTAATTTCTCATTTAGATACCTGACAATTGTCTGAGTATGTCTCTCTGAAACAGACCTTACCGGACCCAGTGACTTTCTTAGTTCCCTGATATTCGCCGTTCTCATTAGTGATAACGTCCCACAGATTGACGAAATAGAGTGAGATAATACGTTATGTGGAACATCTACCCTCTCCCCCTCTAATGACTCCGAGAGAATATCGGAATGAGCTTCTTGAAAATTCTTGAGTACCCTCCATGGCGAATCTCCATTGAGCCATTCTTGTTCTCTAATTGCTGGTCTCACTCCCAGTCCCTGTAATGTCGATTGCCCCCTAGAGGATTTTATCAGTTCACTGACTAGATTCCTATCTACTACTTCCGAACGAACATTTACTGGTTCGGGACGAGAATGCATGAAGTTCCTGATGAGGGATTTGAGCTTCGTTTTGAATTCATCTTCGGAACCTTCGTTAAGAACGGGGCCGATGATGGCACCCATATCGAAAGGAGTTGGCATCTCAATATTTCCAGATAGAAGTTCCATGTATCCTTTCCTGATCATCTTCTGAAGTTCGCTCGTCTCGAAATATTCTTCTTTATCTGAATGGGCCCTCAGTGTTCCGCTCTTTATCCTGTCTAAGGCAACCTTCGGATCGCAATCAACCCAGATACATAGATCCGGCACTAAGGCGGCTGAATTCATATGTGCCACTTTTTCTATCCCTAGTTGGCCCACTATTCCTTGGTATACCAGAGAGGAGTGTATGTTCCTCTCACTGACCACTCCAATTCCAGATTCTAACCTTGGAAGAATCCAGCCATGCGAGTGATCTACCCTGTCAGCCGCGAACAGTCCGGCTTCTCTCTCCGGGCTTGTGGTTTTTCTCCTAACTGAGTCGATAGCTAGCCTACCTAATGGGTGATCCCTCCTGGGCTCTCCCGTTACACTGACAGACACGAATGGAAACTCCTTCCTCATTACCTCAGAGACTACCTTAGTAGCTAGGCCCTTACCGCTGCCATCACCTCCCTCAATGGTGATCAGGTACACGGTCAATCCTCCTTGGAATGTACATCATAGAATTGCCCCCTGGATAGTCCGACAAGGCCCATTCCCGATAGTGTGAATAGAGGTCCCACGAACATTAGTCCGCCACTCCAAAGACCGAGAAAGGCAAGGCCCCATGTCTTCTTGTAGCTGATTCCTTTTCTCGCCTCTATACCTCCAAAGATGCCTGCAAGTCCGGTCAGTAGAGTGAAGATTGCAAATATAGTAGCGATTAAAACTGACTCCCTCAGATAGCTTTCCCCTTCCATGTCCAACACTTGTGTTCCTTCTCCCTCCCTAAGAGTAATTGTAATCTGGGAGTGGTCCCCGGGAATTAGTAGGACCTGAACAGTGATATTTCCCGGATGTGCAACTTCCAACTTAACGGACCTACGGGGGACATCTTCGATTGAGAATCTACCACCTGAGTCCGTTGAATCGCTACCAATTACTATTCCATCCTCATCATAAAGTAAAACGTCAATTTCACTTATTCCTTCTGCACCAGATGAGTTACTAACTAGTTCTGAGATGACTATTCCTTCTACGTCTGCGGTTCCTCCTGACTGCTCAACTTGTCCTGAAAGGATATCACTTACATTACCAGAAATTAGCATTATTCCTATGATGAAACCTAACATTCCACCGATTCCTATCAATACTGCCCCTAGGTTCCTAGTAGCAGAGTCTGTGGAAAGATCCGATAGCCAGAGTTGTAGGCTTGTAGATTCATCCAAATCCTCTTCAAACTCTTCAATCATCGAGTATCGCCCCATCCTCTTGTGACTGTGGAGTGGGATTAGGCTGTTCATCATGCCGATTACCAGTTTCTACATCATTCCCCCCAACAGGCATATCATTCCGCCTGAAAAATATGAACAATATTCCTACGAGCAAGACTGTAATAGTCACGAAACCGGTGCCTGAGGAAATAGAATCTTGCCCTAAGTCACAGGATGATACACAGATATCCTCTCCGGCCTGTGAAAGATTTGTCATCTGAATAAGATACATTTTAGACCAATTCTTCCCAGTAATCCAAAATTCTGAACCTGTACTATGAGCGATGCCGTTGAGTACGTTGTTGATGCCATGATTATTTTCAGAGGAGAGATGGCTAGCGTCATACTCCCCTACAACCGTACCGTTGGAAGGATCGAATACCACAATTATGTCCTGTTGCCAAACATTAGCAATTACCCTTGGGCCAGCAGGAGTATTGACACATTCCAACTCATTAATTTTACTTATGGGGTTTCCAAAACTATCTGTGACTGAAACCGTTCTCTCAATCTCAAACGTTTCTGTATTGCGAAAAGAAACACTGGAAGTTCCATTTGACATGACGAAAGATTCCCCATCAAAGCAGATCCCCCAACCTTCTCCTTCATACTCATATGAAGATATCTGAGATAGATTTTCCATCTCGAAAACAAACGCAATTTGACTCTTCCAAGTGAGCATGACAATGGTATCATTGAACACAGTAATGCCCTCTGAAAAAATCGTGTCATTGAACGACTTCGACCTGATGAT
>Ga0209036_1001275_pt1 | contig 10710 bp, 8 predicted proteins | sample MarorgKNORR_S2LV_3_FD_188222 | JGI IMG/M metagenome (GOLD analysis project Ga0209036, IMG submission 188222) | Marine microbial communities from the Southern Atlantic Ocean, analyzing organic carbon cycling - DCM_A/KNORR_S2/LV (SPAdes) (version 2) | ecosystem: Environmental > Aquatic > Marine >... | reverse complement strand
CTCAGCCTCCAGCAGGTTGGCCATGGTCAACCCGCCGATGCCCATGGCGCCGATGCGGATGAAGTCGCGTCGGGCAACGCCGTCACAAAAGTCGGCCCTGCCGTTTTTACCACCTGCGCTGATCTTTAACATGTCGCTTGTTTCCTCCTTTTCAAAACCCGCGCCTGGCCAAGCGAACGTGCCGCCTGGCCAAGCCGGTCAAAACCGTTGGCCTGCTCAGACCTTGTCGACGGACGGAACCTGAAACCCGGGTCGATTGAAGTCCTTGAGCAGAGCGTTGGCTTCATCGGCGTGGGCGCCGGTGTGGATTTCCTTGTCCGGGTCGAACGTGAGCCACGGGCCCACGGTGTAGTTGGCTCCGTCCTTCACCTTCACGCCGTCGGCCATGACGTCGTGCAGTCTGCCAAAGTGTTCGTAGGCGTCCTTGTTGTCGCCGAACTGCCCCGCCTTCTTGTTGAACGGCACGTTTTCGCCGAGGCGGTAGGAGTTGTTGATCAGGTGACCGACCACGCAGCCGTAGTGGGCGTCGTAGACGTTACCGTTGGCCATGGACGGGTCGTTGGCGCGGACGGCCTTGATGAAGCTGCCCCACTCGCCGCCCGGGGTGACCTTGCCGTCCGGAACCTTGATGTCATCACCCTTGTCGCTGCCCTTGGCGTAATACTTGTTGCGGATGATCTTGCCACCGTCCTCGAAGTAGTACTCGTTCTCCACCTGACGTTGGTAACCGTCGTAGTTGACGTTTCGGACGTTGAAAAAGAGGTACTGCCCGTTGGGGTACTCGGCGATGCCGAACATGGTGTTCGGGGTTTCGCCCTGATCGTTCCACTGGAAGCGGCCTCCGATCGCCATGACGCGGGTCGGGTTGGTCAGCTTGGGATCCATTGCCCAGCGGGCGACGTCGAGCTGGTGTGTGCCCTGGTTGTTGAGGTCGCCGTTGCCGGTTTCCCAAAACCAGTGCCAGTTGTAGTGGACGTAGTTGGCGTGAAAGGTGTCGATCACTGCCGGGCCGCGCCACAAGTTCCAGTCGAGGTTGTTGGGGGAGACGCCGGGGCTCTTGAAGCCGATGCCACCGCGTGGCTTGCAGCAGTAGCCGTAGGAAATCTTGAGTTTGCCGAACTTACCGGCGTTGATCATCTCGTGGAGGCCGGCGATCTTGGCGCTGCTGCGGCGCTGGGTGCCGTGCTGGATCACCACGCCGTATTTCTTCTGGGCCTCGACCGCGACGCGGCCCTCGTGGACATCGTGGCTCATCGGCTTCTCGACGTAGACGTGCTTGCCGCCCTGTGCACCCCAGATGGTCATCAGCGAGTGCCAATGGTTCGGCGCTGCGACAGTGATGGCATCGACGTCCTTGTCGGCGATCGCGTGGCGAATGTCCGCCGCACCCTTCGGCTTGTACTTGCCCTTGCGGTCGACTTCGTCGATGCGTCGGGCGACGGCCCTTGAATCGGGGTCAACGAGGTAGGCGATCTCGACGTTTTTCTGGCCCATGAAGCCGCCGATGTGGCTTCCGCCGCGGCCGTTCAGGCCGGCCACCGCGATGCGAACGCGATCGTTCGCACCGATAATTTTCGCGCGGCCTTTTGTGCCGCTGATCACTGCCGCCGTGCCGGCAGCGAGGGATGCTTTCAAAAAGCTCCGTCGTGTCGTGTTGGGTTTATTCATGATATTACTGCAAAAACGTTGACCGGCACAGGCCGGCGGTTGGAAAGCGTGCTTTCCTTCATCGGGTCGGGAGGAACTTTTACATACCGGCCCGGTTTGTCAACCACTCCGCTTGGCCAAGCGCTTAGCCAATTTCTACTTTTTATTGAGCAAATGGCGGTCGAACCAGTCGATGAAGGCCTTCAGTTCGCCATCGAGCGGTTTGCCCCAGCCGTGTTTTTTGCCCTTGGCCACGAACAGCTCGCTTGGCACGCCGGCTTTTTTCAGCTTGGCCTGAAACACCTCCCCCTGTTGGAACGGCACAATTTTGTCGTCCGTACCGTGGATGATCAGCACCGGCGGGTCGTCCGGCGTGATGTGCGTGATGGGGGAGAGGTCGCGGTAAAATTTGAGCTGCTCGCGGCGATCGGTCACACGCTCAAAGCGGGAGGTCTCGGGCGACCATTTGTGAAAATCGAATGTCGCATCGGCCTTCATTCCACGGGAGCGAAAGTGCTCGAGGATCGTGGTGTCCCGTTTTCCAAAATGAACCATGTCGGTGCCAGGGAAGTAGGCAACCGCCGCCTGCACACGCGACGAGACGCGGTCGATCGGCTGCTTGGCATTCGGGTTGGCTCCCTCGGCTGCGGTGGCGAGGTAGAGCGACAACTGCCCGCCGGACGAGCGGCCGGTGACACCCAGTCGGTCGCCATCGATGCCGTAGCGCTTGGCGTGAAAACGAATGTGCCGCACCGCCTTGGGCATGTCCTTAACGATTTCCTCCAGCGCAAACCGGGGCTGGCTCCCGTGCATGACGGCGAAGAGGGTGTAGCCCTTGTCCAGCAAAGCGCGAAAGCCGGGGAATTTCGTGATCCGCGGAATGGCGCGCCGGCTGGAATTCATGCCGCCGCTGACGGTCCAGATCACACCGGCCCCGTTTTGTTTGCGCGGGGTGAAGACGTCCATCAACAGACCGAGGCCGTCCTTGTGACCGTAAACGATGTTCTCTTGCTGGGTGTACTCGGCCGCGCCTGGGTTTGGCACAGCGATTGTGGCCGCGAGTATAAGCGCCACGAGAGTTGCGGTGGATGAACGGCTCATCATTCCGCTTTCGGCGAGAGGGTTTGGTGCGTCCATTTACCGTCGAAGCTCAGTTGGTGGACGTCGCCGTTTTCACTCTGGTAAAGGTAGTGACGCGCGCCGGTTTTGGCCTCGGCCCAGCCGATGGGATCGCCCTTGGCCTGTGGTGCACTGGCCAGTTCGCTTGGCTTGGTCATCGCCCACTCTTCGCCCTGCAGCTCGCTCTCGCGGATGCCGCCCTCCGTGTCGCGGAACGCAAGGTAGTGCCGGTTGTTTTTCGCGTTGCGGAACAGGGTGAACTCACCGTCCAGTTGGTCGGTGGTGTGGGCGACGTGATACTGGTTCTTGAATCGTTGGCCAATCTCCTTGGCATAAACCAGCGCGTTGCGATCGCCCTCGTAGGTGAAGTAACCGGGGACGCGCCGGCGCTCGTTCCAGTCGAAGGTGTACGGCAGTTGCCTTGGCCAAGCGCGGTCGACGTGAAAGACGGCATCCCGGCGGCCGTTCACCGTGAGGCCAAGCGGTTGGCCAAGTGCGGGTAGGCGATGGACGCCTTCGGTGCGCCAAGAGCGGTTTTCAGGCGTGGCGGAGTCGAGGCTGAGCGATTGCTCGTACGGCACGCCGAACATTGAGCGGTAGATCACGCGCAACGTCGAGCCGTCGAGAGAGGCCACCGCGCCGCCTTCGGCTCGGGGCATGGCCGGCAGCGGGAACTGCCGCCATTGGCCGTCGTTCCACATCTCGCGAATTTCCCCGAGTTCATCGACGTAAAAAACGTGCGGCACGCCGTTGGCCATCACCACTGAGGGGTCGGCCGCCGCCTTCGGCAGGCCAAGCGCCTTGGTCAGGTTTTGTGTTGTCCAATCGCCATCCGGCCCGGCGCTCGATGCACTCGCGTGCTCGTAAATGTGTCCGTCCGTCCCCCGGTAGACGAGGCGGCGTTCGGCGGCGGTGAGGGCGAACAACGCCGGGCGACCGGCGGCCGGCGGGGAGAGGGGCAGGGCGGCGGCGGCCCATTCGTCGCTACCGGGCGAGGCGATGAGTTCGCTCCATTTGCCGGCGGCGTTGCGATGAACGATGTGCCGGTAACCGGCCCTGTTTTGGAGTCGGGCGAGGCCGTGATTGGCAAGCGGCTTGTTGCGGAATGCGAAGTAGTCGTTTGTCCATCTGTGGAAATTCTCCCCAGCAACGCGCCCGAATTCCTCGACCTCCCTGATCTTCCGGTGCCAAGTCTCGACGTTGTATCTGCGGACGCGGTATTCGTGCGTGACCTCGTCGGCGATAAAATCGCGCAACTGTCGGGCGCGGCGCAGTACGTTTTCCTCCGACAACGCGCCGTTGAGGTGACGCCGGACCTCGGCCTGATAAAACTCGCGATACTCCGGGTTGCCGAGCAGCGCGATGAACATCTTGCGCTGCGTGCCGAAGCCGTAGGCACCGCCGCTGTCGATGAAGGCGTACGAGCTGGTGTCCGGCTTGTACGGGCCGCCGCGGATGCCCCACTCGGAGTCCCAGCACATGAACCGCCATTTGCCGTCCGGCAGCTTGCGCGCGGCGTACCAGTTGTTGTGCGGCCAGTCGTAGTTTTGGCCCCAGAGGTTGACGATCATGTACGCGGTAAAGTCGTCGATGTCGACGCGCCGCTTCAGCGTCTCGTAGTTTTCCTTTTTGGACAGGTCGGTTGATTCGACAAAGCGCCTCAAGTCCTCCCAGGCATCGCGCGTGCCGCTGAGAATCGTGTTACCGGTTTTGATGATGTCGTATTCGCCCTTGCCGGTGTGCGACGCCATGAACTCTTCGTCCATCCGCTCGACGACGTTGTACACGCCGTAGTTTTTGCCGTTAACGTAGAGCATGCACCACGTGCCGTTGGAGACCAGGCCGCCCATGTCCTTGTGCAGGTCGCGCATCAACTGGTCGCGGATGTACGCCCCGCCCGGCGCGCGGTCGTTGGCATTCGCCCGAAGTACGAGCTTGTCAAAATCCTTCACGTCAGCCGTGGGGATGATGTTGTACTTCACCTTCGGCGAACCGTAGACGTCACGAAAATAGGCGCGGTACGATTTCTTCGTATTGAAGTCGCCCCGACGCCCGGCGCCGCCGTGCAGCCGCAGGCCGAACCCGGTCGATACCTTGCGGTTGCCCTTGGTGTTGAAAATCTCCATGTGCGAGGTGCGCTCGCTGCCCCGGCCGCTGGCGCTGCTGCGCATGTGCACCTCGTAAAAATCCTCCGGCTTCATCGAGATCGAAATCACCGGCAGCGTCGGCTGCCGCCCGATGAGGTACGTGGCCGACTTGATCGCCCCGACCCGCTCGCCGCCCACGAAGGCCGCCGCGCGAAACAGCCCGGTTTTATCCAGTTCGATCGGCCCATCCACCCGCTGGCTCTCGGCGGTAGGCTCGGCGCCGTCGCGCGTGTAGCGGATGTCCACCGCGCCGGAAGCCTCGGCGGTGATGCTCACCTTCACGCCGGCCTCATGAACGCCCGGCTTGGGCGAAAACTTCAACTTCGACTCGACCGGCTTGGCCTGCTGCGGCCCTGCGTTGGGTTCGTCCGGCGTGGGCGTCAGGAAAAAGCCAAGCTCACCCGCCTCGGTTTGAGCGCGGCCGTACGCCTGGTCGGTTACCTGCTCGCCGTAGCGGACGCTGTCCACGACCTGCCCGTCGGGGGCGCTCAGTTTTATTTCGCCGCCTTCCCTGGCCAGCCGAAAACTCGCGTGCAGTGTAGTCGGCAAAAATCCCAGCCCGGCGATCAGGCTCATGTCGGAGCTGCCCCGGCCGGCGTTCAGGCCCGCGATGGCCAGCACGTTTTTGCCCTTTCGCAACAGGTCCACATGGGCCGAGAGGTCGAACCGATCCGCCGTGCCGGCCTCGCGTCCCTCCGTGGCCATGCTGTTCGCGTCCAGTTTTTCGTCGGGGGCGTTCACTGCCGCGACGCGCGTGCCGTTCAGATAGGCGACAAAGCCGTCGTCAAAATCCACCTCTAGCACCAGCGACTGCGATAGAGGCCGTTCCGGCAGTTGAAACGTGTGCCGCAACAAAACCAATCCGGTGCCGACCGGCAGCTCGGTGGCGTCATCATCATCGCCGTAGCCAAAGCCCGCTTGGCCAAGCGCAAACTTGCTGTCGCCAAACTCCACCGCCGTCCAGTCATCGGCCAATCCACCCCGGCGGGATGGCACAAGGTATTTCCACTTGGCATCGGCCGGGACGAGCGTCGACTCAAATGGCAGCGTCGCCGTGGATGTGCGGAGCGCCTCGGGGGAGAGGGCCACTCGATCCTGCCCGGACATCCAGATGAGTTGATAGCCGCCCGGCTCGATGGCGATATTGGGCAGCGCCCAGGCGCTTGGCTTGTCGCCGCCGCTTGAGAGTTGAAACTTGGCCAGGCGCAACACCTCGTCGCCGGTGTTGTGAAGCTCCAGCCAATCACTGCTGGCGCCGCTATCGTCCAGCGCGCTGCCACGGTTCGAGGCGAGCAACTCGTTGATCCGGAGCGGATGCGTCTCGGCATGCACAGAGATCATCCCGAACAGCAGCAGGGAAAAAGTGATTCGATGGAGCATGAAACTGATAAGCGGGGCGGAACACTCGCCGAAACCCCGTACCCCAGCAAGACCAATCCCGCTTGGCCAAGCGCGCCGGTTTCGGTTGCCCGTCACCTCACGGCCACGGAGGCCTTGCTTGAAAGATAAATCATGTCCTTGTTGCCCGGCGATGGCACGACGAGGGGCATGGACCTGTTCTTGACGGGAGGCGTGGTGCGGGCATCCAGCCACTTGCGCGGCTCCGCGTGGCCGTCAGCAAACGAGAGGGTGCCGGCGCCGTTGTGGTTACTGGCGGGGTAATCGATGATGTAAACGCGCGACTCGGCCACGCCGTCGTTCATCGCCACAGCCAAGTCCCCGAAATTGATGCTGTCCGGATGTTCGTTGATGAAATTGTACGCGTTGGCATGCCCCATGACGTTGATGTCGGACAGCTTCCGGAAGACATGATATTTTTTCTTGGTGATGAAACTGAGCCAGTCGTTTCTCGAGTTCATCGCCTGGCTGAGGACAACGCTTCGAACGCGGCGAACCGGTTTTCCCTTGATCTTGACGATGCTTTTGTCGCCCGGACAGAGGTATATGCCGGGCGTCGAGGTGTAGGGTGCCAGCTTGGCATACTTCGGGTTCATCAATCCCTCGAGGTTTGTGTTGTGCGGATTGCCGGGGTTGTAATCGATGACACCCCGCACCCAGCCGCTACCGCTGGCGGTCAGGTCGTTCCATACCAGGTTGTCGTCGTAGTCATTGGCATAAAGAATCCAGGCGAGGTCGAGCTGCTTGATGTTGGACAGGCAAACCGTGTGTTGCCCCTTGCTTTTCGCCTTGGCCAATGCGGGAAGGAGCAACCCGGCAAGGATCGCGATGATGGCGATCACCATCAGAAGCTCGATCAGGGTAAACGCCCTGTCCGTTCGATTACGATTGCCTGTCCGTTGGTGGAGCAATTGGTGGTCGTCTGCCGTTATTTTTTACTCGGCTTATTTTTGATCAGCTTGAGGGCGCTGGCGGCGAATCGTTTGCCCAGCGTCTTGTAACCCTCGGCCGAATAGTGCAGGTCGTTTTCGATTTTTTTGCCCCGCCGATTGAGACCGTCGTTTAGGTCATCGGTGTTCACCCAGCTGAACCGTTTGCTGGATTTGGCCACTTTCACCTGCTCCTCGCGCACCATTGTCCAGTGCGGGTACCGGCTGTTTTTCATGTCGAAGTCACTGAGCCGGCCGATTACGAAATTGACATCTTCTCGCCCAAGGTCCTTGGACAACTGCTTGTGCAGCCCCTTCAGGCTTGCTGCGTAAACCTTGCCCCAGCGCATCTTCGCGTCGCGCTCTCCCTGCATCCAGATGAACGTCACCGTGGCGAGTTTTTGTCCCTTGATCTCTGGCCGGACTTTGGCCATCAGTCGATCGTAAAGGTCGCCGGTGCTCTCCGGTTTTTTGCCCTCGGGAGATTTCCAAGCCTTCCACCAACGCTGGATCGGCTGTCCGCCCATGGCATCCTGCACCACGATCACGTTGTCCTTGCCGAGCGCCGCCTTCACCGCTGGTGTGAAGGCCTCGTCCGGCCGATGCCCCTGCATGTTGGACTGGCCCGAAAGGATGAACAGGTGCTTCCCGTCTTCGGCCGCCTCGGCTGGTTGAAGCAGGGAGAACATGGCAGCAAACGCGATCGAATAAAAACGAAGTGATTTCATGGCTGCCGCGAGGTTTGGCGCAAACGAAACCGAATGCAACGGTTTTTCCGTGGGGGTACACTTCAAAGATTCACGCGAACCAACGAAGGTGCAAAGGAATTTGAAATGCGGTGGCAAGCGTAGCTTGACACCGCTTTGGGCGGTTTGCCGGTGGCTTGTGCTCCGTGCGTGGTTGAAAGCTCCGTTGACGCTCCGCTTAGTCGGAGCATTTCAAAGTGCGCTTGGCCAAGCGGGGAGGGTTCACAAACAGAAAGCGGTGTCGACGCTTCGCTCTGCCACCGCAATCCAAAGCTGGCGCTTCTTTAATTGTAGCGGAAGGTGAAGCGGACGAATCGGCGGTTGTCACCGATGATCTCTTTCATCTCGGCGGGCCACGGGTCGTACGGGGCAGGCTCGCGGACGGCACGCTCGCATTTCAGGCTGTGAATCCTGCTGACGGTGCTTCGTTCCACTTCGACGTCGGACACGTCGCCGTTTTCCCAGAGGGTAAAAGTAATGACGACGCGGCCTACATCGCGGACGTCAGGTATGATTTTGTACCAGCGATCCTGAATGGCGGCGATGAGGCGTGCATCGTATTCGCCGTATGGCGAGGCCTTGGCGTCGAGTCCCTCGATGCTCGCCTTGCGGCGAACACCGCCGTCCCGTTTCATTTTGTCACCGGCCAACATGGCCAGTTGCCGGGCCTCGGCGACGGAGTTCGGCCGTCTGGGTTTCGGCTTGGGCTTGGGTTCAACCTTCGGTTTCGGCTTGGGCTCCGGCTTGGCCTGAATGGGGTTGAGAGACTCGGCCTGCTTCGGCTTGGGTTTGGATTCAACGGTTGGTTTTGATTTTTCCAGGGGCTTGGGCTGTTCCTCCTGCTTGGGCTCGGGCGGCTTGGGTTTGGCGATGGCCGGATTGTCGATGATGCGATGGCTCTCCTCATCCTTCCCCTCGACCTTCGGTTTGTTGGTATCCTTTTCCTCCTGTTTGTCGGCGGCCTGCGAGTTTTTATTGGAGTAGTGGTCCGCCTCCTCGGGCTCCTCCTCGGTGGCCATGTCAGGGGGCACCTCGAGGAAGATCACGGAGCGTCGTTTTTTCTCGTGCTCCTTGAGTGCCTCCACGTCGATCAGCTCCGGCATCATCCGGGCCATCATTTTCTCGGCGGGAGTGAAGGCGCCCAGCAGAACACCGAGGACGATGAGCAGGTGAATCGTGACGGACAACAGCATGGAGCGCTGAACCGAGTTCAGCGAAATCCACCACGTGCTCACTTTTTGCCTGTCCAACGACACGCCCTGATTGTGCTGCGGGAATAGCCCTCGGGCAATCTTTGTTTGCGCTTGGCCAAGCGTGGTGTGCTGGGCCAAGCTTTGCGCATGACCAACCGTCTGGAAGGAAAATGGGCACTGGTGACTGGTGCCTCGAGCGGGTTCGGCGCGGAAACTGCGCGGCAGTTTGCCGGCATGGGGATGAACCTGTTGCTGGGTGCCCGTCGGGAGGAGCGGCTCGCGGAGGTGGCGGCCGAGTGCACGGGGCGGGGCGCCGCCTCGGCACACGTGCACAAGCTGGACGTGACCTGCACGGAGAGCGTGGACGTATTCGCGGACTGGGCCGGGTCGACTGCGGGCCGGGTCGATGTGCTCGTCAACAACGCCGGTGGAGCGCACGGGGTGGACCGGGTTGAGGATGGCAAAGACGCCGACTGGGAAACCATGTTCCAGAGCAACGCACTGGGCATCCTGCGGGTGACGCGGGCGGTGTTGCCGCTGATGAAACCGCACCCGGGCGGGGTGATTTTGAACATCGGCTCGATCGCCGGGCGCGTGGCCTACGAGGGCGGCTCAGCCTACTGCGCGAGCAAGGCGGCGGAGTTGAGCATCACCAAGGCACTGCGGCTGGAGTTGAACGGCACCGGGCTGCGGGTCGGGACGGTGGACCCGGGCATGGCCGAGACCGAGTTTTCCATGGTGCGCCTGAAGGGCGACGCGGAGAAGGCCGATGCCGTCTACGCCGGGGTGGAGCCGCTGACGGCGGAGGATGTGGCGGAGGCAATCGTCTGGGCAGCCAACCGGCCGCCGCACGTCTGCATCGATGAAATCCTGATGATGTGCACCGCCCAGGCCGCCCCTTACAAGGTGCACCGAGAAGGCTAGGCCGGCTTAAAGAAGGAGGCGGTGCGGGGGCGGGCGAGGCAGACGGCGACGTTTCGTTCGCGGATTTCCCTGCCGTCAAACATCTCCACCGCCTTGGTGGCTTCCTCCGGCGTGGCCATCTCGACGAAGCCGAATCCCATTGGCCGATTGTCGCACTGGTGCAGCGGCAGCGATGCTGAGACTACGGTGCCGGCATTGAGAAACATCGCCTCGAGGTCTTCGCGATTCATGCTGTACGGCAGGTTGCCGACGTGTAACAGGGATTCGTTCATTTGTGAGGCCGCTTGGCCAAGCGCGCAAACGCTTGCATGAGAACCGCTTGGACGTCAACTAGCGCTTGCCCAGCGCGAAATTTACGCGAAAATCACACATCGCGGGTGAGTTTCACGCATGAAAAACAGTCAAGCGGATGAATTGGCTTTGAGACGCCGAAAAACGCGCTTGGCATTCGTGATGCTAACTTTTTATTCAGCCTTTGATGGGTCCGACATAAGCCAGATCGAAGGGGTCTACTTCATCCAACATTATGTCTCGAAAATTCTCCCCGAATTTTGAAGGTTCCCTCAACCTTGAATTCGGGGTTTTTTCTTTTTACACCCTTAATTAT
>Ga0209036_1001273_pt1 | contig 10714 bp, 8 predicted proteins | sample MarorgKNORR_S2LV_3_FD_188222 | JGI IMG/M metagenome (GOLD analysis project Ga0209036, IMG submission 188222) | Marine microbial communities from the Southern Atlantic Ocean, analyzing organic carbon cycling - DCM_A/KNORR_S2/LV (SPAdes) (version 2) | ecosystem: Environmental > Aquatic > Marine >... | reverse complement strand
TTAATTACATTTTCGTGATTAGGAATATGCTTCTCAATGAACTCAGTACTTGGCTTTCCTATGTCTACTCCTGATGCAATAAGGAAAATATTAGCAACTACACCTCCTGTCAGAATTTTTTCTACCCCTTTTTGCAAGAAGTTCTCAGCTATAGCTACGGAATCTGCAGCTTTACTTCCTCCCAATACGGCAATTCTTGGCGTAGGCCCTGAGCTTATTGCTTTACCTAAAAAATCTAATTCTCTTTGCATAACTCTGCCTGCAAGCGCTGGCATATCCTCAGCAAATCCAACTAGAGATGGTTGGCATCGGTGTGAGGCTGCAAAAGCATCATTTATGAAAAAAGAAGCTTGTGGGGAGAGTTTTCTTACCATTTTCGACTTTCTTTGAAGATCAAAATTATCATTCAGAAATTTACATAGTTCGATTTCTTCATCGTCAAATCTTACATTGTCTAGTAGAATAATTTCTCCATCTTTTATATTGTTAATATGTTTGATTGCCTCTTTCCCGTATATATCATCAATAAATTTAATCTCTTTATTGATAATTTGGGACATTCGTTCTCCGTGTTTCTCTAAATTTACAAAATCTAATTTTCCAGGTCGAGATTGATGAGCTAGTACTATGACTCTGGCATATTTATCGGACAGTTCTTTAACAGTAGCTGAATGTCTTCTGATTCTTGTATCATCTAATAAGTCTCCGTTTTCTGGATTTATCGATGAATTTATATCAATTCTTAATATTACATTTTGGCCGCTTAAATCATAATCATCTATAGTTAGAAAACTTCTATCTTCTAGGCTATCAAATTCACCGTCAACAGTTACATAATTACTGTTTTGAGCCACAACTTGTGAAGGGGGTCTTTCAAAACCTTTTTGTCTATGTTTTATTTAAATTTCGACCTAAAATAGCAAAACTTGCAACAACTGCTTCAATTTGTATTCTTGAATTAGCACCTTCCGATAGTCTAAAATCAGCTTCAGCCATTTTTTCTATCATTAATACTTTTATATTGTCTGGGATTTCCAAATCTCTTACAGTTCTATGCATTTGCCTCAATACATCTTCGCCAGCAAGTCCATATGTTATTTGCAACGTGTCTAATTTTTCTCTGGCAGTTGAGAAATTGCCAGCTAAAGCAGATTCCAAGGCGTCCTTAACTTCTTCAGGTCTTGCAGCAGCAACAGCTTGATACACTACATCAGGCGTCACCTCAGTTTTAGCTGCGGCAGCCATTTGCAATCCGTTTATTGCTCTTCTTAAATCTCCTTGAGCAAGATAAGTAAGAGATTCAAAAGCTTCTTTGGTAACTTTAACATTTTCCTTAGAAGCCACGAATTTCAAGTATTTTTCTAAATCCTCAGCTTTTATTGGTCTAAATCTGAATACAGCACAGCGAGATTGGATAGGATCAATAATTTTTGATGAATAGTTACAGGACATGACAAATCGACATGTTCTCGAATATTTTTCCATTGTTCTTCGCAAAGCAGCTTGTGCCGCTCCGGTTAAAGCATCGGCCTCATCCAGAAATATTATTTTGAATCCCTTTTCGCCAAGAGGAGCTGTTCGAGCAAATTCCTTAATCTTTCCTCTTACAACATCAATTCCTCTTTCGTCAGATGCGTTTAATTCGTGTAAATTATGCTGCCATAACTCCCCAAACATTTCTCTTGCCAATGCCAAAGCGCTGGTAGTTTTTCCTATACCTGCAGGTCCTGCGAAGAGCAAATGGGGCATGGAACTTTCCTTTACATAATTCTTCAACCTTGTTGTAACTGCCTCTTGGCCAACTACTTCAGAGAGGTTGTTTGGTCTGTATTTTTCAATCCAAATCTGTTCCATTAGACTCCTAACAGCACGTTCTATATTTGGATTAACCCCTATAATGTAAAACATATATATCCCTATATTGAGTACAAAATAATGTCAAAGTATGAAGGTGTTGATTTTTACAATTTAGATCAACATTTAACTGAAGAAGAGTTAATGGTAAGAGACCTGGTGAGGGATTGGGTAGATGAAGAAGTTTTACCTATTATTGAAGATTATTACACGAAAGGTACATTTCCCTTAGAACTAATACCAAAGATCGGTGAAATGGGATTATTTGGTTGTAATTTGTCAGGTTATGAATGCGCAGGTCTATCAAATGTAGCTTACGGAGTTATTTGTCAAGAATTAGAAAGGGGAGATTCAGCAATTAGAAGTTGTGTCTCTGTACAAGGTTCCCTAACAATGTATCCTATACATGCTTTTGGAACTGAAGAACAGAAGAATAAATATTTACCTGGAATGGCTAAGGGTGAACTAATTGGTTGCTTTGGACTCACAGAACCAGATCATGGTTCAGATCCTGGAGGTATGGAAACTAAAGCTATTGATGATGGCGACTCTTACGTTCTCAATGGCGCTAAGATGTGGATTACAAATGGAACTATCGCAGATTTAGCAATAGTTTGGGCTAAATTGGACGGCAAAATTCGCGGTTTCATAGTTGAAAAAGGAGACAAAGGGTTTTCAGCTCCAGAAATGAAAGGTAAGCATTCTTTGAGAGCTTCAATAACAAGTGAATTAGTATTTCAAGATTGCAGAATCCCAAAAGATAGGATACTTCCCGAAGTACAAGGTCTCAAAGGCCCTCTAAGTTGCTTAAATCAAGCTCGTTTCGGTATTGCCTGGGGTTCTTTAGGTGCAGCAATGGGTTGTTTCCATTCTTCAGTGGATTATGCTAAATCCAGAATAATGTTCAAAAAACCTATAGCTAGTTTCCAATTAGTTCAGAACAAATTGGCTTGGATGCTTAGAGAAATAACAAAAGGTCAATTATTGGCATATCATTTGGGAAGGGCGAAAGATAAAGGAGAAGCTACACCTGAGATGATTTCATTAGGTAAAATGAATAATGTTGATATTGCATTACAAATATCTAGAACCTCAAGAGATATCCATGGGGCTAACGGCATTCTTAATGAATATCCAATTATGAGGCACATGGCTAATTTAGAAAGTGTATACACTTACGAAGGAACTCATGACATTCATAACTTAATTCTTGGAAGATGGATAACTGGCCTTCAAGCTTTCGAATAATTAAAGAGTACCTGGACTAGAAATAGCTTCATTCCATTCGGAGCAATCGTAGCACTCTCTAGCTAATGATTTACCATTTCCATCAGCTCCATCCTCTGATGTGTAGCTAAAGGCATCATTATACGAATTTTTTGATAAAAGTATAGTTTCAGAGCTTCCTAGGCCATTGCCTATAGCAACATCCTCAACCGAGAATACATAATTGTAGTCCACGTATGTTTCTCTAAAAGTCGATGGGGATGATGTTAATATTCCAATACTTTTTGCAGGAATGGTAATAATTTCATTTTCACTAGAGACTATGTTATCTTTTTGATCATCATCAGCAATTGTCCAACTACTTACAAAGATCGCTATATCGTTTGGATTGTAAAACTCTACCCATTCATAGTCAAAACCATTGTTTTGTGGGCTGTACATTACTTCTGTCAGGTAAAGATTACTGGTTGGAGTATCTCCCTCGTAAATTGTAACGGTTAGCAAAGCAGGAACCGTCTTAGTTCCATCATTGTACAGTAAATATCTCTGTGATTCAAAGCTTACTGTAGCTGTATTTGGATTTCCACCCCAGAGACAGACAGTTTCTTTAGGAACTAAAGTTTGTACTTCGATTCTCAATTGCTCAGTAACTCCCAGTTCTTCTTTAAGAGGATAATATGGAAATTTACTCAAAGAAGAGCATTTATCTGAGTCAATTTCTCCATTTGCGTTTAAAATTCCGACTGTGGTCCCGTTGCGCAATTGAACTACACCTGTACCGAATTCGTTGTCTTCCCAATTTGTAGAGCTGCCAATCGAGCCTTGTGATCCGGTTAATTCAGAAATTACTTCTCTTGCCATGACTATGTTATTATCATTTTTATTCAAGTCAATTCCAATTCTGAAGTTCATAGAAGATGTGAAAGCTTGCAAAATTATTACGAATACTGTTAGAGCAATAGTGAACTCAATGACGTGTGTAACGGCATCTTCTTCTTTAATATTTCTTCGATTCATCCTCTGACTTCCCTCTTGAAAAGCTTGGTCGCAGTTCTAAGACAGGTTATAGGCCATAAGACTAGTGCCAATAAAATTAACCATCCAGGAATACCTTCCAGATCTATGGCTAAAGTTCTATGAGTTAGTAATCCTACTGCGAATTGATAAACGTATCCAGGATTAAGCATTCCCATATGAGATGCAATACTTTGAAATTTAGGATCATTTTCAAAATCATCAGCAGTAACGTCAATACCTAATGCAAATGAGATTGCATAAATTAATAAATTCCATACAACGGCAAACAATAGCCACATTCCTAGTCCATACATTACTACATCAGTACCGCTTCTAGCAGCTATAGCAAAGCATAGCTGAAAGCAAACGAGCGTAAAAATCATTATTTGTCCACAAACAATAAAAGCGATTATTCCGCTTAAAGAAGGGAAATCTCCGGCGTTAATCATAAACATTAAACCTAAAATTTGTGCCACAAGTGCAGGAATGCCAACGACTAGAGAGAGCCCCACTGCTTTTCCTATTACTATGGTTTCCCTGTTTATTGGTTTAGCAAGTAAAATGTTGAGTGTATTTGCTTGCCTTTCTTTATGAAAAGAATCCACAGATACTCCAATTGCAGCTAATGAGACTACAAAGAAAACAAAGAAACATAGTTGTTGTAGTGCTCCGTTAGCATTTTGTACAAAGAACGCAGATTCCGGATCTCCATTTTGTAAATCGCCTAATAACCATCCCATTCCAATAATAAATAATGTAAATATTACGCCGAGTACAATCATTCTTGGTGACTTTATTCCCTGCTTGAGCTCAAATTTTGCCAAGTGCCAAACTAATCCAGTTTGTTCTCTTAGGTTTGTAACTCGCTTCAGCGAAAGATAAAGACCTGTAAAGAAAATTAATAATTCAGCTGTGAAAAAATAGTTGTCTTTTGATGATGATAGGTTTATGTCTTCGGCTTCAGCAACCCATCCCTCCCTTACTAATGTTATTATTTCACCATTATTATCAAACGTTGAAACATTACTAACTAGTGTAGCTTTAATTGTAATTATTTCACTTACAAAAAATTGTTTAGATAGGTCATCATTAACTAGGATTCTAATTCCACTAACATTTAGCATGGTTTTTCCATATAAGTCTTCAGAATAAACAAGAGCTTCACCTTCAGAATATTTGCCCGGAACAAACGTATCATTTCTGTAGACTTCAAATTTTGGTGCAGTTCTCAAAATTCCCTTAAATGTGATACTATCTCCAACTTCCTCTTCAAAGTCTATAGTCCAATTGTTTCCATTCTTAGTAATTTGTTTATTACCCCAGATTTCATCGGGATTGGTTTCTGTAGTTGATACCCAATAAGCTTTGTGAATTATTGCAAGACTGATCACTAAAACTAAAGACATAATCAATGGATGCCAAGTCTTTTTCTTATTCCAGCTATCTTTTGATTTCAGAATATATTTATCTTTAAGGCCCAATTAATCACCGCCCGTTTCTTTAAGGAATATTTCTTCCAGTGAATTTTTCTGTGGTTCTATTGAAAAAATTTGTATTCCTTTAGACACTAAAAAATCCGTGATCCAAGGAATGTTTTCCTCTTTTAATTCTAAAGTAATTTCTTCATGTTTTCCGTTATTTTTTTGTTTAATACTTTTAATTTTTTTGTTTTTAGTAAGTTCCTTTGAAATTTTTTCCGGGAACTCTTTCACTTTTAGTAGTAGCCTAATTGATTTTTTCTCTATTTCCTTACGAATGCCATCAATAGACTCCTCTCGAATTAATTTTCCATTATTTATGATTCCTACATGTGAACATATTTCTTGAACTTCTGTAAGAACATGTGAACTAAGTATAATTGTTAATCCTTTTTTATTCAAATCCTTAAGAACAATCCGTAGAGCTTTTACTCCTCTAGGGTCAAGGCCTGATGTTGGTTCATCCATTACTAATATTTCAGGTTCATTCAGTAATGCAATGCACAAGGCAAGTCTCTTTTTCATTCCTAGCGAGTATTCACTAACTCTTCTGTTTGAATCTTTTTCTAATCCTAATTTAGCAAGTAGAGCCTTTCCTCTTTCCTCTATTAAATCATCACTTAAGTTATAAAATCCTCCATAAAATTGTAATGATTCTTTAGCAGTTAGTCTTCCATACAGTCCAACTTGTTCAGGCAAGAATCCTATTTTATTTTTAAAATAAAGTCCGTTTCCTTTTATATTTTTACCATCGATAATAATATCTCCACTATCTGCCTCTAATATTCCGATTATACATTTTATTGTGGTAGTTTTTCCAGCTCCGTTTGGCCCTAAAAAGCCGTAAATTTGACCTTTCCCAACATTCAGATTAAGTCCATTAAGTGCTGAAAACTTTGAAATCTCTTTACCGATTAGATTATACTTTCGGTATGCCTTTTTGACATTCTCAATTTTTAAGAGATTTTGAGTCACGTTATCTTACCATTGATTGATGTTATAAAACCACATCGTCTTGCTTGATTGTGGTTGAATACTGGAGATATCCATTTTTGCCATCTGCCAACAGCTATTTAGAAGGTTTAACCCTTGATTCTTTACTCGAGGATTATTTTTATTCTGAAGCAAGAGCACTAGCTGTGGCTAGGTTAGAAACTTCTGCAACTACAGGTTTGATAGACGTTGAGGGTCCTCCTGTTAACGATGAGGCAGATATTGTTCTTGGTTATGTAATATCTCGTTTAATTTTGGCAGCCGCTGACAATCAAGCATTGATTAACTACGTTGCATTATCTGAAGCTAGAAGGGCTGAGAAGTTTTTCGACACAGAAACTGATGAAGATCTAGTTAAAGTAGTAAATTCTTTAGAAATAATTAATGTATCGCTGGACGGCAACAAGTTTAGTATGAATTTCGTAGATTATGTTAAAGCAGCTTCAAAATTGAGAGAAGGTAATTGGAAACTTGCAAACCGTGGCGTTCAAAATGGCACAGTCACTTTAGATCGTGAAACCTTAGTGAGATTGATGCGTGAAGTGATTCGTCAACATCTTGAAGAATTACCTGAAGCGCCAGTAGAAATTAAAAATCAATTTGAGGGTCCAATAACAGAACTGATAGGTAGTGTTTCCAAAGCATTCGTTGAGAGGATTGGTAATTTAGAAAATGTGGTAGGCGAGCGTCAAGCTGAGGCAATGAAAGAATTAGGCCGTTTTGATTTAGCTAAAGCACCTCCATGCTTTAATATGAATTTGTTAGATTTACAAGCTGGTGTAAATTTAGCACACCCCTCACGTTTCTTCATAACTACTTTTCTTTCTTCTCTTAATCAAGATTCGGAATCTGTAATGAGATTATTTGCTACTGCTCCAGATTTCAAAGAATCTTTTACAAGGTATCAAGTTGAGCACATTTCAGGTAAGACATCAGGAACTCAGTATAATGCTCCAAAGTGTGATACTTTAGTCTCTACTGGTGTATGCCCCGGCCCAAATGCCCTTTGCCGATTGATTAAGCATCCTTTGAGCTACTACAGAGTAATGGCTGAAGCTGAGAGGCCTAATAAATCAAGACTCGAAAGAATTTTACTTGCAGCCCTTGATAAAGAGTCATATCCCAAAAATTTGATAGAACAGAATTTAGATAAATTAAAAGAATTTAATTTTGATTATCCTGATGGTCTAAAGAAAACTAAATTATCATCAGCGATTAAAGAAAATAAGCCTAGTTTGGTTGAGGTTAAAATTTCGTATTTTAATGGTAGAACTTATTCGGTTGATCTTCCAGGTGAAGAAAAGAAATTGTGGATTACAAAGGCTGCAATGAGTATAACAGACAGTAACGTAGATTACGAATGTCTTCCTTTGACGGATTGGAAAGTAGCCCTCCCCATAGAAGAAAGTCATTTCAAATCAAACAAAATTAAGTTAATAGTTAGGCCTTTAGAAATTAAATATGATACTAATGAGACTAGGCGAAGTTTAATTATTTTAGATACAGTTAAGGAAGATTAAACTCTAATTCTTCTACCACAACTACAGATAAATTTAGTTGTATTTTCATCAACCGTGTGCACTTTGCTACATGAAGGGCAGCTTACAGAGATCATACCTTTTGGTGCCTTAACCTCAGGTTGACTTGTCTCAGTTTTAGTTGAAGGTCTCTTTACTAACTTTTTAGCAACACCTTTCTTTGCCACACGCTTCTTTACAGCCTTTTTCTTCACTGGAGCAGCAGCCATTGATTTTTCGTCTTCGTCAGAGTCATCATCTTCTTCATCAACTTGTGAGCCGATTGAGTGAGTTCCAGTAAGTTCGTCTAGAATTTTTCTTTCATCAAAGTCACTGTCATCTTCTTCATCATCAAAGTCATCTTCATACTCATCATCTTCTTCTTCCTCGTCTTCCTCATCTGAATCATCTCCAGTTCCTTCTAAACGTTTCAGTTTCTTAGATTCGCTTGGTAAATCGGATTTGTGCCCGACTCCGGTTAAACTTTTCTTTAAAGGGTCAATTGATTCGACAGGTTTGTACAGATCTGCAGTAGTATCTTCTGGAGCTAGAACAAATGTGTAAATTCCAAATGAAAGAAGTATAATTACTAGAAAACCAACAACAATGATAATTAAATTATCTTCAACTTCTGCAGGCAATTCAAATGAAAATCCGCCTGAATCACCGCTATTAGATTGTTGGGTGACTAGAGTTATTTCAACAATTGCACTCTTGACAATATCATTACTATTATTTCTTAAAATTATGTCAAATTCTACAACGCCATCATATCCTTTGAATCTTGTATCAGAGCTTCTGAATTTAGATAAATATTCATCATATCCTGGATCTGAGCAAGTATCACAAAGTGGCTGAAATTCAGGGTAGCCAATTACGGACTCTCTAGGATCTTCAGCATTTCTAAAATTTACATTAATAGTAATTGACTCAACTGTATTGTTATTTCCCGCTTCTCTGTATGCACCTTTTAGTCGAACATAGAGATTTAGGTTTGTACCTTCTTGAATAATAGTTTCGTCTTCGCTAACCACTAAATCTTCTGAGCTATTTACAGAGACTTCAAGTAGGCCAGCACTAGAAAAAGGTAAAAGAAAAATAGCTAATATAAATGCTAAAAAAACATGAACTCCCCAGTTATTTTTTAGCCACATTAACATACACACCTTGGATTTCCAATTTAAAACTTCCTATTTATTATATTGCAAAATGTTACTAAATCTATTAATTGGTACCCTTTTAACCAAAAAATGGTTAGTAATACAAATGATAAGAAAAAGCTAGGAAAAGGAACTAAGTCAGTCCATTCAGGCACTTCACCTAGTGAAAATTCATTGAATACTCCAGTTTATCAAACCTCTACGTTTTATCTTGATGATAAAGGATATAAAATGTGGATGGCTGGTGAGCCTCGTGCACCAGTTTACTCAGGAAGATATTATAATCCAACAAATAGAGCAGTAGAGAGGAAAATAGCAGATTTGGAAGGTGCTGAAGATGCTCTAGTGTTTTCTTCTGGTATGGCTGCAATTTGTACGACTTTGATTAATTTTCTTGGTCAAGGCGATAGAATAGTTACCACAAGAAATCTGTACGGTGGAACAGTTGGGGTTTTAGATCAAGATTTTGTTCGTTTTGGTATTGATGTTCATTATGTAGATGTAAGAGATTTAGAAGCAGTTGAAAATGCATTAAAGGAAAAGGAAACAAAGGTATTGTATTGTGAGACTGTTACAAATCCATTATTGGAAATTTCGGATCTACCAGCTCTAGCAGCCTTAGCCAAGAAGTATGGTGCAGTTTCTATTGTAGATAGCACATTTGCAACGCCAATTTCTTGTAATCCTATTGAACATGGTTTTGATTTAGTTATACATTCTCTAACAAAGATGCTTAACGGACACAGTGACCTTTTGGGCGGAACCGTTGCAGGGAAAACTAAAGTAATTAATAAAATTTGGGAAAAGTTGAGAAACTTTGGAGGTTCCATGGATCCTCACCAAGCTTCTCTTGTTGAAAGGGGAATGAAAACACTTCAAATCCGATATGAAAGATCTACTGAAACTGCAGCTAAACTAGCAAATTGGTTAGATTCTCATCCAAAAATCAAGAAGGTAATTTATCCAGGACTGAAAAGTCACGATGATCATGAATTATCAAAGAAAATTCTTTCAGATTCAGGTAATATGGTCTCTTTTGTTGTAAATGGTGGAGATGACGAAGGTCGCAAAATGTTGAATAATATGAATGTTGCCTCTCAAGCAATATCCTTAGGGGGAGTCGAATCTTTGATATCTATGCCATATGCCACAACCCATGCATCTTGGACTCAGGAAGCTAGAGTCGCAGCAGGTATTGATTTAGGATTTGTCCGTTTTTCAACAGGTTTAGAAGATTTTGACGATTTAAAAAATGATTTTGATCAGGCATTATCATCTCTTTGAAGTAACAGAATAATAGCAGGCTCTTACTGGATATCTGTGGAATACTCAATAAGGTTACTTAATTCAGCATACCATAAAGAAAATGTAGATGGAGTAGAACGCGCTATCGTATATCTTTACGGTACTACTAAAGAAGGAGAAGCGATTGCAGTACGTACACCACTATTACGTCCTTATTTTCAAG
>Ga0209036_1001270_pt1 | contig 10728 bp, 6 predicted proteins | sample MarorgKNORR_S2LV_3_FD_188222 | JGI IMG/M metagenome (GOLD analysis project Ga0209036, IMG submission 188222) | Marine microbial communities from the Southern Atlantic Ocean, analyzing organic carbon cycling - DCM_A/KNORR_S2/LV (SPAdes) (version 2) | ecosystem: Environmental > Aquatic > Marine >... | reverse complement strand
GTTGCATTAGACGCAGCAACTATATATTACTGGAGAGTGAAGACCACAGACGGAACAAACAGTAGTTACTCCATCGTCTACTCATTTAAAACAAAGTAAAATTCTACTAAAGTTATTTAGTTTGAGATAGGGGATAATCCTTTTTTTTATATTTGGTCAAAATTTATTTTGAAAGATATCAAAGTTACATTGATTGATCGTGAAGGCAATAAGCACTTGCTTACAGCTCCTACTGATATGAATATGAATTTAATGGAACTTTGCAAAAGTTATGATTTTCCTGTTCAGGGTGTTTGTGGAGGTATGGCCATGTGCGCATCATGCCAAGTTTATATCCATTCGAAAATTTCTATTTCAGATCCATCAGATGATGAATTAGCAATGTTGTCTGAAGCTTTTAATGTCAAAAATAACTCAAGATTAGGATGTCAAATACCAATCAATAAAGATATTGAGGGTCTGGTATTTGAAATAGCACCAGAATAATTTAATTCAAATTTTCTTTCTTTATTAAATTTAAGGCGGAACCTTCTTTATACCATTCAATCTGCTGGTCATTGTAGGTGTGATTCGCATAAATGATATCCTTGGACCCGTCGGAATGTTTTACATGAATTGTAAGTTTTTTTCCTGGGCTAAAGTTTTTAAGATCAACAAAGTCAAAAAGATCATCTTCTTTAATAAGGTCATAATCATTTTCATTGTCAAAGGTGATTCCTAACATTCCTTGTTTTTTTAAATTCGTTTCGTGAATTCTGGCAAAGGATTTTACAAGAACAACTTTTACACCCAAATGTCTTGGTTCCATGGCCGCATGTTCTCTCGAAGATCCCTCTCCGTAATTGTGGTCACCAACAACTATTGTATCTATATTGTTATCCTTATATGATCTCTGGACATCTGGCACGCCCTGATATTCTCCGGTTAGTTGATTTTTAATAAAATTTGTCTTTTCATTGAAAGCATTTACAGCTCCAATTAAACAATTATTTGAGATATTATCAAGATGGCCTCTGTATCTCAACCATGGTCCAGCCATTGATATGTGGTCAGTAGTACATTTACCCAAAGCTTTAATTAGTAGTTTAGCATTGATAATATTTTCGCCATTCCATGGCTTGAAAGGTTCCAGTAATTGTAATCTCTCAGACTTTTCACTAACGACAACGTCAATTTTAGATCCGTCTTTAGAGGGTTCTATGTAACCTGCGTCCTCAACTTCGAAACCTTTTGGCGGAAGTTCCCAACCAGTAGGTTCTTCTAGTTTTACCTTATCACCCTTATTATTTATAATTGAATCTGTTAGGGGATTAAAATCTAGTCTACCAGAAATCGCAATGGCAGCAACCATTTCAGGTGAAGCAACAAATGCATGTGTGTTGGGATTACCGTCAGCTCTTTTGGCAAAGTTTCTGTTAAAAGAGTGAACTATAGAATTTTTTTCTTGCAGATCTGCACCTTCTCTGGCCCACTGACCAATACATGGACCACACGCATTGGTGAAAATTTTTGCATCAAGATTTTCAAAAACTTGAATAAATCCATCGCGTTCAGCGGTAAACCTCACTTGTTCTGATCCAGGGTTAATACCAAACTCAGCTTTTGTTTTCAAACCTTTGTCTATCGCTTGTTGTGCTATGGATGCGGCTCTTGATAAATCTTCATAAGAAGAGTTTGTACATGATCCGATTAGTCCCCACTCAACTTTTAAGGGCCAGCTATTTTCTCGAGCTTTTTCAGGCATTTCATCTACTGGAGTCGCAATGTCTGGTGAGAATGGGCCATTAACGTGAGGCATCAGTTCAGATAAGTTAATCTCAATAACCTCATCGAAATAATTCTCAGGATTTTCGTAAACTTCAGGATCAGCTGTTAAGTAATCTTTAACATCATTGGCTGCGTCTGCAATTTCACTTCTGCCAGTTGATCTTAAATATCTTTCCATTGATTTGTCATAACCAAAAGTTGAGGTTGTTGCTCCTACCTCAGCACCCATGTTGCAAATTGTTCCTTTACCTGTGCAAGACATGGATTTAGCACCTGGTCCAAAATATTCAATAATTGCTCCAGTCCCTCCTTTAACGGTTAGAATACCTGCTACCTTTAGAATTACATCTTTTGGAGAGGTCCAACCTGAACATTTTCCAGTTAATTTAACTCCTATTAATTTAGGAAACTTTAATTCCCATGGCATTCCAGCCATGACGTCAACTGCATCAGCACCTCCAACACCAATTGCAACCATTCCTAGTCCTCCTGCATTAACTGTATGTGAATCAGTTCCAATCATCATACCACCAGGAAATGCATAGTTTTCAAGAACAACTTGATGAATAATTCCTGCTCCAGGTTTCCAAAAACCTATTCCATATTTATCTGAGACTGATTCTAGGAAGTTAAAAACTTCATTACTATTATTTAATGCTGTCTGTAAGTCTTTGGAAGCACCAACTGATGCTTGAATGAGATGATCACAATGAACAGTAGTTGGAACAGCAACTTTTTTTTTCCCTGCTTGCATAAATTGTAATAGTGCCATTTGGGCTGTTGCATCTTGACATGCTATTCGATCAGGAGCAAAATCAACGTAGTCAACTCCCCTTGAGAAAGGTTTTTTTAACTCAGAATCCCAAAGATGCGAGTATAAGATCTTTTCTGCTAGAGTTAGGGGAGAACCTTTGATTTTTCTGGCTTTATCAACTTTATTTTTGATTTTTTGATAGACACCTTTAATCATCTCTATATTGAAAGCCATAAGGATATTTTTTAATTAAGTGTAAAAATAATGTTTATTACTTAAAAAACTATATTTTAAATCATAAGATGATTAAAGCGGTTGAAAGAACCAGCATCAAAAAAGCAGGAAGGGATTTAATTAATGGATCATTAATTTTAACATGAAGACCTATTGCTCCAATCATCAAGCAGCCCATCAAAAAAGCCGAGATGTCTACTACTTGTGGAAACCAAATTCCTAATATTAATAAACAAGCCAAAGATAATTTTGAGAAACCAATTATTTTCATAAATGTATCACCAAATCCGTAAGCTTTGAACTCAGACTCCATTGATGTTGAATCACCTCCTCTATATATTGAAGGCTTTTTAAATCTTACTATCCATACATTAAAAATTCCAATTGCAATAATAACTTGAATAATGATTTGAATGTTTTCCATATTTAAATTTAAAAAATAATTATTATCATAAAGTTAAAAAATCAAATTTAAAATTGAAATTTAAAAACCTCTATCTCTTTTTAAAGCGCTTATTTCAGCATCTCTTCCTCTAAATAATCTATAAGCCTCTGCTGGATCAATCGCATTTCTTGGTGCAAATAAATACTTTACAAGCTTATCAGATAATTCTTTATCGTAAAAACCATCTGGGGCTTCAACAAATGCCTCAGTTGCATCTGCAGTGAGAACATCAGCCCACATATAGCCATAATAAGCAGTTGCATAACCCTCACCTGAGAAAACATGTCCAAAATGAGGTGTTCTGTGTCTCATGGGTAACTCTTTGGGCATATTCATTTGGTTTAAAGTTTCTATTTCAAACTTAGCTACATCAATATTTTCGGGATCTGCGAGATGAATTTTCATATCAATCAATGCGGAGGCTAAGTATTCTGTAGTTGAAAAACCTTGATTAAATTTTGATGCTTTTTTTATTTTGTTAACGAGTTGATCTGGGATTGGTTCCCCAGTTTTATTATGAACTAGGAATTGTTTGATTACTTCATCAGTTGATAGCCATCTTTCCAATAGCTGAGATTGAAATTCCGTATAATCACGAACTCCTCCATTCAAACTTGGGTATCTAACATTTGAAGAAAAAAAGTGCAGTGCATGTCCAAATTCGTGAAAGAAAGTTGTTGCATCATCCCAAGAAACTAGAATTGATTCACCTTCAGCAGGTTTGATAAAATTTGAGTTATTGGTTGCTAGTACATTGGTTTTGCCATCGAAGGTTGTATGTCCTCTGAAGGTACTTGCCCATGCCCCAGATCTTTTACCTTGCCTAGCATAAGGATCGAGATACCACAAACCAACATTCTCATCATTTGATTTTTTCGAAACTTCCCATACTTCAACGTCTGGGTGAAAAACCGGGACACTTCCTTCTTCAACCTTTTTGAATTTATAATCAAATAACCTTCCTGCTACATAGTGCATAGCCTCAGTTAATTTATTTAATTGAAGATATTGTTTAACTTCTTCCGAATTCAAATCATATTTGGATTTACGTACTTTCTCTGCGTAAAAACGATAATCCCAAGGCTCAATCTTTATATTATGACCTAAAGAATTTGCAAGTTTTTGCATGTCTTCAACTTCTTGTTTCACTCTATTAATGGCTGCTGGCCATATTGACATCATTAAGTTCATGGCATTGTCAGGATTTTTGGCCATACGATCTTGAAGCCGCCAGTCAGCATAATTGTCATAACCTAAAAGGTTAACCCTAGATTTTCTGAGTTTAAGAATTTCTGCAATGATGGTCTTGTTGTCGAATTCATCATCATTATCTGCTCTAGAGTAGTAATTCTTCCAAACTTTTTTTCTAATTTCTCTTTCAGTTGAAAATGTAAGAAAGGGATCCATGGACGAGCGCGTATTTGTTATAGCATACTTACCTTTTTCTCCATTTTTAACAGCAATTTCAGCAGCAGATTTAATAAATCCCTCTGACAAACCACCCAATTCTTCTTTTGTTAAATAAGTCGTATAACTCTCTTCGTCATTTAAAATATTATTTGAAAATTTGATGTAAAGTTCAGAAAGTCTTTTATTGATTGATGCATATTGTTTTTTCTTTTGTTGGTTCAATGACGCACCGCTCATAAAAAAACTATTGTAAATAATTTCAACTAATCTCTGTTGATCTGGTTCTAGTGGATTATCCTTAGAGTTGTTGAAAACAGTTTCAATTCTCTTAAAAAGAGATTCATTTTGATTGATTTTTGACTGGTGTTCAGAAAGTAAAGGGGCGAGTTCTGCTTGTATTTTTCTAAACTCTGGACTTGAAAGATTACTGCTTAGAATTCCATAGTATGAGTAGACTCTGCTAAGCTCTTTTCCAGAACGTTCCATTTGCAAAATGGTGTTTTCAAAATTTGGTTCATCTTTATTTTGAGCTATATTTTCTATTTCGTCAAGTCTAAGTTTCATCCCTTGAATCATAGCATCTTTAATATTTTCTACTTTCATTTTATTAAATGCAGGGACACCACCATATGGACCTTCCCATTCGTTAAGTAACACATTTTTTGATGCAGTTGATTTAATATTTTGATTACATGCAGTTAAAATTGAAATTAAAAGAATCATAAATAAATAGTGCTTTAAGGTGTTTGTCATAATAAATATTTGTTTAAAGGGATTCGTTAATTCTTGTATTGTTTCTCAAACTATTATAAGACTTTAAGACATTAGAAAATTCTTGTTGGATTTTTCTTTCTTCTTGTGTCATTTGATTCCAAGATAATTTATTTTTTTCGTTGGGGTCTTTTTTTACATTGTAGAATCTATTACCTCTATAAAACTTATATGTTTCGTTTCTGACCCATTCAAAGGTTTCGTCATTCATACTGGAACCACCTCCCCTTGAATACCAGGAATGTATCCATTTCCTTTTGGGACCATCCTGGCCCATTAGTTGATTGTAAAAACTAACACCATCTAAATCTAAATTAGAGTTCAGTTTTATTCCTGCTGCCTCACAAATGGTTGGAAAAAAATCACTAAAATCAATTAATGAGTCATTTATGATACCAGACTCAATTTTTTTAGACCATCTTACAATGAGAGGGACGTGCGTTCCAGTATCAATAGTTTTTCCTTTAGCTCCATCAACAATGATGTTGTTTTTAATGGATACAACAGGCTGATCAGTTCCGTTATCAGCTGTAAAAATGATTATTGTATTTTCTTCGATACCCAAATCTCCAACCTTGTCAATGATTCTTCCCACTGAATAATCCATGTAAGAAACCATATCACCAAAATATTTTTCATCTCCCTTATAAGTTTTAGAACCAAGATCATTTGGATCCCAATCTTTAGAATGTGGTGTCGGTACAAAGGGACAGTGTGTTAAAATCATTGGATAATAAACTAAAAAGGGTTGATTTTTTTTACGATCCATAAATTCATTTATATAATCAATTACAAGATCTGTAGAGAATCCCCCTTCATTTTTTTCGTATGTAACCCCATTTTCTACCAACCTTGGATTCGAATAACGTTTGTCTAATCCTAGAGAGTCTCTGCCTTGAGTATTAAGTTGCCAAAGTATGTGCTCGTCAAATCCAAAATGTTTTGGTAATCTCATGTCCTGACCAAGTTGCCATTTTCCAGCAATTAAAGTTTCATAACCATTTGATTTTAGTACCTGACTAAAAGTTTTTTCTTTTGGGTGTAGATAAGCAAAATTTACATGATTTTTTTTATTTGATCTTCCAGTCATTAGTTTAACTCTTGATGGTGTACAAATTGGCATAGAATGACAGTTTTCGAATTGCATTCCTGATTGAGCCATTTGAGTCAGTCTTGGAGTTGAGTAAGAACTTCCACCATAGGAGTTGACACATTCAGCACCCAAATCATCAACCATAATAAGTATAATATTTGGTGGTCTATTTTCTAATTGTGCTGATATGTATAATGAAAATATTCCAAAAAACAGGAAAGATAAAAATTTCATAAACTTTATTTTAATAAAATAAATTTAATGATTTTAAATTATTAATTTAAGGTGTTTAATAATTGCTTTTAAATTAAAAATATTTTGAGAAAAAAACCATTATTAATCTTTTTATACTGCTTTTTACTAGTTGTATCTTGTGAAAAAACCACCTTAGATGTTAAGCCAAATATTATTTATGTTTTAGCTGATGATTTGGGATATGGAGACATAAATATTTATAATTCTAATGGAAAAATACAAACTCCACATATTGATCAGTTAGCAAGAGAAGGAATGATGTTTACAGATGCTCATACATCATCTTCGGTTTGTTCTCCAACCAGATACGGCATATTAACTGGTAGATATAATTGGAGAAGTAAGTTAAAGAAAAGTGTTCTTGGAGGAACCTCTAAAGCTTTAATTCCTGAAGACAGAACAACAGTAGGTTCTTTATTAAAAAATAATGGTTATCAAACTGCATTCATAGGTAAATGGCATCTTGGATGGAACTGGGGGCTTATCGACTCATCATATTACGAAGACCGCGTCGATATTGAAAAAATTGATTTCAAAAAGGAAATATCACACAGTCCTAATGATTTAGGATTTCAATATTCGTACGGACACAATGGATCACTTGACATGCCACCTTACGTTTATGTTGAGAATAAAAAAATTACTGCTAAAATTGACAGAGTCATTGAAGATAAAGGAGAATACTCATGGTTTAGAAAAGGTCCGACTGCTGAAGATTTTTTTCATGAAGAAGTAACTCCACATTTTTTTAGTAAGGCTTTTAATTACATTAGAGAAAAGGTCGGTAAGGAAGAACCTTTTTTCTTATATCTTCCTTTACCCTCTCCTCACACACCGATTCTTCCAACAGAGAAATGGTTAGGAAAAAGTGGTCTAAATGAATATGCAGATTTTGTTATGCAAATTGATTACCATATGGGAGAATTAAATAAATTAATAAAAGATCTAGATGTTTCTGACAATACAATAATAATTTTTACTAGTGATAATGGTTGTTCACCTGAAGCTAATTTTGAACTATTGGCCGATAAAGGTCACCAACCCAGTGGTATTTATAGAGGATACAAGGCTGGTATTTTTGAAGGTGCGCACAGAGTTCCTTTTATCGTCAAATGGCCCAAAAAAATTATTCCAGGATCTGTTTCTGACAAAACTATATGTACAACAGATTTTATGGCAACATGCGCAGATTTGCTAAACATTGAACTTAAAGACAATGAGGCAGAGGATAGTTTTTCTATGATTCCGTTATTCTCAAATCAAACTGAAAATGAATTCAAACGAGACTTTACAATTCATCATTCTATAAATGGTAGTTTTGCTATTAGAAAAGATGATTATAAGTTTATTTTCACAAATACATCTGGAGGTTGGAGTTATCCTAGAGCTTGGAATGATGAGGGTGCTAATCTTCCAAAATTCCAACTTTATAATTTGAAAGATGATCCCTCAGAGACTACCAATCTCTATGGGAAATATCCAGAAATTGAAAATCAACTGATTGAGCAGTTCAAATTTGCTATAAAAAATGGAAGGACTAGTGTTGGTGAGTTTCAAGAAAATGACTTTAATTATCCTTCAAAAGAAATATGGGACCCATTGTCTATATTTGAAAACTAATTTCATTAAAACTGTGAAAAATTTCTTTATAATCATATTTATTTTAAGTTTTTTTAAAATAGGTGGACAAATTATTGGAAATATTTCAGATGAAGAAAATAATAAACTTGAGTATGCTACCATAGTTCTGTACAATCAAAAAAATGATTCTCAAATAACAGGAGTTGTTTCAGACAAAAAAGGAAATTTTACAATCACTGGTATAAATCGAGGCACTTATTATATTAAAACTTCCTTTCTAGGTTATCGTCCCCAAATAATTCGTGATATTGTTATTAATAAAAATTCCAAAGTTGATTTAGGTGTAATCGTTTTACAAATTGGAAATAATCTTGATGATGTCACAGTTACAGCTCAAAGAGCAACAGTTATCAATAAAATAGATAGACAAATTTATAACGCTGAAGCTTTTAAGAGTGCACAAGGTAGCACTGTAAAGGATGTTTTGAGACAATTGCCCTCAGTTAGCATTGATTCTCAGGGTAAAATAAGCGTTAGAGGAAGTACAGGATTTGCAGTTTTACTTAATGGAAATCCAGTCCAGGGTGATATGAGTACAGTACTGGATCAACTTCCAGCAAATGCGGTTCAATCTGTGGAATTGGTTACCGCTCCATCTGCAAAATATGATCCCGATGGAAAAGCAGGATTAATAAATATCTTAACTAAAAAAGGTAGTATAGATGGTGAATTTGGACAGTTTAATTTAAAATTTGGTTTACCTTCAATTGAAACTTATGGAAATGAAAAAATGCATCAAAGGTTTGGAGCAGATGCCACTTACAACATCACAAATCAAAAATGGAATATCTCTCTGGGAGCTAATGTATTAAGAAATGATTTAGGTGGAAAGCGAGTGGGAGAAGTATACACCATTATTAATAACGTATTTAATAATCTTCCCTCTACAGGTGAAAGAAGTTTTGATGAGATCAATTTTAATGGACGTTTTACAATTGACTATAAATCTATTAAAAATGATGAATTTTCATTTGGATTCTTCGCTGGAAAACGTTCTAAAGAGAGACTTGCTGATATCGTTTATTATGATAATTACAGAATAAGCCCTTTTGGTAGTGATTCAAAAACAGAATACAAGCCATATTTTAACCATAATCTGAGGGAAAGGAAAGGGGATTTTGTTATTGGGAATCTAGACTATTCACGAATCTATAAAGACCAATCAACATTAAATTTCAATTTTTTATATGAGTATACGTTACTTGGAGGACCAACTGTAAATCAAAATCTAGGTCACCCAAACAATTTAATACTGTATCAAGATGAGTACAATACAAATGACAACCCTTTAAATGGAGTTCGAACACAAGTAGATTATAATTTCATTCCATTTAATAATGCAAATATTGACTTAGGATACCAGTATCGTGATCTAAGTCACAAAGGAGACTTTATTTATGAAAGACGTACAAGTTTCAGTGATCCATTTATTTTAGTTCCTGAATTTTCTAGCGAAGTAAACCTAAAGAGAAAAATTCATTCCTTTTTTGGACAGCTTTCTGCCAAGAAAGAAAAGTTTAATTATTCTGCTGGGTTCAGGATTGAGTTTATGGATAGAGAACTTCATTTAAAAGATAAGGCAAATACGGTTGATGAAAAGCTCACTTACGATTACACTAAATTATACCCATCAGCGTCTTTAAATTTCAACTTAAATGAAAAAACTAATTTAAAATTAGCTTACTCCAAAAGAGTTGAACGAACAACAACTTTTAAGATGAATCCGTTTCCAGAACGAGAACATACAGAAACTTTAGAACAAGGTGACCCTAACCTTAAACCAGAATTTATTGATCTTTTTGAACTTGGGATTGATAAAAAACTCTCAACCGGAAATAGATTATTTGCATCTGTTTATCATAGAAACACTCAAAATGTTGTAAACCGTGTAAATACCGTTTACAATGACAGTATTTTAAATCGGATATATTCAAATGTTGGAGATGCTAAAACAACTGGTCTTGAAATTGGTGCTGAGTTTAACAAATCCAAAAAGTGGGGCTCGTTTGTCGGATTAAATTTATATAATTATTCACTTCAGGGAAGTTTTGATAACAAACCAGTTAATAACAATGCAATAATTTATTCTCTTAATCTAAATTCAACCTATAGATTTTGGAATAATGCATCTTTGCAGTTTACATTTAATTATTTATCGGACAGAATTACCGCTCAAGGTGAAGACTCTAGGTATTACAAGCCTAATTTAACATTTGAAAAATCTTTTTTAGATAAAAGGTTAAAAGTTGCGCTGCAGTGGTTAAACATGGATTTAGGAATTTTGAAATCTAACGAACAAAGGATAACAACTTGGAGAGAGAACGAATTTTATACTACGACAAACTATATTTATGAGGT
>Ga0209036_1001269_pt1 | contig 10737 bp, 9 predicted proteins | sample MarorgKNORR_S2LV_3_FD_188222 | JGI IMG/M metagenome (GOLD analysis project Ga0209036, IMG submission 188222) | Marine microbial communities from the Southern Atlantic Ocean, analyzing organic carbon cycling - DCM_A/KNORR_S2/LV (SPAdes) (version 2) | ecosystem: Environmental > Aquatic > Marine >... | reverse complement strand
GCAAAGAAAAGCTCCGTTTCTAATTTTTCGTGAAAATGATCTCATATCTCGTTCATTAAGAGATTTTTTGCGAGATGATATTACAGAGGTATTAGTAGATACCGATGAAGCATTTGAAAAAGCACATGATTTCACTTCTAAATTAATGCCCGACTTCGAAGAAAAGATTAAGAAATATGATGAGGCAATTCCTTTATTTACTAGATATCAGATTGAAAGTCAGATAGAAACCGCTTATCAAAGGGAAGTTTCTCTTCCAAGCGGAGGATCTATAGTAATAGATCAAACAGAAGCCTTAGTTGCAATTGACGTTAACTCAGCAAAAGCTACTGGTGGCAGCGATATAGAAGAGACAGCATTGAATACAAATATAGAATCTGCTGTTGAGATAGGTAAACAACTAAGACTTAGAGATATCGGAGGTCTTGTAGTAATCGACTTCATAGATATGCTTTCTCTGAAAAATAAACGTGCAGTTGAAGACAAATTATGGTCGGCTCTTTCTATAGACAGAGCAAAAGTTCAAGTAGGTAGGATATCTAGATTTGGCTTAATGGAAATGTCTAGACAAAGGTTAAGACCTTCCCTGCAAGAGAGATGGACTCAGGATGTTGCTAGTTTATCGACAGCAGTCCTTAGACTTATCGAAGAAGAGGCAAGTAAAAAGAAAAGTGGAGAAGTCAGGGCTGTGGTTTCATCTGATATGTCTACATTTTTACTAAATGAGAGAAGAGCAAGAGTGAATGAAATTGAAGAAAGGACTAACGTTAGAGTAATAGTCGTCTCTGATCCTACTCGTTCTGATAATAGATTTGAAGTTACTAGGCTGAAAACCGATGGTAAGAAATCTAAGGATAATGCAAGTTATGATATTCAAAGCGAAATTGGAGCTAATGGTGCAAATAAAGAAACTTATAAAAAGCCTAAATTTGAAAAGCCTGCAGTAAATCTTACTCCACCAAAAAAACCTAAGAAAAAAGGAGAAGGCTTATTCAAAAAATTATTGAATTTGTTTGAGACAAAAGATGATAAGAAACAAAACTCAACATCGAACAGGAGAAATCAAAGGAATAAGAGGCGACCAGATAACAGAAATAGAAAACAACAAAATAGAAATAATTCTAGATCTAATAGCACTCGTCCAGATAAAAAAGATTCCAATACCAAAAATCAAAATAAAAGAAGATCTAAACCAAATCTTGAAAATAAAGATACCAAAAAACCCCAAAATAAAAATTCTAATAAAGAAAAATCTAAAGAAAATAAAAAAGATTTTGAAACTAAAGTTTCTAAAGAAAAATCAAAAACTAGAAAGAAAAGTACTGATAAACAAAATAAAGAAGATACGGATAAAATTCGAAGTAAATCAGTAAATAAAGAATCAAGGAAACCTAAAGTTGATGAGGTTAAGAAAAATATTATTGATAAAGATATTGATGAAATCCAAGTCAATAACAAACAAACATCTCCTAAGGCAGATGTAAAGAAATCTGCTGAAGTTGATTTTATAAAGAAGGATAATAAACCTAACAAAGAAGCTTCTAAGAAGTCTAAATCAGATACAGTTAAAGAAACTGAAATTAAAGAAAATGTTAAAAGTGCTAAAGACTGGGGAAGAGCTTCGAATGATCCAAGAAACAAATCTTAAGCGTTTAATTTTTCAATATAACTTTCAATTAACTTTCCTGAAATAGAGATATTTCCTGTTGGAACTTGAGGTAGCTCTTTAAAGTTAAACCAATCTGCCTTGTCAATTTCTACGCCATCGGGGCTAATGATTCCTTCATCATATTCTGCATGATATCCCAGCATTAATTGACTTGGAAAAGGCCAAGATTGGCTTCCATAATATGTAATATTTTTGACACTTACACTCACCTCCTCAAAAACTTCCCTCTCGATAGCTGATTCAGCGGACTCACCAGGTTCAATAAAGCCAGCAAGAGTACTGTAAAACTCGCCAGGAAAATTCTTATTATGAGCTAATAAAAGTTCCTCACCCTTTGTTACTAGGACAATGATGCATGGTGAAATGGTAGGATATATAAGTTTATTCTTGCATTCACATATCATAGCCCGTTCAGTTTCGTGAGCTTTTATATCCTTTCCGCATCCTCCACAGAACTGGTTGGAAACATACCAATTATCAATTTGTAGAGATCTAGAAAAAATATTAAATATTGAGTCTGGAATTCTTCCAAGAAGACTTCTTAAAGGGCTGAAGATCATTTCATCTGATATAGGTGAAGAATCCTCTAAACAAGAAACAAAACAAGGCCTATTATCAAGATAACCCAAGAAATGTTTATTGCTAAATGTCATTTCAGACCACCTGAGATCATCATCTTCAAATAACAAGACTTCAGAGGCCTTAGATGTTAAGAACTCTTGATTTCTCAAGATAATTGATATTCCGGATTCAGAAGAAGTGTTGATATTTTCGGGTTTAAACTCTAAATTATTATTCAAGGGAATCATTTTTTAAGTTTAAGCTATTAAAGAATAGTTTAAAATACATAAATAAATTAAAAGAAGGTAATTATGCATACAATAGTGATGGACCAAGGAATGTTAGTATCTGGAATAATCCTAGCTGCTAGTTTTATTCTCATCTTTACAGAAACGCTTCATGGATTTCATAGGGTTAAAGTAGCCATGGCAGGTGCGGCTGTAATGCTTGTTGTTGGTCAGTCCTATGGCTTTTACTCACCTGAAGCAGCATTTGAAGCAGTAGATTGGAATGTAGTATTTCTATTAGGTGCCATGATGGCTGTTGTGTCTATTATGATCAATACAGGTGGGTTTGAAGTTCTTGCTGGGAATATTGGAAAAATCGCAAAAGGAAGACAGTATTTGCTTCTTGCGTTACTTGGAACAGCAGTAACTGTTATATCTCTGTTATTAGATAACGTTACAACAGTCGTAATATTTGGACCTTTGATAGTATTGATATGTCAAAAAATGAGAGTCAGTGCTATTCCGTATTTAATGGCAGCAGCTTTACTCTCGGATACAGGAGGTGTAGCTACACTTGTTGGAGATCCACCAAATTTAATGATTGGCTCTGCATTTGACATAGCATTTATGCCCTTCGCTTACAAGATGTTCCCTATTGTCTTTGTTGCCTGGATAGCAACTTTGTACTTTATGAAATTTCTATTTAAAGAAGAATTAGCAATAGTACCTGAAGGGAAATTTGAAGAAACTATTCCTTATAAAGATAAGAGTCTTTGGAATAAATCTCTCTCAATTCTTGGATTGATGGTTATTCTTTTTATAATTCATAATACAATCCACTGGGAGCCATGGATGGTAGCTGGAACAGGTTTAATTCTTTTAACCATACTTGCTAAAGAAATTGAATTCGAAGACGTTATGAAAAATATGACGCATGAAATTCCTTTGCTAATGTTTTTTGTTGCACTGTTCATGCTTGTTGGAGGTGTTGAGGGAAGTAAATTTCTTGAGTATTTAGGTCAATATATTGTTCCTTTCATTGTTGATCCTGTGAGTGGAGAAGTTATACAAGAGAACTTTATGTTAACTTGCATCGCATTAATGTGGGTTGCAGCTGTTATGTCAGCTGCCATAGATAACATTCCATTCACCGCTGCTATGATTCCCATAATTGCTTCATTAGAGGCAGTAGGAGTAAATATTGCAGCTTTATGCTGGTGTCTTGCAATTGGTGTTGGAATGGGTGGTAATGGAACACACATAGGTTCTACAGCAAATGTGTACATTGTCACGGTCTCAGAGAAACTAGCGAAAACAACTGGCAATCCAGATCTGGCGATTACACCACTCAAATGGGCAAAAAAAGGTTTACCTGTAATGTTATTAACGTTGGTAATTTGTACGGTAATCATGTATGTGTTCTTTGATTATTATGCCCTTCCGCTTCATCCTTAATGAATCATAGATTTTGCGTAGCTCCTATGATGGATCGAACAGATCGTCATTGTCGATATTTCCATAGACTGCTGACAAAAAGAAGTTTGTTATATACGGAAATGTTGCATTCAAATGCAATTTTAAATGGTGATGTAGATAAATTACTTGAATTTAAAGCTGAAGAGCATCCTTTAGCTATTCAACTAGGAGGATCTGACCCAAGCTCATTAGCAGAAGCATCTTTAATAACAGAGGAATTCGGTTTCAAAGAGGTAAATCTTAATATTGGATGTCCTAGTAGCAAAGTACAGAAAGGAAGATTTGGCGCTATTTTAATGAAAGAGCCAGAATTAGTATCTAAGTGTGTCTATGCTATGAAAAAGTCCGTAAGTATACCCGTGACTGTTAAGTGCAGAATTGGGGTCGATGATATGGATGAAGATGCATCTCTAAATAAGTTTATAAAAGAAGTGAGTTTTTCAGGTTGTGAAACATTCATAATTCATGCAAGAAAAGCCTGGCTTAGCGGTTTAAGTCCAAAAGACAATAGAGAAATACCGCCTCTCAATTATGAGAGAGTCTACAAGCTCAAGGAAACTTTTCCTGAACTCAACATTGTGATCAATGGAGGTATCCAGACAATTAAAGAATCCATAGAACATTTAAGATATGTTGATGGTGTAATGTTGGGTAGAGAAGCTTATGATAATCCGTTTATTTTGACCGAAGTTGATAGTGAAATCTTTTCCGATGCTAGGAAGCCAATGCTTAGAACTGATGTCCTCTATAAACTTCTTCCATATATTCAATCTGAGATAGATAAAGGAACTAAAATATCTCATATTACAAAACATTTAATGGGACTTTTTAAAGGCTTTGATGGTGCAAAAAATATAAGAAAGTACTTAGTATCTTTAAGCAATGAATTACAGCCGGTTGATAACTATGAGAATTTTCTTTCAGAAATAGCTATATGATTAATAAAATTAAGGATCTATTAACCAAATTTGGCAATAAAGAAGAAATTGAGGAAGAGTCTGATTTATCACAACTCAATAATGCTTGTGCAGCATTATTGATTGAAATAGCCTTTGCAGATAGAGAATTTGATGAAACTGAAAAAATTTCTTTAAAACAAACATTGATAGAGACTTATGCTATTGAAGATAATGAAATTGATGAAATCATCAAAGATGCAGAAAAAACAGTATCAGAAAGTACTTCTCTTTATGGATACACTAGAATTGTAAATGATGAATTTGAGTATAAGGACAAATTAAACCTTTTGAGAAATCTATGGAAAGTTGCTTATGCAGACGGGAATTTAGACAAATATGAAGAACACCTAATTAGAAAAATTTCTGATTTAGTTCATATTAGTCACAGTGATTATATTAATATAAAGCTTGAAGTCAGGGGTGATTAATTGAAATCATCAAATTCGTCGAAGTCATCATCGACTTGTCCATCAAGAATTTCAAATTCTCTGCTTTGTAAATAAGCATCACGGAAGAAAAGGTACTCATCACCGATTACAACACTTTCCAATCCAAGATATCTCGCCCGAGTATCTACTAAATCAATTGCAGTAAGAGAATATGATGTACGATCATGATCTATTAGCCAAAGAGGAGTTAAAAATGCATTAGGGATCATAGCCAATGTATCTCTGATTGTGCTTGGTCCCAAGCCAGGTAAAACTAAATAAGGACCATCGGATACACCCCAAACTGCTAATGTCTGTCCAAAATCTTCGTCATTTTTATCAAGGCCTATGCTGGATGCAACATCAACAAATCCACCAATTCCTAGAGTTGAATTAATTGTAAATCTTGTTAAATCAGAAATTCCGTCATTAAACTTGCCTTGCAGCATATTGTTTATTGCTATGCTGAGGTCTTCGATATTACGAGTGAAATTCGTAATCGATATTTCAATAAAGTCAGGTGTAATTCTCTTATAGAATCTAGCAATTGGAGAGGCAAATTGACGATCTAAGGTTTGATTTAGATTATGGGTTCTCTCATTAATATCCTTTAGTGGATCATTTTCAGTCTTAGCAATAGTGCATAAAGTTAATATAATTCCTATAAAGCAAATCTTTAATATATTCATTTGATTAAGTTGATCTGAGGTATGTCAGATGATTTCTTTTCATTAATAGCTTTTACTGAATCTACTAATTGTTCAGCAATTTTAACAAATTCTCTTTTTAAAATTGGATGATCTTGAATATTAGAATTGTCTGAAATCTCCACCAAAGGAAGTTGACATAATAAGTCAATAGAATATTCCTTAGCGAGCTTCTTACCACCATCTCTTCCGAATAAATAATATTTTTTATCTTGATCATCGGGCTTGAACCAACTCATATTCTCAATGAGTCCTATTATTGGTTTTCCCAAACGTTTAATCATTTCAATGCCTTTTTTGCAGTCAGAAATTGACACTTCTTGTGGAGTCGTTACAACTATTGAAGAATTTAAAGGTATTCTTTGAAGTAATGTCAATTGGACATCTCCGGTTCCTGGAGGAGTATCTACAATAAGATAATCTAATTTGCCCCATTCAGTTTGAGAGAGCAACTGCATAACGGCTCCGCTAACCATTGGACCTCTCCAAATCACAGGCATATTTTCGCCAGAAATCAAACCCATTGAAATAAACTTAATACCCTCTTTAGCAAGTGGTTGGATAATCTGTGCTTTTGATAACTTCAATTCACCTGTAGACGAACCGAGCATAATAGGCTGGGATGGACCATAAATATCTGCATCAACTAACCCTACAGAAAATCCTTTGTCTCTTAGGGCTAATGCAATTTGAAGAGAAATTGCTGACTTTCCTACCCCTCCTTTTGCTGAAAATATGCCTATGATATTTTTTACCTTTCTGAGAGTTTCAGGAATCCTTAGTTTGTTATCTGTTTGCGCCATATTTTGTTAAAAAAGATCTCGTGCAAGTAGGTTATAATTACTATTTACCTAATATTCTAACCCCACAATGGCACAAGATTCGGAAAAAAGATCAATTTTAGTGACAAGTGCATTACCTTACGCAAATGCATCGTTACATCTTGGTCATATATTAGAACACACACAAACAGATATTTGGGTCAGATTTCAAAGACTTTACGGAAATGAATGTATTTACGTATGTGCAGATGACGCACATGGCACCCCAATAATGCTAAAAGCTGAAGAGCTATCTTTGAGTCCTGAAGAATTGATTGAAATGATACATGAAGAACATAAGAGTACTTTTGAAGATTTTAATATTTCACATGATAATTATCATTCAACACATAGCAGTGAAAACAAGATTCTATCTGAAAGAATATTTAAATCTTTGTATGCAAAAGGACTCATAGAAAATAAAGTTATAAATCAATTATTTGACACTACAAGAAATATGTTTTTGTCAGACAGATACGTAAAAGGATCATGTCCAAATTGTGGAGCAGAAGATCAATATGGAGACAATTGTGAGAAATGCAGTGCTACATATAATGCTATAGATTTAAAAAATCCAGTGTCTGTCCTTACAGGTACAGAACCAATAATCAAGGAATCAGAACATCTTTTTTTTAAACTTAGCTTATTAAAAGATGAGATTAATCAATGGCTAGATACGTCCAAAATACAAGAACCGGTAAGAAATAAGCTTAACGAGTGGTTAGATGCTGATTTAAGAGACTGGGACATCAGTAGAGATGGGCCCTACTTTGGTTTCAAAATACCTGAATATGATGATAAATATTTTTATGTTTGGCTTGATGCCCCAATAGGTTATTTAGCTAGTCATTTAAATTATCTAATAAAACAAGATTCTGAAAAAGTTTTCGAAAGTTTCTGGAACAAGGATTCGTGCTCGGAAGTATTTCATTTTATAGGTAAAGATATAATGTATTTCCACACATTATTTTTTCCAGCAATGTTATCTAATGCAGACCTAAAGACGCCAGATGGTGTTTTTGTACATGGTTTTCTCACACTCAATGGCGAAAAAATGTCTAAATCAAGGGGTAACTTTATATCAGCAGAAAATTATATTGATACTCTAGATTCAGATTATCTAAGATATTTCTTTGCTTCCAAACTTAGTACTGGAGTCGATGACATAGACCTTAATTTGAATGAATTTAAACAGAAATGTAACTCTGATCTAGTAAATAAATATGCAAATATTGCAAGTAGATCTGCGAAGTTTATTAACAAGAATTTTAATAATAATCTTTCAGAGAAATTGGATTCGCCCGAATTAATTGAGGAGTTTAAAAATACATCACAAATAATAGCTGATCATTACGAAAAACTTGAATTTAGCAAAGCACAGAAAGAAATAATGTTATTAGCAGACAAAGCTAATCAATATCTAGAGTCCAAGAAACCTTGGATACTCATCAAAGAAAAAGGTAATGAGGAATTGGTGCACTCAATATGCACCACCTCATTAAATTTATTTCGAATATTAACTATAATGCTACAACCTGTAATACCAGGCTTTGTTGATAAGAGTTTAAGATTTTTAAAAGAAGATAAAATAAAATGGAATTCAATAAATAATACTCTCATAGATTGTAAAATAGACAATTTTGAAGCCATAGTCACTAGAATAGATGATAACCATTTAGATAAATTATTAGGGAATTAAAATGGATGAAATAAATATCGAAGATTTTATGAAATTGGACTTAAGAATAGCCAAAATTATGTACGCCGAAGCAGTTGAAGAAGCTGACAAATTATTAAAACTAGAACTTGATGTAGGTAGTTACGGAAAAAAAATAGTTTTTGCTGGAATGAAAAAATCTTATGATGCTGATACTTTGATCAACAAACTAGTAGTTTGTGTGAATAACTTAAAACCTAGAAAAATGAGATTTGGTACATCAGAAGGCATGATATTAGCTGCAGGTGATGACGATTTAGGTATTTTTATTCTATCACCAGATGAAGGTGCAAAACCTGGTATGCAAGTAAGGTAATGACTAAAGAAACGGATATTTTAATCATCGGTGCAGGACCAGTCGGTCTTTTCACTGTCTTTGAAGCGGGACTCTTAGGGCTTGAATGTATACTCATAGACAATCTAGATAAGATCGGAGGTCAATGCAGTGAGCTTTATCCTGAAAAGCCAATCTATGATATTCCTGGTGTTCCCACTCAAACAGCACAAGAGCATGTTGAGGCGTTATTAAAACAAATAGAGCCTTTCAAATATGAAATTTATTTAAACGAAAGAGTTGAGAGTTTAGAAGAAATTAAGGATGATGATATTTCATCTTGGAAAATATCTACATCTGAAGGAAATGAATTTATAGCTAAAAGCATCTTTATAGCAGCAGGAGCAGGATCTTTTGAACCTAGAAGGCCACCAAATATCGATAATCCTGATAGATTTCTTGATAAAGGTGTTTCCTACTCTGTTAAATCTAAAGAGAAATTTAAAGATAAAGATTTACTAATTTTTGGGGGTGGTGACAGTGCGTTAGACTGGACAGTTGAATTAGCCGATATGGCAAAATCTATAAAGTTGATTCATCGAAGAGATGAGTTCAGAGGTGCTCCGAACACTGAAGCTCAAATGAGAGAATTAGTAGAAACAGGTAATGTAGATTTGAAAACTCCATACGTGATAGAAGATCTAGTTGGTTCAGAAAAGATTGAGAGTGTTTTAATAAAAAACTTTGAGTCAAAAAAAATAGAAGAGATCAATTGTGATGAAGTTCTATTCTTATTTGGTCTTAATAAAAAGTTAGGACCCATAGCTGATTGGGGCATTGAAATGAAGAGCAAAAAGGTCTCTGTAGATACGGAAAAATATGAAACAACAACAAAAGGTATCTTTGCAGTTGGAGATATAAATGACTATCCAGGTAAGCTAGATCTTATTCTTTGTGGATTTCATGAAACTACCTTAGCAGTCCAAGAAGCTTTCAGAAGGTCGAATCCCGGTGAAAGAGTTCCTTTCGGATATACAACTTCTAATACTAAGTTACAAAAGAAACTAGGTGTTAGAGATTAACTTTCTTTTTTCTTCTTCCTTCTTGCTACCTGTTTTAATCGTAGAGAATTGATCTTGATGAACCCAGTTGCATCTTCTTGATTGTAAGTATTTTCGTCATCTTCAAAAGTTACAATTTTTGAATCATAAAGGCTTAGATTTGAGGATCTACCTAAAATGGTTATATTACCTTTATACAATGACATTTTGACACTACCTGAAACGAATTCTTGAGTTTTGTCAATCAACGCTTGAAGAGCTTCTCTTTCTGGACTCCACCAATAGCCGTCATAGATAAGTTGAGCATACTTTGGCATTAATCCATCCTTTAAGTGCCCAGCCTCAGCATCTAATGTTATAGATTCTATTGCACGATGAGCTCTCAGAAGAATAGTTCCTCCAGGAGTTTCGTAACATCCCCTTGATTTCATGCCCGTATATCTGTTTTCAACAAGATCAAGCCTGCCAATACCATGTTTACCAGCTAATTGATTTAATTTTGACAGTATTTCAGAAGAAGAATTGTTAACATTATTGATTGATATAGGTTCGCCAGATTTAAACTCAATTGAGATTATCTCTTCCTCGTCTGGAGCTTCTTTTAATGAAGACGTTCTTTGCCAAATTTCCTCTGGTGCTTTTACTGATGGGTCTTCTAATATCTCTCCTTCATAAGACGTGTGAAGTAAATTCTCATCAGTTGAATATAAAGGATCATCAGGACTTGCATCAATTTCTATCTGATGTTTTTTGCAATAATCAACCAAGTCAGCTCTTGAAGAATATTCCCAGGTTCTCCAGGGAGCTATGACTTGAATATCAGGATTTAATGAGTAA
>Ga0209036_1001268_pt1 | contig 10739 bp, 9 predicted proteins | sample MarorgKNORR_S2LV_3_FD_188222 | JGI IMG/M metagenome (GOLD analysis project Ga0209036, IMG submission 188222) | Marine microbial communities from the Southern Atlantic Ocean, analyzing organic carbon cycling - DCM_A/KNORR_S2/LV (SPAdes) (version 2) | ecosystem: Environmental > Aquatic > Marine >... | reverse complement strand
CGATTAACTTTTTTATCTATAATGTTATACCTGGTACTACAAGTGCCGCTAGAGTAAAAGCACAATTCTTAAAAGAAATTATACTTGGGAAACATAAACTTGAAGAAATTTCAACTGATTTTGCTTTTGAGTTATTATCCCATATGAAAGGAGGACCATCTATTGAAGTACTATTGGATTTAGCTCTTGGTGAGGATAATAACCTAGCTAAAAAGGCATCGAACACTCTTAAGACACAAGTCTATCTATATGAATCAGATATGGATCGTTTAGCTAAAGCATTAAAAAGTGATAATAAAAATGCAAAAGATATTCTTAACAGTTATGCAAATGCTGAATTTTTTACCAAGTTACCAGAACTCCCTGAAAAAATTGAACTGGTTACATTCGTAGCTGGGATAGGTGATATTTCAACTGATTTACTTTCACCTGGAGGTGACGCCCATTCTAGATCAGATAGGGAACTTCATGGGCAATGTATGTTTGAGCATAATAAAGAACAACAAAAAGCTTTAATATCTCTTCAAAAAAAACATCCTGATAAAAGGGTGATGTTAATTGCAGAAAAAGGTACCATGGGTGTTGGTTCTTCAAGGATGTCAGGCGTTAATAATGTAGCGCTTTGGATTGGAAAACAATCCAGTCCTTACATTCCCTTTATTAATATCGCACCTGTAGTTGCGGGAACAAATGGTATTTCCCCAATATTCCTAACAACAGTTGATGTCACAGGGGGTATTGGTTTAGATCTTAAAAATTGGGTAAAAACCTATGACCAAAAAGGAAATCAAATTTTAGATAATGAAGGTGAACCGGTTTTAAAGCAAGAATACTCAATAGATACCGGTACAGTCTTAACTATAGACACAAAATCAAAAAAATTATATGAAGGGAACAAAGAATTAATGGACGTTTCCTCTGCATTTACTCCTCAAAAAATTGAATTTATGAGAGCTGGTGGCTCTTATGCAATAGTGTTTGGTAAAAAACTTCAAACTTTTGCAGCAAAAACACTGAATATTGATGTACCAAAAGTATACGCCCCATCGAAAGAGATATATCATAAGGGTCAAGGCCTTACTGCCGTGGAAAAAATTTTCAATAAAAATGCAGTTGGGAATTCAAAACCTATTCTACATTCAGGGTCTTATGTTCGGATAGAAGTAAATATTGTTGGGTCACAAGACACAACTGGATTAATGACTTCCCAGGAATTAGAAATGATGGCAGCTACAGTAATTTCTCCAATTGTAGATGGTGGATACCAATCAGGATGTCATACGGCTTCTGTTTGGGACGCAAAGTCTAAAGAAAATATACCAAAATTGATGAAATTTATGTACAATTTTGGTTTAATAACAGCACGTCATCCAGAACACAAATATCATCCAATGACAGATGTTATCCATAAAGTTTTAAATGATATTACCATTGATGACTGGGCTATAATTATTGGGGGTGACTCTCACACTAGGATGTCTAAAGGTGTTGCTTTTGGTGCAGACTCGGGGACAGTTGCTTTAGCTTTAGCTACTGGAGAAGCATCCATGCCAATCCCGGAGTCAGTAAAAGTCACTTTTAAAGGCAAGATGAAAGATCATATGGATTTTAGGGATGTGGTTCATGCTACTCAATCTCAAATGCTAGCTGAATTTGGAGGAGAAAATGTATTTCAAGGAAGAATAATAGAGGTTCATATTGGAACTTTACCATCAGACCAGGCTTTTACTTTCACCGACTGGACAGCCGAAATGAAGGCAAAAGCATCAATTTGTATTTCTCAAGATGATACATTAATTGAATCTTTAGAAATTGCTATTGGGAGAATCCAAATTATGATAGATAAAGGAATGGATAACGAAAAAGGGGTTCTTCAAAGTCTTGTTGATAAAGCAAATAAAAGAATAAATGAGATAAGATCAGGTGATAAGCCACCTCTAACTCCTGACGAAAATGCAAAGTATTATGCTGAATTTGTAGTGGATTTGGAAGTAATTGATGAACCAATGATAGCTGATCCAGACGTTCACAATGAGGACGTGTCCAAGCGATATACCCATGATACGATTCGCGAACTTTCGTTTTATGATGGTGAAAAACATGTTGATCTTGGATTTGTTGGTTCCTGTATGGTTCACAAGGGAGATATTAAAATTGTAGCTAAAATGTTAAGAAATCTTGAGGAATTTTATGGAAAAGTTGAGTTTAAATCACCCTTGGTTGTAACTGCTCCAACGTATAATATAATTGATGAGCTTAAGGAGGAAGGAGATTGGGAAATCCTTCAAAAATATTCTGGTTTTGAGTTTGATGATTCAGCACCGAAAAGTTCAGCTAGAACCGAGTATGAAAACATCCTATATCTTGAACGTCCAGGATGTAACTTATGTATGGGTAATCAGGAGAAGGCAGAAAAGGGTGACACCGTAATGGCTACATCAACACGTCTTTTTCAAGGAAGAGTTGTGAAAGATTCGGATAGAAAAAAAGGAGAGTCATTACTTGCATCGACACCAGTTGTAGTTCTATCTGCAATTTTAGGAAGAACTCCCACGATTGAGGAATATAAATTAGCAGTTAAGGGAATTAAACTTACACAATTCCTTCCTCCATTAAATAAAATGACCTCCAAGCCTGGCCATTTACTTTCTTATTAACTATTTATTTTAGATTTTTATCTTTAGATAATTAATTTAAAATTTTTACAAAATGAAAAAACTTTTATATGGAGTATTGATTTTCTTTGTTAATGTGACATTTGCTCAAGATTTAAAATTTGGCAAAAACGTTTTTCAAGCAAAATTTAATATTGATGCAATTACATTGAAAAAAGATGGGGCAACTCTAAATGCTTCAGGCGATGCAAGTGACTATGTTGAGGGAAACTATAATACTGTTTATCTTACATATGAAATGACAAATAATTTAAATTTAGATGATAGAGGAGAGTTTACCGGTTATGTTTGGGCTCAAAATGGAGAAAATTTTTTAAATGTTACTCTTCAGGGTATATGGAGAAGAAAAGGACAAGTTTTTGAAATTGTTACTCTTGATCAAGCTACAGATGGTAATACAATCATTGCAAGAGGGATACTAAATTTTGCCAAGAAAACATTGAATTTTGATGCAAGTATTTTAGAATAATATCAAAAGTAGTTTCAATTAAAATTGAATGATAACCCTTCTATTAGAAGGGTTTTTTATATATCCTCTTCATTAAGTTTTAAAATCCATGGCAGGAACAATTACCATTCAATAATTAAAACTATTTAATTAACCTAGTGCCTTCAACTTCAAAAATTCCTGCTGCTATTCCTGATATAGTATCATCGTCAAAGTTTAATTCGAAGTCAATTTGATTTCCATCTAAAAAAGTTTCTATTATAAAAGTCGTTTTATCAACTTCATAGGATGAAAGTATTTCCATTTCATTTTCGACACCATCGATTTCATAAACTATTGTCGAGGTATAATTATCCTTATTCTTAAATATGCTAAGGATGGCAGGAACATCACCAACATCATCTATGTCAAGGACATTAACTTGAAAAACTCCTATGAATGGATTTTTATTCTTAAATGCTGCACAAGAAATAATACCAGTAAAGAGAAGAAACAAAAAAAACTTTTTCATTTTAATTGATTATGATTAATAATACCTCTAAGATATAGAGAATAGATTACACTTTATAATCAAAATAAATCATTAATGATTAAAACTTAGTCCACCACCTACAGTTTTTTCTTTGTTTAATATCAATGAAATTAAATAAGATCTAGCAGAGTTTTTATATTAGCTATAAATCAATTCAAATGAAACAAACAAAAACTTACTTTACTATTAAAGAGATGGAAAAAGCTTTGTTTGAGATTAAAAAGCAAATAAAGAAATCTGCTTGGATTCCAGAAATAATACTAAGTGTAAATAGAGGAGGATGTGTGCCAGGAGTCTATTTGTCACATATGATTAATATTCCTCACAAAGTTGTGGATGTTCAATTGAGAGATAATGAAAGTGTGCCCAATTTGATGGTTCTAGATAGCTGTATAAATACTCTCTCAAATATTTTAATTATTGATGATATAAATGATACTGGAGCAACCTTTAATTTTATAAAAAATAGGATTAACCAGCAAGATTTGAGTATATTTTTTGCGGTATTAATTGACAATAATTCGAGTAAATTTAAAGTTGACTTTAGAGGAAAAATAATTGATAAAATAAAAGATCCTTCTTGGATTATTTTTCCTTGGGAAAAAAATTAAAATGTTTATTAAAAAAAAAATAATTCCTTTTCTTGTAATAATCCATATATGTATCACTACTTTATCAAATGTATTGGTTTCAATTCCATTAACATTATACAATTATAAAATTACCTGGGCAGCTTTTAGTTTTCCAATGGTTGTAGTTGCAACGGATCTAACTGTTAGATTATTGGGAAAGGCAGTCGCTCAAAAAATAATTTCATACTCTTACCCCCTAGCTATAATTTCTTCTGTTTTAATTCTCTATTTAGAATCAAACCCAATTTCGGTTTCAATTAGAATAGGATTAGCAAGTGCAACAGCGTATGCTCTTGGTATTTTAATAGATATTAATGCATTTCAATTTATTAGAGACCGTTATTCTAGATGGTGGCTTGCTCCGGCATTATCAACTATAATCTCTAATATTATAGATTCATATATTTTCTTTGCTACTGCTTTTTTGGGTTCAGATAATCAATATATGGCATCGAATTGGTTAGAAATAGCAGGCTCTCAAGCCGTTATTAAAATTATTATTGGGTTAATTTTCTTTTTACCAGTATACGGTGTTTTACTAAACTTTATTTCAAAAAGGATTACAAATTTTAATTGACCACTATTTTAAAGAAATTAATGAAGAATTTAATTTTCACTCTCTTTTTTTGAATACTTACTAGATTTTCGGCCCAAATTTTAAATAAATCTTATATGTCATTTTTTTTTAAATTTCATTTTAAATATGCATTTATATAGTCTGTAAATTTAGGTTTTAAAATAAAACCATGAAAAAATTTAATAGGAGAAATGCATTAAAATTAGGAGGATTAATAGGTCTTGGGTCTATTGCTAACTTTGAAACAGTTTGGAGCCATAATGTCAACTCAGCAAACACACTCAATAAAAAATTCATCTTTGAAAGTAAAACGATAAGTGAATATACCCCTCCAGTAATGCCAAAATTAAGCAGTCTTAAGGCTAGATTGCATTGGAATGAGAATCCATTTGGACCAAGCCCAATGGCTCTTAAATCATTCGTTAAATATGCTAAACAGGGGAATTACTATTCTTGGGATACTTTAAAAGATTTTGTTAGTAAAGTAGCCACTAAAGAAAATGTCAATAAAAGTAATATTATGACTGGCCCAGGTTCCTCTGATTTATTAGAAAAAGCAGCCATCGCAATTTTTGAGGGTGAAAAAGGGAATATAGTTACAGCTGATCCATGTTATATGTCGCTTGTTAATGTTGCTTCTGCACTTGGGGCAAGCTGGAAACCTATAAAACTTGATAAAAATTTTGAACATGATTTGGATAAAATGAATTCTGCTATTGATTCTCAGACTAAATTAGTTTATATAACAAACCCTAATAATCCAACCGCAACAGTCACTAATGCTAAGCATCTTTTTGAATTCTGTGCTGATGTTTCAGATAAAGTTCCTGTTTTCGTTGATGAAGCTTATCTTGAATTGACTCAATTAGGATTAAAAAGTTCAATGGCAAAACTTATTTCTCAAGGAAAGGACGTTATAGTTACCAGAACGTTTTCAAAAATTCACGGAATGGCAGGATTAAGATTAGGTTATATGTTAGCCCTTCCTGAAAGAATCAATGAAATAAATAAAATTACTAGAGGTGGAATGGGAATAAGTGGTCCCACAATCCAAGCTGCGATGTCAAGTTTAGATGACACAAATTTTTTAAATTCTTGTAAAACAAAAATAGCAGCAAATAGAGATTTTACAACTAGAGAATTAAATAATAGAGGATTCAATCCTATGCCGTCAAGCACCAATTTTTTAATTTTTGAGCTGCCAAAAAACATTGACCCAAACAATTTCTTATCAGAAATTTACTCTAAAAAAGTGACAGTTAAAGCCTTAAATTTTTGGGATAAAAATTGGTGTCGAGTCTCAATCGGCTCGATGGGAAGTATGAAAATTTTCTTCGAAGCTTTTGATGAAATCATAGCATAGAAAATTCATGCAATTAATCTATTCCAAGATAGCGGTATTTTTTCTACTTATTATCTTGGGTATATCATTAAAAAAGAAATTTGGTGGTAAACCCGAAAAGCTGGGGATTAAAAAGTTTATACTTAATATATCTCTACCCGCGACGATTTTAATTTCGTTTATAAGTTTTGAAATTGAACTTGACTTCCTCTATCTCCCTCTGGCTGGGATAGCTCTGAATCTTTTTGTTTTTCTGCTAAGCCCATCATTTTTAAAGATAACAAGAATTAAAAAAGCTTCAAAAAAGGGAAAAACGCTTATGATGTTATTATCATCTTTTGCACCAGGCATATCTTGTTTTCCAATAATTGAGGAATTTCTTGGAAGTGAATATCTTATAAGGGCATCACTCATTGATTTTGGGAATAAATTGTTTGTACTTGTATTTCTACTCATACTTTCATATCGCTTGCATTATTTAACTCAGGGTATTAAGTACAAGAAAAATAATATTTCAACCAAAAATATCTTAAAAAGTATTTTTACTGAACCTATTAATTTAGTATTAATATTTTCAACTATTATTCTTTCATTTGGCTTTACTATTGATGAGATCCCAAATATCTTTGTTGATCTTTTAAACAGAATGAAGGATACCCTTACCCCATTAGTTTTAATTTTCATTGGGCTATCCATTATTTTTTCAAAAGAAGCATTAAAGGATATAATACCTTTATTATTCATAAGGGCAGGCGTTTGTTTATTTTTTACTATCTGTGCTATAAATATCTTTGGCTTGAGTAATGGTGAGGACACTATTTTTTATCTGGCATTATCACTTAGCTCTGTAAGCTTCTGGCCATTTGCACATATGACTTTAATTAATGAAGTTGAGAAAAAAGCCAAAATTAAAAATAGAACTTTTGATATAGGATATGGATTAAACTTCCTGGCTTACTCTCTACCTTTTTCTACAATTTTGATTTTGCTCCTTGTCTCTCAAAGAAATACAACTTTAGACTTTTCCTTTGTTCTGCTTCTTTCGGTAATAATGATTTTGATTGGATTTGTTTTGCTTTTAATTAATTCGCGTATTGATTTTTTAAAAAAACAACGTTCGGGGGACACGCAAAAAAAATGGAGCTTAAATTATTTCTTTCAAAGCTTACTATAAGCATCTGAGACTACAGTTTTTTTGAATTATTAAACTGTATTTCTAAACTAGATATCGATTCAATTAAACCTAATTTAATTATTTATACTACCGGGAGTTGGATTATCAAAAAATACCCATTCCGTAATATTATTAGGATCTCTACCCATAGATACATCAGTAGTTTGCTCATCGAATGTATACGAATCAATAATAGTCTTATTTTCCTCTGATAGTAAAATTATTGACTCACCACTTTTTTTTAATTTATTACTTACGTGAAGAGGACCTTGCTCTTGATCATCATCACACCAAATTAGTAAATAGCCTTTAGCCTGGATAGTAGTTACCGAAGGATAAGAATCTGGAATTTGATAAGGGTCATCATCATCAATATTGTCTGTAAAATACATTCCTCCAATATCAATAGGTTCATTCGAGTCATTATATAATTCAACCCAGTCATCATAATCACCTGAAGAATCTGGGCAGCAATTTTCGTTACTTGCTAAAAACTCATTAATGATTAGGCCCATGCCTGCACTTTCATCAACTAAACTCTCTTCAACATCTTCCGAGTTGCATGCAAAAAGAGATAGGAAAAGTAAAAAAAACAATTGTTTGTTCATTTTAATTGATTTATGATTAATATAAAACAATATACAAATAAGTCCTTCAACTTGATGAGAATGATATACCGATGAAATAAAAAAACCCTCCGATTAGGAGGGTTTTTTTTATACAACAATAAGTTATTGAAATCTTTTTACAGTATTGGTAGTGTAAGTCTGTAAGTAGTCTACCTTTCCTCTTGTTGAAATGTATTCTTGGAAAGCTTTTGTTTTTTGGATTTTCCTAAGTGTAACTTGAACATCATTTAGATTTTTACCATATATAACTAGGCCATGTGTGGCGCCAGGTGTTCCTCCTGCTTCATAGCTTACTAGGCCTATTCTTCTATCTCCTAATATTTTTTTAGCTTCTTTAACGTTTTTGTCCCATGCCTTTTTGAATTTCTCTGGATCATGGACTTTTACATCATAGACTCTTGCCGAAAGATTTTTTGTCCAATCACCTTCAGTAAATCCTAAAAGAGAACCCATCGCACTATCACCTGGATTTGGATAAGTGAAATTATTCATTCTTTCTCGATAAAGGTCCCATTCTTCATCTGATCTCTCTCTTTCAGTACCCCAGTTTTCTGGATCTCCCCAAACAACGATTCTATGAGTTACACCATTCTTGAATCCTACAGATTGCAACATTACACCTCCTGATTTCCATTTCTCTCCACCAGCAAAATCAGAAAATGTTTCAACTACATTTGATTCATAGCCTCTTTTTACATTTAGGTTGTATATACGAAGCGAACCTTGAGCAAACATAGTAAAGCTTATCAAAAAGCTAAATAAGAAAATTATTTTTTTCATTTTTATTGATTTATAGTTATTAAGTTACTAATATACATAAAAGTCTTTTGAACTTAATTTGGATAACTATATCCCACAAATTAAAAACTACCTATTTTATTCAACTAAAAAACAATATTTAAATATCTTAAGGTTAATTATATTTGAGTATATAAACCATAAATAAATTCGAAATGAAAAAGTTATTGTTATTCACAATTTTTATTGTGTTTATTTCTTGTTCTAAAGATGAAACAGAAATAGTAGAAAGTAATATTTCTGAAAAGGAAGAATTTACAATATGGAGTGGAGATTTGTTATCCTTTGTAAAAATTGACGGCTCGGATCCAACAGATCCATCAAATCAAGATAGGATAACAGATAATGTTTGGATTACTAGGGGGAATAATGGAGGACAGATTTATAATATAGCCAAAGAAAATACTTCAGATAAGGGTAAAAGCCCTATTGGAACAATGTGGGCAATTGGAAATATAGATGAAATAGGAACACTAGATTTCGAGAGTTTTAGATCTGCTGTTGGAAAACCTCAAGATGTCGTAGGTAAAGATTTAGTGATTCATTTATTAGATGACGATATTTATTTAAGCATAAAATTTAAATCCTGGTCACAAGGACAAAAAGGAGGATTTTCATATGAAAGGAGCAGTCAATAAAGTTATAGCTTACACCTATACAATTTTTTTAAAAAAATCTACATAAAATCTCTTTCTATAGCTTCATTATCTTCTTTCTTTTTTAATTTTATAAAATCTATTATTGGTTTATTTTTCACACGTATTTTTTCAATTTCGTACGCTTCTGAATCAACAGGTATCCATCTTATTTTATCAGTTTTATATTCCACAACATATCCGCCTCTAGATTCAACACTCCAGATTGCACCATTTTTTTCAAAAAATTGAGTATAATCTTCTTCATAAAAAAAATCATTTTGATAATTACTTCCAAATGAAAAAGAGTCTACATCAACTTTCATCCAATTATAACCACACATATGGCATTCAGTAGTAGGTGTATTACAAGGATTACATGATGAAATATCAATATAATAATCAGGCATATCCTCAGAAAAAGTATACGAGGAGAATCCATTTGTCCAAGTAGTGCCATTATTTCTTGTTAAAAAAGAAGCAGTATTTTTTCTTAAATATCCATCAAAAACAAATCCTTTTAAATTTTCTCCATAAATTACCTTTACCCATTCCCCCTCAATAGTTTTTGTTACTCCTGTTTCTTTATCAGTGTCATTGATTATTAGTTTTTCCCCTGATCTAGATAAAATTTTAACTTTTTGATTGTATAGAATTACCCCTTTTTTATTTGAATTAGAATATGGCTGTTCTCTTACGTTTAAACCACTTTTTGATGTGACATAGTATTCTCTTTCAAATTCGTCAAACTCTTCTATTATCAATTGAAATAGTTTTAAAAATTTATAAGATGTACCATCATAATCTCTCCTAATCCAAAAAAGTGTTTCTGAAGGAATTTCTGGATTAGTGGATTTGATTTCACTCAAAAGTGAGTTGTGGTTGCCTTTTTTTCTGATTTGTTCAAGAATAGCCTTGTCAGAATCCTTATCAAAATAATCAGATATTTTATTCTGTATTAATTTTTTCAATGGTTTTTTAAAATATAAATCATAGAGAGGTTGGATAAGAACTTTTACAGAGGGTGACAAACTCTCTATAGATTCTTTTACCTTATCTAAAAACAAGGGGTTATAGTGACCAAAGTCATTACAAAAACACATAGAATCAAAATATTCTTTAGTGTGAGGTCCAGAATTAAAAATCGGAATTTGAAAAGTTGTTTCAGCTAATTTTAATATCTCAGATGTATTAATCCAATATCCCTTAAAAAATGATTCGATTGAACCCCCATAAATGGGTTGACTCAAATTTCCTTTAAAAGGTTCAATGCTTTCCTCAATTAGCTTTTGACTGA